>Ga0070675_100001630_pt1 | contig 16559 bp, 12 predicted proteins | sample KBSM43metaG_FD_65343 | JGI IMG/M metagenome (GOLD analysis project Ga0070675, IMG submission 65343) | Miscanthus rhizosphere microbial communities from Kellogg Biological Station, Michigan, USA - KBS M4-3 metaG | ecosystem: Host-associated > Plants > Roots > Rhizosphere > Soil ...
AGCCCGGAAGGGCTGCGAGGACATTAGCCCCGGGTTGAGCAAAGCGATACCCGGGGTTACCGCGACCCTCTACGCAACCGCACGCTGAAAGCGTGCGAGGAGATTCCCGTTGAGCAACAGCCTGGCCAGGAGGGGTGGACGGGGTGGTGGTTCAAGATCGACAGATGTTTTAGAGGCTGAACCACCATCCCGTCCGCGCCGCTTCGGATGCTTCGCTCTTTCTTATTACTGGCGCAGCCACCCCTCCTGGCCAGGAGGGACAATCGGATCGCCTCCGAGCTTCCACTATCTCGCGTAATAACCGTCACGTGATTGGCGGACCTGCATGCCGCGACCACGAACGCGGATTTCAATTCGATGGTAATTCCCATCGAGTCTCGCCGTCGGGGTGAATCCGAGGCTGTAGGAAGTTCCCAATTCACGAACGATCTGTTCGAAGAGCACGCCGGTATCAGAATTCCTTTGGGAGTAGACGACACGCCCGCCGGAAACGAGCGCAATCTGTTCCATTCTCGAGCGTACCTGCTGGAGGTTGAACAGGGACAACGGCGTGAACTGCGTGCCGGGCATCAGACCTGCTGCGTCCACGTTACTCGGACTGAGATCCGTGTTCACCGCAATAAAGTAGAAGACAGTTTCGCTTCTTTCGATGGTCCTTCGCACCGTGAGGAATCCCCGGTCTTCAGACGGATCGACAAATCGCATCAGAGTGACGCCACCAATTTTAGTCGGCTGCGCCGGTATGCCTCCGTGAACACCATCGGTGAAGACAATCACGCCTTTTCGTCCGGCGACATCGCGCATTTTCGCTGCTGCTGAGGCGAGTGCTCCGTAGAAATCCGTTTGGTCGCAAAGTGGAGAAGGCATGCGCATCTGAACGTTCAATGGTTCCGCGCCACGGGAAGTCCAGTTCAAAACGACGTTGGTACCGGCCCCAAAGGCCAGCACTCCGATGCGATCCTGTGTCCGGAGTGTCGTGACAAAACTATTGAGGGACTTCAGGAGGAATGGCCATGCCTCGCGTGTGCTGCCTGTGCAGTCGAATAGAGCGAGCATGTGATAAGGCGTTTCAACCGCTGAGAAGTTTTTGATCTCTCGCTCCTGTCCGTCTTCGAACACCGAGAACTCTTCCTGCGTCAGATTTGTCAGCGGCCGGCCGATGGAATCAAGGACGCCGACATCCACGGAAACCAGAGGCACATCGACCCGAAGTCGAAGAGGCGTGTCCTGCGCGGTTAGTGCCAGGCGTGCGAGACAAAGCAGGCACAATAAGGCGCTCAGCGGGACTCGGCGGAGTGGAATCATCCTTCGGTTATAAATGAGCCGGCCGAGAATGCTCAAAGGAATTCGGTGGGTGGATTACCACCCCTGTTGAAGGCCATTTCTGGAGATCTTCTGGAGCGCATGACCTCGCTGAACGAGGATCTATGACGGTTTCTCGACTCCTTCGATATCGAGTAGTCTTTGTCCCTGGACGGAAACGAAGAATCCGAAGATGGCGAAAGCCGCCACCCACGCCATCGCGATCAGGCCAACCTTGAAATACCAGGCGGAAAACTTGAACGTCATCGGAAACATCAGGAAGGTACTCACGACGCCGGGCTGCGCCGGCAACGCGTCGATGGGGCTCGTAGGTGGTGCTCCTGCCGTGGGCACAGATGCGTGATCCGTGGACTGGCCACAGGAAGAACAGAACCGGGATTCTGCCGCGATTGACGCGGAGCATGCCGAACACTCGCGTGTTGGCGTCGTGCGCGGCAACACCTCGGCGATCGCCGGCGACTCCATGAAACTTTCTGGATTGGTTCCCTGGGCCAGCAGCGACTCGATTTCCCGGAACAGTTCGCGATCCTCACCGCACGCCATGCTGAGAAAGGTGGTGCGCTCAGCCGCCTTGCGTTCAAGGGCTTCGGCATAGAGAGTCTCGATGAGCCGGGCGCGTTCGGGCGTCATCGAGCGTCCGCCTTTTGAAGCTCGCGGTGCAGCCACCCCTTGCCAAAGCGCGAGTCGCGGAGGACGGTATCTGTGGAAACCTGCAAGGCCTCCGCGGTTTCTTCAATGCTCAGGCCAACGAAATAGCGCAATTCGACAACACGGCTGACGCGTTCATGATCGGCGGCCATCGCAGTTAGGGCATCATCCAGCGCCACGATATCTCTGGCGCGCTCTTTGGAGACGACCAGGCCTTCGTCGAGCGGCAACGCACGCATCGGGCCGCCGCGTTTCTGATTTCGCTTCTTTCGCGCGAGATCGACGAGGATGCGCCGCATCAATTGAGCCGATACGGCGAAGAAATGCGCCCGATTTTTCCACTGTACTCGACTGGAGTCGACAAGCTTGAGGTAGGCCTCGTTGACGAGAGCTGAAGCTTGAAGGGTGTGGTCCTCGCGCTCGCCAGCCATGTAGTGTCTGGCTATGGCGGCGCAGTTCCTGATAGACCGCCGGGACAAGAGCTTCCAGTGCTCGGCCATCTCCCTCATTCCATGCCAACAAAAGGCCCGTAATGTCCGGAGATGCCTCCGTGTTTTTCATAGGTCAGTCAGACAGATTTCTCGTCGGAAGACTCATCGACGATTTGGATCCGCAGATTATAGAAAGAAATTTTTGCGGTAGTGCGGTTTTTTCTTCGGCGTTTGCGCCTCAGGAGGGCAACAGCCGTTTCTGAGCTGAGAGACGGCATTCAAACCCGGGTACGAGAGGAGTGCTTATGATTCGATTCGGCGCCTGCATTCTCGCTTTGGTTTTGATTACTTTTTACCGCCCGTTCTACGCCTACTCATGCTCAGGGCAACAGCGTTGGCGTGAAGACGGCAAGCGGCTCTTCGCGCGCGAAACCTTTGGCGGTAACGGCCGCACCTGCTTGACGTGTTGAATTCCAGGGTCTGTCCCCACATCTCCGAAGCCAGAAACGGTGCGGTCGGCATCTGATAGACTCCCCCTGCCGAAATCTGCTGATCATGATTGCTATTTCGAACACGCGTGGCCCGTTTTTTATCTCGGGAGTTCGCCGTGTCGCGTGACGGTCGCTTTCTTGTGAGACAGGTTGAGGCGGTCGCACCGATCAGGGTTGTCCTCAACTGGACCGAGGAACTGAAGCGCATCTTCTCCACGAAGTAATCACAACTTTTCCCTCACTTCTGCGTTCCAGATTGTTTGGTTGTCGGTCATCCAGAGGGTGTCTCGCCTTGACAGCAGTCAGCTCATCCTCGTTCGTCAGGTCGCGTTACAGGGTTCGAGTAGTCCGACCCCGGAATTCGCGGAGTTTTGGGGGTTGAGTAGTCCGTCCCCAAATTCCCTTGGCCGGGGCATTCCGTTCAAGGACCCGAAGCCCCATCCATCATCTGTTCGCGGAGAAACTCGATGCTCGGTGCCTGGCCTGTGAACAGGTCCGTCGGAAACTGGCGGTAGCGCAACATGGAGTCGCGGATCTCGGTGCCCATGTTCAGGTTGAACCCGAAGCCGGCCAGATACTGCAAACGGAGGTTCCTGTCGGTGTTGATTGCGGCGCCGGCAACCCACGGGCCGAGATCCTTGCCGCGGCCCGAGTACGTCTTGAGCACATCGAAGATCGTCACGTAGCCGACGTCGGCGAGCGATGCCTTCACGGCCGCGTATTCCGGGCTGTCGATTTTCGCCTGCCACGCGTCCACGTCGATCGGCGTTTCCTCCAATCGCCCGACAAGCACAACGTCATAGCCGCCATTGCGGGCGTCGTTACGCCACACGGTGCCGTTGGGAAACACCTCGAGGAATGTGGCGATCTCACTCCGTACCACGTCTTCGGTGCTTTCATACAGTGGCACCCACTGCGTGACGACGCCGCCCGGATTGAGGCGCTCCTTCACGTGTTCGAAATACTCTCTCGTGTACAGCGTGGCCGCGCCTTTCACCCAGGGGTGGATCGGATCCGACGTGATGGCGTCGAACTTCTCACGCGTCGTAAGCATGTAGTGGCGCGCGTCGTCGTAGACGATCTGTACTTTCCGATTCGTCGCGACGTCATAGTTCACGTCGCTGAAGTACTTCGAAACGACCTTCGGGATGAGCGGCTCCAGTTCGCAGATCACCATGCGCTCCACACCAGGGTGGATGCTGATCGCGCCGGCGGTGACGCCCGCGCCGAAGCCAACGACGAGCACGCTCTTCGGGCCCTTATCTTCTGTTGGCGCCATCAGCGCCGTGAGGTGGCCGAGCAGGCGCTGGAGACGCATGTCCTGCGGTTCGGTGGACGCCTCGACTTTTCCGCTCACGTGGAAGTTTCGCGAGCCGTTGCCTTCCTCGGTAACGGCGATGGACGAGTTGATGCCCTCGCCCACATACAGTGCGCGGGGCTCGCCCATCCACGCGATCGAGCGTCCCCACGCCACAAGTCCCGCAGGCACCGACCGCACGTTCGCTGTGGCCCAGAATGCGCCGAGCAGCAGCAAGACAAAGGCTGCAATCGCACCCAGGCGCGGCACGGCAGACCGCCTGTCGTCTCCAGGACGGAACAGAGGCAGGAGCGCGATGCCTGCCGAGATTACCGAAATGATGATGAACACGCGTTGTGCGCCGGCCGTGCCTATCAACGGCACGAAGACGAGGCCGGCGAGCAAAGATCCGAAGATCGCACCCAGCGTGTTGGCCGCATACACGCGGCCAACTATGGAACCGGTATCGGCATCGGTTTCGTCGGAGCGCCGTGCGGCCGCAGCGACTGCCAGCGGGAAACTGGCACCCCAGAGCACCGCGCCGGGAAGCATCGTGAACAGGGCTCGCGCAAGGTCGACCTGGAAATTGAACCACGCGCTCAGCGCCAGCGACGGGTTGACGGGCCAGTAAGGGATCTGCTGCGCCACCATCCACGCGCCATACGCCGTGGTGAACGCGAGGAACAGCTGAGTCCAGCCAAGCCTGGCCCGAGCATTGGCCGCATTCCGAGCCAGGTTTGAACCGATGGCGCTACCGATGCCGAGTCCAATCAGAAACACCGCGAGGATGATCGAGAACGCGTAAGTCGTTGCACCGAACAGCAGCGAGAGCAGACGCGTCCACACCACCTCGGCGCCGAGTGCCGTTAGGCCCGAGAGCGCAATGGCGATGTAGATACCGCGCGGCTTCCACGAATCCTTGATTGTGATAGCGCTTTCACCGGAGCCGTGCGGCGCAGCATACGGCGCGTGCTTCGAGAGCAGGAAGCTGGCGCCCGCAACAATCGCGTTGAGCGCGACCGCCACCAGAGACGCAGTGGTGAGGTCATAGACGCGCAGCAGGTAGAAGCCTGCGCTCAGGCAGCCGATCACCGCACCGAAAATGTTTCCGCCATAAAAGAACCCGAGCCACGCGACTCCCTCGGGCGTTGCCTTGACGTAGCGCGAGATCGCGGGCAACGTGGCGCCCATCAGCATCGTGGGCGGTAAAAGAAGCACGGCGCTGACGATTGCGCGCAACACGATGCTTGCGGGGCCGCCGCCGTCCACCGCCGTGTAGAGCCGGCCCACGAGCGGCATGAGTACGATGAGCAACGCCCCGGCAACTCCAATCATCAACTCCAGCTTTGCGTAGACGCGCAACGGGTGCTGCGCGGGGGAAACGTATCGGGAAAGGAGGAGCGAGCCGGCGAACATGCCGCCCATGAATGTGCCGAGCAGCACCGCCAGCGAGACTGCGGACGCGCCGACCACGAGCTGCAGCACCTGGAACCAGACGATCTCGTAGATCAGTGCCGCGCACCCGGACCCGATGAAAAGGAGCAGCATTGGCGGAAGGTAGCGGGCGGAGGGCGCGGTATTCGGCGAATTCATATGAGAGTCGACATCACGCTACCGGATGCGGCCTCCGGAGCGCCGAGTAGAAATCTAGGCGTGATGTCCACACGTGTCAACCAGCGTTACTTGAGATAGGCGAACAACGGGATCGTTAGGCGGGGTTATTGCTGCTGCTTTTGTTAGACCCGAGAGACAGACTCCGGCACAATCCGGAGTCTGTCCCTCGAACGTCTATCTTGCTCTTCTCTCGCGTATCGCTCTCAAACCGAGTGAGACGCCGCAGAGCGTAAGACCGAGCAGCCCCACGAGTGGCAGCGGACTGGCTGTCTTCGGAAGTTGCGCCGGAGGTGGCTCGGCCGGAGGAGCCGGACGAGGAGGCGGTGGAGTTGCTGCGGCAACGGGTGCCGGCGCCGGCGCTTCGATCAGCAGAACTGGCTGTGCAGGAGGCGTTGCCGGCCTGGCAGCAACCGGAGGCGCGGTGCCCGTCGTAACGCGTCGTTCCGCGGTCCCAACTTCCTCGGCTGTGGTCACAACGGTTGCCGTGATCGGAGTTCCGCGTTGAAGCTCGAAGGCTGTCGTCTTCCGACCATCGACCATGAACACCTGATCTTTGGGAATCTTGTACTGCTTATTGGGGCTTCCGTCAGGGAAGCTGAGGACCAGCGTGTAGGGAGCATTTATTGCAAACACTTTTCCCGACACGGTTCGAACCGTGGTCACTACCCTCGGGGTTTGAGTTGTCGTGATTGTTCGTTGCAGCTTCATGCCCGGCTTCAGGTCGTGAACGGTAACTTCTTTTCCGTCCACATAGGCTCTCGCGGTATCCGGAACCGTGATGCTCCGAATTTCGCCGGTGTCCATCTTGACGACCAGCTCATTACCTGAAACGTAGACGACTTCGGCCCGTTCCACCTGAGCTGTGCTTGACGTTTGACCCTGTGTCACCGTTGTCGTGGATCTATCCTGAGCCAAAAGCATGTTGGGGGCAATCCACACAACGCCAGCCACCAGAAGGCCTGAACACGTTGTTGGTATCAGTTTCATGTGTGTCTCCTTTCGTTATCTTCAGTCGGATGACTTTGCGTTGCTGATTGAGGCGTGAACGATATAGCGCTGCGGCGCGCTTCCTACAAAATAGAACGGGTAGCACGTTACCAGCGTCAACGACGACGTGGCGGTCGGCCGCAACACACTGACGTCATCGGGAGTCGTGATTTGAATCTGCGTCACGACATAACGCTCGGTTCCGTCGGGAGTTGTCAGTTCAAGGGCGTCACCGGTGCCGATATCCTTCAGCCCGCGGAAAAACCCGTCACGGTGGCCGGCTATCCCAGTGTTTCCGAGCTCACCCAGTCTCGCCGTTCCAATGATTCGGCCCGCGCCGCGATTGAGTGTCCAGTCATCGGTTCCGTCGTAGACGGGCACTTCCAGACGCAGTTTCGGGATGCGAAGAATGGCAAGGGGCGGATCTGTCTTTGTCGTCAGGCTTTCCATGTACTCGCGAATGCGCTGCACGCTCCAGAGACTGGTGTCGACGTCCTGTGCGGACTCCAGCGGAGCGGCGTCGAAGTTCTGGATCGCAAGATGAGCAGAGATCTGACCTTGGATTCTCGCGGCCGCTGATACTGCCGTCAGAATCAACCCAAGGACCAGGAGGGCCCTTTCAAAACGCAGTAATGCTTTTCCACCCCTCATTTGTATATTCACTGCTCTTGCTGGTTAAACGATGGAAGCTTAAGGCTGAAAGACTACTTTGGGTTTCGGCGCACGGTGATCAGGTGGACTGTGTAATTCCGGCTGTTAATTCGCTGCAGATGGCAGGGCCGTCTTAACCCGAAGTCTGTTCAAGTTCCCTCAAGTAGGGATACCATTAGCGCGAATGAGGCGGGCAGTTGAATGCCGAGCGACAACCGCTTCACACAATAAAAATACGATAGATGAGGTACTGCCATGGCTCAAACCACGCTCGCCCAGGAGTTTTCTGATCTCAGTCCCGCTGTTCAGGATTTTATTTCCCGCACTCAGAAGCTTTATATCGGTGGCCAATGGGTGGAAGCTGCGTCCGGCAAGACCTTTGAAACCGTTGACCCCGCGACTGAAAAAGTTATCTGTCGGGTAGCCGAAGCTGATGCCGAAGATGTGGACCGCGCTGCCAGCGCGGCAACCAGGGCCTTTTACGATGGCGAGTGGTCGCGCATGATTCCCGCGGTGCGGGAAGCCCTGCTGATGAAGTGGGCCGATCTGGTGGAGGCCAGGGCTGACGAGCTGGCCGAGTTGGAATCCCTCGATAATGGCAAGTTGGTAATGTACGCCAAAATGGTGGATGTTCCTGCCGCCGTGAACTTGATTCGCTACTTCGCCGGCTGGACCACCAAGATCGAAGGCACCACCACCAATGTGTCCATTGGCATTCCCAATACCGAGTTTCATGCCTTTACCCTACGCCAGCCAATAGGGGTCGTCGGACAAATCATTCCCTGGAATTTCCCTCTGGTGATGGCCGCACTGAAATTGGCTCCGGCCCTGGCTTCCGGCTGCACCAGTATTCTCAAACCCGCGGAACAGACTCCCCTGACCGCGATTCGCCTGGTGGAATTGGCAGAACAAGCCGGGATTCCGCCCGGCGTGATCAACTTGATTACCGGCTTCGGTGAAACTGCCGGCGCCGCGATGGTCAAACACCCTGCGATCAGGAAAATCGCGTTTACAGGTTCGACGTCTGTAGGCAAGCACATCGGAAAGGTAGCGATGGACTCCCTGAAGCGTGTGTCCCTGGAGCTGGGCGGCAAGTCGCCCGTAATCATCGCCGCCGACGCGAACCTGGACGAGGCCATTGCGGGCGCGGCCAACGCCATCTTTTTCAATCAGGGTCAGGTTTGTGTCGCCGGCACACGGCTGTTTGTCGAGGAGCCGATCTTTGACGACGTTATTGGTGGCATGACCGACATTGCCAGGTCCATGAACCTGGGCAGCGGCCGTCGCCCCGACTCACAGATGGGCCCGTTGGTTTCCAAGGAGCAGCACGAGCGTGTGCTTGGGTACATTGACAAGGGCATCCGCGAAGGCGGCGAGGTCGTGACCGGAGGCAGCCGTCATGGCGACAAGGGCTACTTTGTCCAGCCTACGATTTTCAAAAATTGCGGGCCGCAGTCGACTCTGTATCGGGAAGAAATTTTTGGCCCGGTATTGGTCGCCAACTCCTTCTCGTCGGCCGACGATATCGCCGCCCGCGCCAATGACACTGACTATGGCCTGGCTGCGAGTGTGTGGACCAGGGACTTAAGCTTGGCGCACCGCCTGGCGAAACGCATCCATGCCGGTACGGTGTGGATCAATTGCCATCACCTGATCGACGCGGCCTTGCCCTTTGGCGGCTTCAAACAATCTGGTATCGGCCGCGAGCAGGGCCGAGAGGGCATCGAGTTGTACACAGAAGTGAAGTCGGTGCTGATGAAGATTTAGGTCGGGATATCTAGCTTCCCGTGGAAACCTCCCTAAATATCTGCCCGAGTTCGCTAGAATCGATTTGCCGAAGGCTCAGGATGAGCTGCGCTTGACGCAAGGTTCGCGCGGCGGATGTCGCCGCAGCCGCGCTTCAATGAATCGTGCGTCGCACGGCCACGTTCCAGGTAAGAGGAGTCTTCCGATGATCATTCCGGCAGTCCGGAAACCTTGTCTCGCGCTGCTTCTGTTTGTCGCCGTCGTGCTGGCTGGTGCGTGTTCCGGCAAGAAAGAGGAGCCGCCCGCGCCTCCGGCCGAGCCAGCGACCGAGGATGCGTCCCTTTCCGAGGCGCCGTCGCCGTACGATGCTCTTCCGCCAGCCGTGCGAGACACGATGGATAAGCCGTTCACCGGCGATCTCGACGAGCTCGTAAAACGTCGAGCGATCCGCGTGGCCGTCACGTTCAACCGCACGCACTACTTCCTCGATAGAGGGCAGGAGCGCGGGCTGACCTACGAGTGGATGAAGATCTTGGAGGAGGATCTCAACAAGGATCTGAAAACCGGCAAACTCAAGGTTCACATCGTCATGCTGCCGATGTCGCGCGATCAGCTGCAGCCCGCGCTCACAAGCGGCAAGGTGGACATGGTTGCCGCAATGTTGACGGTCACACCTGAGCGGGAGAAACTCGTCGCCTTCTCCGAGCCGACGCGCACGAACGTGAGCGAAGTGGTGGTCACCGGTCCGGGAGCTCCGCCGATTACTTCGGTGGACGATCTTGCCGGTCAGGCGGTCTTCGTACGCAAAGGAAGTCTCTACCAGGAGGGCCTGGTCCGGCTAAGCGCGGAGTTGAAGGCGCGAGGCAAGGCTCCGATCGTAATCGACGAGGCCCCGGTCGTCCTCGAAGACGATGACGTGCTCGAGATGGTGAACGCCGGGCTCGCCCCGATCACTGTCGTGGACGACTATCTGGCGGAATTCTGGAGCAAGGTGTTCAAGGACATCACGGTGCACCCGAACGTCACCGTCCGCACCGGCGGCACGCTGGCTGTGGCATTTCGCAAGGAGAATCCGAAGCTGCGCGATGTCGTCAATAAGTCGCTGAAGAAGCACGGCGAAGGCGAGGCCATCCGCAAGGTACTCGAAGATCGGTATCTCGAGAGCGTCAGGTACGCGAAAAACGCTGTTGCCAATAATGAGCGCAAGAAGTTCCAGGCTGTTGTCGAGATGTTCAAGAAGTACGGCGCGAAGTACGAGCTCGATTACCTGCTGATGGCCGCGCAGGGGTACCAGGAGTCGACGCTGGACCACAGCGCCAGAAGTCCCGTGGGCGCGATCGGCATCATGCAGGTCATGCCCGCGACCGGCAAGGACATGAAGGTCGGCGACATCACCCAGATCGAGGCCAACATCCACGCCGGCGTGAAGTACATGCGCTTCATGATGGACCAGTACTACAAAGACGAACCCATGGACGATCTAAACAAGGCGCTCATGAGCTTTGCGTCGTATAACGCCGGGCCGGGACGCCTCAGGCAACTCCGGCTCCAGACGGAAAAGAGGGGCCTCAATCCGAATGTCTGGTTCGGCAACGTGGAGCGGATCGCGTCGGAGCGAATCGGCCGCGAAACGGTCACCTACGTCAGCAACATCTATAAGTACTACATCGCCTACCGCCTCATTGTCGATCAGCGGGAGCGACGCGAGGCGGCGAAGTCAGAAGTCACGACGCGCAAGTGAGGACGGGCCGCAAATCTCCCCTCCATAAGGAGGGCAGCCGCGCCGATCCAAAAATATAACGCTACCTCAACGCAATCGGCGCGGCGTGGGGAGGTCATAGAACGGGTTGACCTCCCCCGCTTCGCCCTGGCTGAGGTAGCGTGGCATTTGCTTGAAGGCCTCAGCGACCCCTCCTCAAGGAGGGGAATTTTTTGCCCGACTGGAGTCTTGATAGCGTCGCTCTAATGGATGACAAGCCTCTATGAGGTTGGATGGCAGTGAGACCTGCTGGCAAATTTCTTCAAGCCTGGGGGCAAGCGGTCAACAGGAACATGAACTTGAACTGTCGCTTCTTGCCAAACGAACATGAGCAGGAACTTGAACAGCCGCCCGGCCCTCAGACGCCACTAGTTATAGGTCACTCTCCAAAACACCGGGTATCGTCCGGAGGTCGGTGGTCCCTTTTTCCAATTGCGATTTCAACGAAAGGGATTTGATCTGTTGTCGGCTTGTGGCGGAAGGTGTGAACGCTAGTCCCAGCATTCAATTCTTAAAGCAATCGGCGACGGAGTGAAAGGGATTGCGCGCAAGCTCCAGCCAACCTGTGATACAAACACCGCCGGCTGACGCACATTTCCGCACTCAGGAGAAATTGAATGCGTCTGAACAAGCTTTCATTCTACCCACGCCCGCCGGTGCGTCCTCTGAAAATCTATGCGTTTGATCCCATGGACGGACGCGACAGCATCACGCGGATTTCGGTGGATACGCGGAATGAACCGCTGACTTCCGGCCCACTCGGGGCGCGAATCGCGATCATCGATTACGACTCCCACCACCGTTGCTTTTATACGCCGGTCGATCTTGATGATCCCGCAGTCCTGATGCAGGGCGGCATTGATCATGCCGAAGGCGATCCACGGTTCCATCAACAGATGGTTTATGCAGTCGCTTCCCGAATACTTGAGCTTTTTGATCGCGCGCTTGGACGGCCCGTGGATCTTGGAGGATCATCGCCAAATGGCCAACCACGTCCCCTTCGGCTTTTTCCCCATGCCTTTGCGCAGGCGAACGCCTTCTACGATCGCAATATGGGCGCGATCCTCTTCGGATACTTCAAGGCGGGGGAGGAAGATTCCGGCGCCAACATTCCTGGTCAATTGATTTTTACCTGCCTTTCTCACGACATAATCGCGCACGAACTAACCCATGCGTTGATTGACAGGCTCGGTCCGGGATTGCTGCTCGTCGACAATCCGGACTCATTCGCGCTGCACGAAGGCCTTTCAGACCTTGTGCCGATGCTGCATCGCTTCACGCTTTCGTCTGTCCTACGGGAGCAAGTTCGTCTAACGCGTGGCAGGATCGAAAAATCCCAACAGTTGGTTAAGATTGCGGGACAACTCGGAGCCGCATTAGGAAAGACGCACGGGTTGCGAGACGCGAGTTTAGAGCCGAGCGCGAATCAGTATCTGACCGTCATGGAGCCCCACGAGCGCGGATCCCTATTGATGTCTGCCGTTTTTGAGGCTTTGTTTGAGACTTACCATAAACGCGTTTATGACTTGTTCCAGATTGCAGGTCCCCGCAACCATCATGAAGAACTGCATCCCGATCTCGTCAACAGAATCTCTGAAGAGGCGTCCCGGACTGCCTTGTCGATGCTGGCAATGTGCATCCGCGCCTTCGATTATCTACCGCCAGTCGATGTGACTCTGGGGGACCTTCTGCGCGCCATGGTAACGGCTGATAAGGAACTGATACCAGCAGACCCCTTTGGTCAGCGCGCGGCCATGATCGAAGCGTTTCGTCGTCGCGGCATTTACGCCTCGGGAGCCCGTTCCCTTGCTGAAGAGTCCCTGGTGTGGGAGCGTCCGGCCCACCCCATCGCTCCTCTGCCGGCCACTATTGTCAGCGCCCTTACTCGCACAGCGCAGGCATTTCGCAGGATTCGTCCGGAGGAGGGTGAGCAAGTGTCGCCAAATGAACTCGACAACGCCGCTCGTTCGGCGCTCGTGAGGTTTGCGCGTGACAACGCGAAAACCTTGCAGCTTTTGCCCGAAAGGAAGATTCAGATAACGGGTTTGCGACACAACTTCCGCGTTGCGCCCGATGGACAACTGGTGGTCGAAATCATTGTTCAGATCGTACAGCGTTTTTCCAAGTCACAATATCGCGGCGTCACGATCGTTGGCGCGGCCGACGGAACGATCCGCTACATCATCCCGAACCAACCCCGTCCGAAATTCCCAACAGAGGAAGCACAGCGCGAACCGGAAGCGGCGGCCGCTACTGTGGGTGCCGCTGCTCCTGCTGCCCTGCGTGCTGCTGAAGAAGATACCGACTCGCAGGGTGTTCCCCATCCGTTTCCATTGCAGCATCGCATGTCTCCCTCGACGTACAGGAAGCTGTATCCCCAATTGAGCCGGCTTGTTTCCGATCGGGCCAGGTTGAATGAGATTTATGAGTATTAGTAAGCCGAACTCCGGGATGAGCCGACCGTCAACCGAACTCGCGCCGCCACCGAGGAGACCACTCAAGATCTTCGCGTTTGACCCCATGCTGGCGCGTCTGGAATCGACACGCGTCATCAGCATCCCCATAATGAATGAACCGTTACGTCCGGGCCCACAGGGCTCTCGAGTCGAGGTGCTCGACTACGACGGGGTGAACGAGTGTTTCTATCCGGCGGTGGATCTGGACGACCCACGCGTCCTGATGCGTGGCGGACTCGATCCTGCAGAGGCCGATCCGCGATTCCACCAGCAGATGGTTTACGCGGTGACGATGAAAGTCATCGAGAACTTCGACTTTGCTCTCGGTCGAAGAATTACTTTCCGCGGCCGTCGGCTGCGGTTATACCCGCACGCGTTTCTCGGAAGGAATGCTTTCTTTGACCCCCGCATGGGAGCTGTCCTGTTCGGCTATTTCCAGGCGGAACGCGCGCGGCAGGGACCTAATCTTCCCGGACAGACGATTTTCACGTGTCTGTCTCACGACATTATCGCCCATGAAGTGACCCATGCGCTGGTTCATCGGCTTCGGCCTCATTTTAGAGACCCGAGTAACCCCGACGTCTACGCGTTTCACGAAGGCTTTGCGGACATTGTCGCGATTTTCCAGCATTTTTCCTTCGATGGCGTGCTGCGTGAAGAGATCCAGCGAACCCGCATGGACCTCTTGAAGCAAAAAACTCCGCTGGCCGAGCTGGCAGGCGAGTTTGGCCAGGCCACGGGAAAGGGGGAAGCGCTCCGCACGGCAACTCTCGACGCCGACCCTCAGCAATATGAACGGCTCTGGGAACCTCACGACCGCGGTTCATTGCTGGTAGCGGCCATCTTCGAAGCCTTTTTTCTCACGTATCAGAGACGAATAAGGGACCTTCTCCGCATTGCTTCGGGAGGAACAGGGCGTTTGCCCGAAGGAGACCTGCATCCCTCGCTCGTAAACCGAATTGCCGGGGAGGCTGCAGCCACCGCTCAGTCCGCATTGACGATGTGCATTCGAGCGTTTGACTATCTCCCACCCGTTGACGTGACGTTTGGAGACTTCCTGCGGGCATTGGTTACCGCAGACGTCGAGATGGCGCCGCGGGATGCGCATGGGCAACGCGCCGTGACTGTGGAAGCCTTTCGTCGTCGCGGTATTTATCCGGAAAATGTGACCTCGCTCGCGGAAGTCTCGCTGGTCTGGGACCCGCCCGAGGGCAACCTGCCCATGTTCCCAACCGGACTGGTCGAGGACCTGGCTTCCGCGGCCCGAAATCTGGGACGGCTGCCCACGCAGTCCAACGCCGTCGCCTCCGGTTCCGGCCTGAGTGACGGTGACAAGCGAAAAAGCAAAAGATACATAGCGCTTCTGAGCAGTTATGCAAAAGCCAATGCTTCCCGGTTGCATCTCGACGTAAAGCTTCCAATTGAAGTTGCGGGTTTTCATTCCTCGTTCAGGGTAGCGCCGGATGGCCAGTTGCTGATCGATATCGTGGCTCAGTTTGCCCAATGCGATGAATCCACAAAGGACGAACTTGGCGGAGCGCCAGTGCGTGGAGGAACCACCGTCGTAGCTTCATCGGATGGCGCGGTGCGTTACGTCATTGCGAAACCCCTCAAGAGCGGAGCATCAACCCGCGTCAAGCGCGCCGAAGCAGCAGGCCGCACCGAGCGCCAGATGGAGTTCGTCGAGCGCTGCGATCAGATGGACGCGCAGCAGGCGTGGTGTTCGGATCCGGCGGATCGCAATACCCGAATGCTTCGCATGCATAACTTTGCCGGGCTCCATTCGAGTTAGGAGTAAGCATGGCCGAAACGAAAAGCATCACGGTCCGAATGTACAACGTAGGGTTCGGAGACTCGTTTCTGGTGATGATACCCGGGGCGAACCGTACTCATCGCGTCCTCGTGGACTGCGGCGCGCACAGCCTTGGTCCGGGGCCTGTTTCGATGAAAGAAATGGTCCACCAGATTATTTCGGACGTTAAGGACGCCGACGGCAAGAGCCGCATCGACGTTGTCGTATGTACGCACCGTCATCGCGACCATGTCTCCGGATTTCAGAATGCGCTGTGGAACCGAGTTGAAGTCGGAGAAGTGTGGATGCCGTGGACCGAGCATCCGACCGATGGCCTCGCCCGTCGAATCCGGGAGGCCCAGAGCCAGCGCGCCCAGTCCCTCAACCTTGCCCTGGCAAGGCTGGGAGCGGATGACGGCATGATGGCGATCGCAGAAAACTCGCTGACCAACGCTCGTGCCATGCAGATGCTTCACAAAGGATTTCTTAATGTTCGCCGCCGGCGATTTCTTCCAGTAGAAAAGAAGAGTGGACGCAGCTTTTCGACTCCCCTGCTTCCAAACGTCGAAATCCATGTGCTCGGGCCCTCCCGAGACGAGAATGTCATTCGCGACATGGAGCCAACAAAGGGAGAGAGCTATTTGCAGTTCCTGCTGTCCCGCACCGTTTCGACGTCCGGACGCGTCAGGCCGTTTCGGGAGGACTGGATCATGAAGCCGGGCCTGTATCGCCGCTCCTTTGGCCATATGGAACTCACAAAAGCCCAGCAGAGCTCTGTCGAAAACGTTGGGTCCGGTACGGACTTTGACCTTGTAACCAAGCTTGAAAAAGCGGTCAATGGCACCAGCCTTATGCTGATGTTCGTCTGTGGCCGCGCCCATCTGTTGTTTTCGGGAGACGCGCAGTGGGGAACGTGGTCCGCGGCTCTTGCCGATCCGGAGTGGAGCGAGATGCTGTCCAAAACAACGTTCTACAAGGTCGGACACCACGCAAGTCACAACGCGACTCCCCGAGCCTTTGTGGAAAAACACTTGTCGAAGAAATTCTCGGCTATGGTATCGACGCGATTCGTCAAGAAATGGCCCGAAATCCCCAGAGGCCCACTTCTTTCTGCCCTTCGGGCGCGGTCCAATCGCGTTGTAAGGAGCGACGAATCCGATGTCCCAGACGCCGGGGGATTCAAACGCAAGCCTCTGTATGTTGAGACTACCTTGGCGGTCTAAGAGACGTTTGCGAGCGTAAAGCCGACCACCTGAGAGGGAAGCAGGGCATTCCAACAGTCAACCGAAACTCTGTAGGAAAGGATTCCCGGCAATTTCTTTCAAGCCTGGGGGCAAGCGGTCAACAGGAACATGAACTTGAAC
>Ga0070675_100001632_pt1 | contig 16555 bp, 13 predicted proteins | sample KBSM43metaG_FD_65343 | JGI IMG/M metagenome (GOLD analysis project Ga0070675, IMG submission 65343) | Miscanthus rhizosphere microbial communities from Kellogg Biological Station, Michigan, USA - KBS M4-3 metaG | ecosystem: Host-associated > Plants > Roots > Rhizosphere > Soil ...
TCGACCGCTTCTTCGAGCGCTGGATCTACGGCACCGACATCCCCCGCATCGGTTTCAAGTCGACTATCGGCGACGGTCAGGTAACGGTGCGCTTCACTCAGCCCGCCGACAACGTCTTCGACCTCCCGGTCACCGTCACGCTGACCATGACCGACGGCAAGACCCGCGAGGTCGTCGTACCCATCACCGACGCCGAGGTGGAGCAGGTGATAGCGGTGGAAACCCCCGTACGGCGCGTTCAGGTGAACCTGGACTCCGCCGCCATTGCGGAGTTTGAGGGACAGTAGAGATACTCGTCGGCTTAGGGCTTTGGGCCGCGGGTTCGAAGGTCTGGCGCGTTCTCGAGGGCCTGAATCATCGCTCGAAGACCCGCAGAAAGTTCGCCATACCCAGATGACAGCCGTGCCGCGTCAGCCTCGCCCGAGAAGTCCGAGCCGGCCGGCAAGTGAAAGCAAGTAGCAGCTTTCAGTCGCTGAACCTGAGGCGACGTTTAGAAAACTGACATATTCGCGCGTCGACAGCCGCGCAGAACCTTCAACGATGTTCGCCGCCACCGACACCGCCGCGCGACGGATTTGAGCCTGAAGGCCGTACCGCTCCGCGGGCGGAAACCGTTGAGAACAACGGTAAACGTCGACGACGAGCCCGTCAGCCATATCGAAGACTCGGAGCTTTCGATGGTCTCTTGCCATGTCCGGGCCGGAGCAAAGAGAGCGCCCAAAGCCTCCCAGCCCGAAGCCCTCCCCGCCTAAAGCCCAGAGCCCAAAGCCCAAAGCCTTCTCTTGGTATGATCGCGAAGTTATGGATACGGTCACGCTGACCATCGACGGAAAGCCGGTCACGGTCGCCAAGGGCACCACGGTCCTGCGAGCGGCCATCGAGTCCGGAGTCTCGGTCCCCTACTACTGCTACCACCCCGGTCTCGAGGTCGACGGCTCCTGCCGCGTCTGCGTGGTCAAGATCGAGAAGATGGGGAAGCTGCAGACGTCGTGCTCGACGGCCTGCACGGACGGCATGGTCGTGTCCACGCGCGACCCGGAAACGGTGGAGGCACGGGCCGGCGTCCTCGAGTTCCTGCTCGTCAATCACCCGCTCGACTGCCCAGTGTGCGACAAGGGCGGCGAGTGCCCGCTGCAGGACTACTCCTACTCGTTCGGCCCGGCCGAGAGCCGCATGGACTTTCCCCGCCGCACCTTCGACGGTGAAGGGGTGAAGGCGGACGTGGACTTCGGACCGACGCTGATGCTCAACCGCAACCGCTGCATCCTGTGCACGCGGTGCGTCCGCTTCATGCGCGAGGTCGAGGGCGACGCGCAGATCGGCATCATCGATCGTGGCGCCGGCAGCGAGATTGCGACCTTCCGCGAGGAAGGCGTCCACTCGCTCCTCTCCGGCAACCTGATGGACGTCTGTCCGGTTGGCGCCATCACCACGCGCGACTATCGCTTCAAGGCGCGGCCCTGGGACAACCCGAACGTGGTGGACACCACGTGCACGCTGTGCTCGAAGGGGTGCAGCACGAGCGCCTGGCTCAAGGCGAAGCCGGAATGGGCGAAGGGCTCGCAGCTCATTCGCATGACGCCGCGCTTCAACCCCGAGGTCAACGGCTACTGGATGTGCGACATCGGCCGCTTCCAGTACCACTGGATCGAGGGCGAGGCGCGGCTACGCAAGCCGATGCTGCGTCAGGGCAACGACCTGCAGCCGGTGGCGTGGCACGACGCCGAGCCGCGGCTGCGCGATCGCATCCAGCAGGCGGGGTCTGCCGATCCCGAGTCGGTGCGCTTCCTCGTCTCGGCGCATGCCGCGACGGAGGAGCTCTTCGTGCTCAAGGATGTCGTCGAGGGGATGGTCGGGCCCGAGGGGCTCAAGTCGGTCGCAGTGACCTGGACGCGCAGCGACAAGCCGCAGCCTGCCGGTAACAAGTTCCCGATCCCGGCCGTCGATGCGCCGAACGTCGCCGGCGCGCGCGATCTGGGCTTCGACGTGGGCGACGGCCAGACGCCGAACCTGTCCGGCTTGAAGAACGCGGTGGCCGCGGGCAAGGTCCGCGTGCTCTACGTGGTGAGCCCTGGTCCAGACGGCTCGCTCGGCGATGCGTCGTGGATCGTCGAGGCGCGCCGCGCGGGCACGCTGCCGACCCTCGTCGTGCAGGGGGTGGTGATGAACGAGCTGGTGGCCGCGGCCGACATCGTGCTGCCCGGCGCCGCGTTCGTGGAAAAGGACGCGCTCTTCACCAACGATCAGGGGCGCGTGCAGGCCGTCTCGCGTGCGATCGCACCGCCCGGAGAGGCGCGCGAAGACTGGCAGATCCTGGCCAACGTCGGCCTGGCCCTGGGGCTGCCGCTCGCCTACCAGTCGTCGGCCGACGTGCGGCGCGCGATTGCGGCAGCGCTGCCGAACGGCCCGTACGGCTCCGCCGAGAGCGTGCCGTTCTCGCGGCCGGTGTCGGCGAGGCACTGGCTGCAGGCGTCGAATCCGTCGGAACGCTGGAAGTGGGACTTCATGTACCAGGACCTGCCGCCGGTGAAGGGCCACAACGTCCAGATGGAAGGCCTGCAGAGCCTGATTCCGCTGAAACCGATCGGCTGATCATGAAGCGTAGGGGGCTGGCGGCGGTCGTCCTGCTGCTGCTGTCGGCGTTTCCGGCGGGGGCCCAGCTGCGGAACGTCAAAGCCGATCTGGCCACTGAGGTCGAATCCGACGCCCGCGCCGGCGGCCGGGTCCGCGCCCTTCTCGAGGTCAGCGTTCCGGAAGGGTTTCACCTCCAGTCGAACGCACCGCGCGATCCCTCGCTCATCGCGACCACGCTCACCTTCCAGACGACCCCGGGCGTCCGCGCCGAGGAAGTGGTGTATCCCAAGGCCACGGACTTCATCCTCGAGGGCCAACGTGAGCCGCTCGCTGTATTCGAGCGCCGCTTCCTGGTGGGTGTCCAGCTGTCGGTGGCGGCCGGGACGGCGGCCGGACCGATCGAGGTGCCGGCGCGTTTCCGCTATCAGGCCTGCAACGACAAGCTGTGCTTCGCGCCGGTCACAGCCGACGTCCGCTGGATGCTCACCGTCGTGGGCCCGAAGGCGCCGGTCACGCGCCGCCAACCGGATCTCTTCAAGCAGATCGCGTTCGGTACCGGCGCGCCACCGCCGCAGGAAGACGAGCCCGCTGTCGCTCTGACGCCGCCGCCGGCGGCCAGCGTGCCGGCCACCAGCGCGACGCTCGACGATTTCACGGTGGTCTCCACCGCAGGCGGCTACATGAACAGTGACGCGTTCCTGACCTTCGTCAGGAACGCCGAGCAGGGCGTGAAGGAGCGCGGTCTGTTCGAGGGGCGCGGGCCGCTCGCCATCCTGTTCCTCGTGCTGGTGGGGGGCCTGGCGCTCAACCTGACGCCGTGCGTGCTGCCGATGATTCCCATCAACCTGGCCATCATCGGCGCCGGCGCCAAAGCCACGTCGCGGTCGCGCGGCTTCGTGCTCGGCGGGGTGTACGGCGCCGCCATGGCCGCAGTGTATGGGATCCTCGGCGTGGTCGTCATCCTGACGGCCGGGACGTTCGGCACCATCAACGCCTCGCCGTGGTTCAACGTCGCGATTGCCGTCGTCTTCGTCGCATTGGCCCTGGCGATGTTCGACGTCTTCGTGATCGACTTCTCCAGATTCTCGTCGTCGGTCGGGACCGGCGGCGGCAGCCGAGGCTCGGTCGCCCTGGCCTTCGGAATGGGGGCAATTGCGGCGCTGCTCGCCGGTGCCTGCGTCGCGCCGGTCGTCATTCAGGTGGTGCTTTTCTCGAGCAATCTCTACGCGCAGGGCAGCGTGATCGCACTCGGGCTGCCGTTCGTGCTCGGCCTCGGCATGGCGATTCCCTGGCCGCTTGCCGGCGCGGGGCTCACGCGGTTGCCAAAGCCGGGCGCCTGGATGGTGCGCGTCAAGCAGCTGCTCGGCGTCGTGATCCTGGCCACCGCGGCCTACTACGGCTACCTCGCCTACACGCTATTTGCCGATCGCTGGGTGGATGCCGGCGAGGTCACCTCCAGCGTCGAGGCGCTGGTGCAGGACGGCTGGCACGCGTCGCTCGACGAGGGTCTTGCGGTCGCGCGACGCGAGAAGAAGCCCGTGCTCGTCGACATGTGGGCCACGTGGTGCAAGAACTGCCTCACGATGGACAAGACCACGCTCGCCGACCCCACGGTCAAGACCGCGCTCGACGGCTACGTGAAGATCAAGTTCCAGGCCGAGCACCTGGATGAATCGCCGGCGCGCGAGGTCATCGAGCGGTTCGGGGGGATCGGTCTGCCTACGTACGCCATCCTCAGGCCTTTGGCCACGCCCGGCGAGTAACGGCAGCGCCTCCTGGGCGCGCTTCGAGCGCAAACCGTTCCAGCATGGCGTCCGTAGAGCGCGTAGATGGACGACTCGCCGACCCTTCTTGCCTCATCGGTTATGTCCGGAACCGGGGGGCCTTGCACACTTCTGCGTTTCTCCTGGGGTTTTCGCTGGCCTTCATGGGGCTCGAGGCGGGCGCCACGGGTGTCGGCCAGGCGCTGCTCGAGCACCTGACGCTCTTCGAGCGCATCGCCGGCGTCCTGCTCGTGGTGCTGGGGCTGCGGGACATGGGCCTGCTCGGGTTCGCGACCGGCAGCGCCGCCACGGCGAGGGAGCCGACGTCGCTGGGCCTGACCGTGTCGCTCGCCGCTGGCGCCGCGCTCACGTTCGGCTGGACGCCGCTTGGCGGGCCCGTGCTCGACCGGATTCTGGCGACGGCCACCTCGGCCGACACGATTGGTCGCGGTGTTGGATTGCTGTCGACCTACGCAGTTGGGCGGGCCGTACCGTTGTTCGTCTCGGGACTCGCACTCCGCGCATTCCTCCGACGCCCGGTGACGGCGGGAGCCGAGCGCAGCGCGCGCAAGCTCATCTCAGGTGGTCTGGTCGCACTGACGGGCACGCTGATCTTTGCGGGCCTCCTGCCCTGGATCGTGGCGCGACTCGTAGCGGTGCTGCCCGTCGCCTGATCCGTACGCGTGCATTCGGCAGTTCCCTGTTATCCTGTGCCCGGCCCGCACGTCGGTGCGGGCAAGAGATACTGCGCCTAGCAAGGCGGAGCCACGTGCTTCTCATCTAGGCGGAGCCTTGGTAGGATGCGACTCATCTGATGCACCGGCGCGCCCTTCGCCACGGTCTCGTCGCGCTGCTCTTCGTCACCGCAGCCGGCGCGGCTGCGTTCGCGTGGAGCGTCGATCAGCAGCTCGCGCGGATCACGACCGCGGAGCACGCGGCGTCCTCCCGCTTCGATGCGCTGGTGCAATCGATCGCCCGCTTCGATGCCGCCCAGCAGCGCTTCGAGCCTGCGAACGAACCCGAGACAGACTGGTTCGCTCGCGTCAGGCGCCTCTTCGCGCAGATCGAGTCCGAGGCCAAGGGGCTGCACACATCCGCGGCTTCAGCCTCCGCCGCGCGTACCTTCGACGACATCACCGGACGCGTGGCCGCCGCCGTGGCAAAAGCCGAGGAGAACCTGCGAGACGGCCACGATCTGATGGCGGCCGATCTGGTACAGGACGAAGGCAAGCCGGGCGCCGAAGCAATGCGGGCGGCCGTCCTCGAGTGGCGCGCCGCCGAAGGCAACGCCAGCGAGACGACTCGCACCGAGCTCCTGCAACAGCTCTGGATGGTGCTCGGCGGCACCCTGGCGTTCTGGGCCATCGGCGTCTTGTTGCTGGCGCCGCGACAAACCGCCGCCGCACCGGCTGCCGCGGCCAGCCTGTCGATCCTCGCAGAACCTGCTGGAGAGGTGGCGCTTGCCGCGCCGGCGCTCGCGGCGCCGACCCAGCCCGCGCCGTCCATCGCAGACGTGCCCGCGGTCGATCTGGTGCCGGCAGCGGAGCTGTGTGCCGACATCGCCCGCGCCGACAGCGGTGAGACGCTCACGACTCTTGTCGATCGCGCGGCGGACGTGATCGGCGCCTCTGGCCTTGTGGTGTGGCTTGCAGGCGGCGCCGAAGAGCTCGTGCCGGTGCTCACGCACGGATACGGTCCCCAGGCTCGAGGCCTGCTCGGCGCGCTGCCGCTGTCCGAAGAGAACGTGACCACGCGCGCCTGGCACTCGGGTCAGCTGCAGTGGGTGGATGGCGACTCGCGATCGCGTGCGGCGCTCGCGGCCCCGATGTTCCAGGGACCGCGCCGCACTGGTGTACTGGCGGTGGAGTTGGCGGACGGCGCGGTGCCGGGGCCGCTGCCGCGGGCGCTGACGAGCATCCTTGCCGCGCAGTTCGCGACAGCCCTCTCGCCTCAGCCCGAGCCCGCGGTCCCGAACCAGACGCTGGAAGCGCGGCCCGCATAAAACGCGGCCGCGCACAGTACCTGGCAAACCGGCTTGACGCCGGTTCGCTATTCAGATCGACCGGCCTGTGCGTACCACCGGGCGTTCCCGCTCGGGCAGCTGCGCGCTCAGCTTCAATTCCTTCCGGTCGCGCGTCACGGTCATGGCCAGCGAGCCTCCGTCGTCAGCGCGCCGCACTTCAGCGAGCACGTCCGAGGGATCGTCCACCGACCGGCCGTTCACCGAGGTGATCACGTCGCCGGCCTTCAATCCCGCGCGGCCGGCGGGTGAGTCCATGTCCACCGAGGTCACGAGGACGCCGCGCTGCACGCCGAAGTAGGCGGCCAGCTGCTCGCCCACGCTCGAGAGCGCCACGCCGAGCCGCCCACGTCCGCTGCTCCACGCGCCAAAGCCGCGGCCGCCGGGACCGTCGTAGCGGAACTCGAACCGCTGCGCCAGGTCGCGCATCTGCCGATCGAGCCCACTCAGGTCCGGCATCGTGAACGAGGCCCGATCGTTCGACGGCGTCAGGTCCACCGTGCGGCGGGTACCCTCGCGAACGATGCTGCTCCGCACGGTCCGGTCGTCGGGGCTCTCACGCACGAGACGTGAGAGCTGCCGCGCGCTGCGCACTCGTTCGCCGTCGAATTCCACGATGATGTCGCCGGTCATGATGCCGGCTTTCTCGGCCGGGCTGCCGCTCTCGACCTGCGTCACGTAGGCGCCCTGCGGGGGCGACAGCTTCGCCCGCTCGCCTTCCTCGGTGGACACGTCGCGCACGGTGACGCCGATCGATCCGCCGATCCCCTCGATCTGGACCCGCCGCGGTTCGAGCCGCTGCACGCCACGGTCCTGGGCCGACACGACGGCCGGCCCGATCACACCAGCTGCTCCAAACACCGCCACGACGAGCCCGCCCACGACGACGGCCAACAACACCTTCCCCATCAGCGCTTTCATACCTACCTCCGTCTGGTGCGGAGCCTCCGTTCTCGTCGGTTCGGGGCGGAGCCTCGCTAGCTCTCTGACGGGGTCAGTCCGGGAAAAGTTGGCATAATTCGCCCCTATGGCCAGGGACGACTCGAAGACCCGCATCCTGGAGCGCGCGGAGCGGGAACAGGTCAAGTTCATGCGGCTCCAGTTCACGGACATCCTCGGGTCCACCAAGAACGTCGAGGTGCCGGATCGGCAATTCGGCGAAGCGCTGGACGGGCACATCACGTTCGACGGCTCGTCCATCGAAGGGTTCGTGCGGATCGAAGAGTCCGACATGTACCTCAAACCTGACCTGTCCACCTTTCAAGTCCTGCCCTGGACCTACGCCGGCCCGGAGCGGGTGGCCCGGGTCATCTGCGACATCGCCAACCCGGACGGGGCGCCGTTTACCGGCTGCCCGCGGTCCACGCTCAAGCGGGCCATCGACCTGGCCGCCTCGCGCGGCTTCGCCATGCGCGCCGGCCCCGAGGCCGAGTTCTTTTTGTTTCAGCGCCGCGACGGACAGCCGACCACCGAGACGCACGATTCCGGCGGCTACTTCGACCTGACGCCGGTCGATCTGGGCGAAGACGTGAGGCGGGAAATCGTCCGTTCGCTCGAGCAGATGGGATTCCACGTGGAGGCGGCGCATCACGAGGTGGCGCCGGGCCAGCACGAGGTCGATTTCCGGCACGACGACGCGCTGCTCACCGCCGACAACGTGAGCACGTTCCGCTTCGTCGTCAAGAACGTCGCCAGCCGCCACGGGCTCCACGCGACCTTCATGCCGAAGCCGGTCTTCGGCGTGAACGGCAGCGGCATGCACACGCACCAGTCGCTGTTCTCGCGCGGACGCAACGTGTTCTACGACGAGAAGGCCGAGCGCCAGCTGAGTGCATCGTGCCTGCACTACGTCGGTGGACTGCTGAAGCACGCCAAGGCGTTCTGCGCCGTCACCAACCCGCTCGTGAACTCGTACAAGCGCCTGGTGCCCGGCTACGAGGCGCCGACGGCGATCGCGTGGTCCGAGCGCAACCGCAGCCCGCTCATCCGCGTGCCCGTGGGCCGCGGGCCGAAGACACGCATCGAGCTGCGCATGCCGGATCCCTCGTGCAACCCGTATCTCGCGCTGGCGGTGATGCTGCGTGCCGGGCTCGACGGGCTCGAGCGCCAGCTCGATCCCGGTCCACCGGTGAACAAGAACATCTACAAGATGAGCCACCGGGAGCGGCGCCATTTGCGGATCGACGAGCTGCCCGGCAACCTGAGCGAAGCGATCGACGAGCTCGAGAAAAGCGCGCTGATGAAGGACACGCTCGGCGAGCACATCTTCGAGCACTACATCACGGCCAAGCGCACCGAATGGGACAGCTACATTCGGCAGGTCTCGCCGTGGGAGATCGAGCGGTACTTGAATACGTACTAATCAGGTGAGTCGGGTCGGGCAGGTGGTGGGCCGGGTGGGTAAGAACACTTGTAAAGGCTTTACCTACCTGACTCACCTGACCTACCTGACCCATCTGACCTGACGGGCACGCTGTCCTCGCCCACTGACGCCGTAAGGTGACGCCATCTCCACACGAGTCACGAGATCGGCGAATTCTGGCGAGTTTCGCGCGCACGGTGACGGGCACGCTCTTTGATTGTTCGTCCATCGGTCGCGCCGGACCACCGGGATACGTAACCTTCAGGCAGGCGCTGGCATCGCCGTATCCCGGGCTCCAACTTCACGGTTCGAGCGCGACCATTTTGATATCGCGCCGCTTCCTCCGCCTGGAGGCGGTGGGGAGTGAACGCCATGACGAGAACATCCACGCTATGCCCGCCCGCCTCGTTAGCGCTGGCGCTGGTGAGCGCCCTGTGTCTGGCGGGATGCGTGTCAGCAGTTCGTATCGCAGAGATCAAGACCGATCCCGGCCGGTACGATCACAAGACCGTAGCGGTGAAGGGTACGGTGACGTCCACCTACGGCGTGGCGCTGGTCCCGTTCCAGTACTACAACGTCGATGACGGCACCGGCGAGATTGCGGTCTTGTCGCGCAGCACGCGCAGTATGCCGGCCAAAGGCGCGCGGGTCGAGGTGAAGGGGCGCGTCGGCGAGGTGGCGTCCTTGGGCGGACGCAGCCTCGGTCTCCATATCGAAGAGGAGAGCCGTAAGGCCAAGAACTGAGGCTTAGGGCTTCAGGCTTAGGGCTTATGCCGGCCTAAGCCATAAGTCCTAAGCCTTGAGCCCGTTATAGCGGACGGCGACGACGGTCATGTCGTCGGTCTGGGCAGCGCCACCGCGGAACTCCATCACGGCGTCGAACATCGCATCGACGATCGTCTGCACGGACTCGTGGCGCCGCCGCTCCACCACTTCGCACGCGCGCCGGGCACCAAACTCCGACCCCCGCTCGTCCGAGCTCTCGAAGATGCCGTCCGTACAGAACACCAGCAGGTCGCCGGCCCGCAGCTCGAGCTCCATCTCGTCGTAGGTCACGCCGGCAAACGACCCAAGCGGCACGCCGGGCAGTTCAACCTGCGAGCAGCGATCCCCACTGCAGAAAATCGGGTACGGCAGGCCCGAGTTGGCCAGCGTGACGACGCGGCGATCGAGGTCGAAGAACGCGTAGCAGAGCGTGCAGTAGTACTCCTCCAGCTGGCGCTCGTGGAGGATGGTGTTCATCGCCTGCAGCACGCCGGAGACGCGGAACAGATCCGGTGAGAAGCGCCGCCGCATCGTCCGCGATCGCACCAGCTCGGCGACGAAGCCGCCATACAGCGCCGCCGGGGCGCCCTTGCCCGACACGTCGCCGACGGCGACGGCCAGCGTGCGCGGGTCGGGCATGAGGAAGTCGTAGAGGTCGCCCCCGAGTTCTCGCGCCGGCTCGATGCGCGCGGCCACGTCCACATCGTCGAGCGGCCGCGGCAGCTCGGTCGGCAGCAGCGCCATCTGGACGCGCTGCGCGAAACGCAGCTCCTTTTCGATGCGTTCCTCGTTCCGCCGTACCTCTTCGTACAGCCGGGCGTTGTCGATCGCGACGGCGGCCTGACTGGCGAGGAGCGTCAGCAGCTCCTTGTGCTCCTTCGTGAACGCGTCGAGCTCGGGACTCTCGAGATCGAAAACGCCGATGCAGCGATCCTTGATGAGCATCGGGATCACGAGCTCGGACCGCGCGTCGTCCACCAGGTTGATGTAGCGGGGATCCTGGGAAACGTCCGACACCAGCACGGCCTCGCGGTGGAGCGCCGACCAGCCGACGAGCCCGTCGCCCAGCCGCACGTGCCTCGACTCCGCGCCCTTGCCATAGCGCACGGCCAGCTTCATCTCGAGCTCCAAACTGGCCTCGTTGAGGAGCAGGATGCCGAAGGTGCGATAGTCCACGAGGCGCTTGGTCAGGCTGGCGATGCGGGTGAGCAGCGCGTCCAGGTCGAGAATCGACGACATCTCGCGGCCGATCTCGGCCAGCGTCTCGAGCGTGTCCACGTACTGCCGCTCGGAGCGGAACAGGCGGGCGTTCTCGATCGCCACGGCCACGTGCGCCGCGAACTGGCGCAGCAGCGCCTCGTCCTGATCGGTGAACGCGCCCTCCGACTCGTCGAGCAGGTTCAGGGCGCCGATCACCTTGCCCTTGCGCCGCATCGGCACCGCCAGCTGCGACAACATGTTGCGCAGCGGGCCCATGTAGCGCGGCTCCTGGCGGATGTCGTTCACCAGGATCGGACGCCCCTCTTCGACCGCCGCGCCCACGACACCCTGTCCGACGCGCAGGCGCATGGTCAGCAGCGCCGCGTCCGGATACCCGACGGCGTAGGCGATGCGCAGCTCGTGCTTCTTTTCGTCGAGCAGGTAGACGGAGAAGGCGCTGAATTTCGTGAGCCGTGCAATGAGCTGCGGAATCTTCGCGAGCAATTCCTCGAGATCGAGGACGGCGGTGACCTCGCGCCCCAGCTCGAAGAGCGTGGACAGCAGCTCCGACTCGGTGGCGGGCCGGGGCGCGCCGCGCGATTCCCCCGCGGCGGGCGCGGGCTCACTCATGGGGAACGGGATGGCTCATCCGGCTGCTGCAATTATACTGGCGGGGTCGATGACACCGCTGACGCTGCCGCTCGAGTACGAAGCGATTGCACGGATTCTCCCGCACCGCTACCCGTTTCTCCTCGTCGACCGCATCACCGAGCTCGAACCGGACCTCCGCATCGTCGGCATCAAGAACGTCGCGCACGACGAGAGCTATCTGTCCCGTTCGCCAGGCGAACCGCCGGCGATGCCGCCGACGATCCTTACCGAGTGCGTGGCCCAGGTCGGAGCGATTCTGATCCTGTCGAAGCCGGAAAACCACGGGAAGCTGATTCTCTTCCGCGGCATGGAACGCGTGCGCTTCCGCCGCCCCGTCTATGCCGGACAGGTGGTGGAGATCGAGGCGCGGGTGAAGCGGCTGCGCAGCCGCATGGGACAGCTCGAGGGCTTCGCGCGCGTCAACGGCGAGGTGGTCGTGGACGGTGCGATGACGTTCGCGTTGGAGTAGGGCGCGGCTTCGCCGCGCGGCGGGGCTGAAGCCCAGCCCTACGTTGCCGCCGCGGATTCTTCGGCGACGCAGACGCGATTGCGGCCGGCGCGCTTGGCGCGATAGAGCGCCGCGTCCACCCGCGCGATCACGGCCAGCGGGTCGACCTCGCCGGCGTTCATCTCGGTAACACCGAAGCTGGCGGTGAGCACGATCTGCCCCTCGGCCCAGAGAATCGGATCTTTTTCAATCGCCTTGCGCAGGTTTTCGCAGACCAGCTTGGCGCCGGCGAGCGGCGTTTCCGGCAACAGCACGATGAACTCGTCGCCGCCGTAGCGGCACTTCAAATCGCCGGCGCGGGTGGCGCCGCGCATGCGATCGCCGACGGCGGCCAGCACGGCGTCGCCGCACAGATGCCCGTGGCGATCGTTGATCAACTTGAACGAATCCAGGTCGAACATCAGCACCGACAGCGGCCGCTTGGTGCGGCGGGCGCGCTTGAGCTCGACGTCGAGCGAGTCGATGGCGTGCGTGCGGTTGAAGCAGCCGGTCAGGCCGTCCTGCAGCCCGTTCTCGTGCAGCTCCTGCAGCAGTTCGGCGTTCTTGAGCGACGCCGCGAGCAGGGCCACGGCGGTGGTCAACACGCTCCGTTGGTGTGCTGTCAGCGGCGGCTCCGAGGCCATGCCGAGCACGCACACCGGAGTGTCGGCGATCACCACCGGGAAGCACTCGTCATCGGTGGGCAGACTCACCTGCAGGCCGCCTTCACCCATGGCCCGGCGGGCCGCGCGCTCACGATCGGGCGGCGGCGTGTCGCCAACCGTCATCAGCGGCTCCCACACGCCGGCGGCGCGAATCATGACCCAGGCGCGCCGGTTGGGTACGAGGAGCGGAATGTGGGTGGCCGCGGCGGCCGCCACCGACTTGAGCTCGGGAATGCGCGTGAGCGCGTGCGCGAAGTTGACCAGGCGCGAGGTTTCCTCGGCGCGCTCCATGGCTTCCTTCGACGCGATGGCGGCACCGATCGCGACGCCACTGAGCTGGCGGCGCTGCCGCCACTGATACAGACCGAAGACCGTCGCCGCGATGATGGCGGCCGGCATCAGACGGAGATCGTGAATTTCGGGGATCGTGGCGATCCATTCGAACAGCGCCGACGTGGGCCTGGAGAGCAGCACGTAGCCAACGATCGCGATCCCGAGCGCCAGGAACGGGTCGCTTCGGTTCGAGTAATAAACCCCGCTCTTCACGCCATGGTTATCGGCCCTGGCAAGCGCCCGCATCACCGCGTTCGCCCCCGATCTGTCGTCCCACGCGGCAGATCGGTTACGATGGCGCCGATGCCATCACGCCTGCACGCAATTGCCCTCGCGGCCCTGATCGCCGCCCTGCCCTCGGCGGCCGCTGGCGGGCAACACGAGCACGGTGCCGCCGCCATGGCTTCGCATGCGGTGGTGGCCAAATCCGCTCCCGTTCCGCTCAAGGCCGCGGTCGGACCGCTCCCGCCGCTGCCGCGCGTCGGGTATGCGCCCGCACGCCCGATGGAAGTGGTCCAGCAGGTCTTCGAATTCGCGGCGCGGCATCCCGAGGTTCTCTCGTATGTGCCGTGCTACTGCGGCTGCGAGAATCCCCAGCTCGGTCACAAGGGCAATCACGACTGCTTCGTGAAGTCGCGCGCCGCGAACGGCATGGTGACCCAGTGGGAGCCCCACGGCATCGGCTGCCAAATCTGCATCGACGTCGGCCGCGAAGCCATGCTGCTCTTCAATTCGGGCGCGTCCGTCACCGCTATTCGCGCCGCGATCGACAAGAAGTACGGCGCGTATTTCGGTTCCTCGACGCCGACTCCGAAGCCGCCGCAGCCTCCCGCCAAGAAGGCAGCGCCATCGCGATAGACGCTCGCCGCGCGGAGGCCCTCGGTCGTCTGCTCGACGCCATGCATGAAGGCGTGTTCGTGGGGACGGTCCGTCCCCACAGCGGCGAAGACGGCACCACCCTCGTCGCCAACCGGGCTCTCAAACAGCTGTTCGGACAGCCGGCGGACACCCCCGAAGCGCGCGTCGTGCCGTTTGCGGTCGAACGCTTTGCCGACCCGCAGACGCGGGTGGAGTTCCTCGATCGACTGGCCAGCGAGGGCGCGCTGACGTCGTACCCGGTGCGCCTGCTGCGCCTCGACGCGAGTGTCCTCGTCGTCGAGATCACCGCGCATGCCGAGGTCGACCGGCAGCGCGGCGTCGTGCTGGTCGAGGCGATCTTCCGCGACACCACCGAGTTCCGGCGTCTGAAAGACCGCTCGCGGGATCTCTATCAGCAGCTGCTGCAGGCGGAAAAACTGGCGGTGCTCGGCCAGACCATCTCTCAAGTCGCCCACGAGCTGAACAACCCGCTGGCCACGATTCTGAGCTGGGCGGAACGGCTGCAGGAGCAGACGCTCGATGCCACCTCGAAGCGGGGCGCTGAGGCCATCGTCAACGCCACGGAGCGAGCCACGCGCATCGTCCGCGACCTGCTCACATACGCCAAGCCGCGGCCCTCGACGCGGGCGATGATCGACTTGAACCACGTCGTGCGTGAGACGCTCGAGCTGCGCGCGGAGGAACAGGCGGCCAACAGCATCGATGTCGTGACAGCGCTGGCCGCAGGCCTGCCGCCGGTCTTTGCCGATGCGCATCGCATCCAGCAGGTGCTGCTCAACCTGATGAACAACGCAGAACAGGCGATGGTGACCAGCCACGGCCGCGGCTCGCTGGTCGTGCGGACCTGGCACGACGCCGCGCTCAACACGGTCTCCTTCGACGTCAGCGACGACGGGCCGGGCCTGGCCCCGGAAATCCGGACGAAGATTTTCGACGCGTTCTTCACCACCAAGCCGGTCGGCGAAGGCACGGGGCTCGGCCTGGCCGTGGCTTACAACATCGTGAAGGACCACGGCGGACGCATCCGGGTGGACTCGGAGGCAGGCCGTGGCACCTCGTTCGTAGTCGATCTCCCGGTCTCGGCCACGGCGGAAGCGCCGCCCTCGCCCTCGCCCTCGCCCGCCCCATCCCCGAAGGAGGCGGTACGAGGCGCCTCGGTGCTCGTCGTCGAGGACGAGCGCGCGCTCGCGAGCGCCATGGGCGAGGCGCTGCAGGATGCCGGGTTGAAGGTGGATATTGCGGGCGACGGCGAGGATGCCCTCGCCCGCATTCGAAAGGGTGGCTACGACGCGGTCATCTGCGACTTGAAGATGCCGCGCGTCAGCGGGATGGTGATTTACCGCGCCATTGCCGCGGCGACACCGTCGCTCGCGCGCCGCGTGATCTTCGTAACCGGGGACGTGGCCGCCACCGACGCGGAGCGCTTCCTGGCCGAAAGCGGCTGCCGCTGGCTGGTCAAGCCGTTCCGCATCGGCGACTTGCTGCGCGCCGTGCGCGACACGCTCGCGTAGTCCACGACCACCGCCGCGGCCGCACGGGCCGTGCTCGCCAGCGTGGCCTTGGCCATCTTCGGCTTGTGGAACTCGAGAATCGCGCTGCGGAGAATCTTGAGCGTCTCGGCTCCCGGCGCCAGGTGCGACAGGGCGTCGCGCAGGCGGCCGATGGCGCGCGCGTGCAGCTGCGACACCCGCGACTCGTTGACGCCGATCTCGGCGCCAATCTGCTTCATCGTGGCCTCCTGGTAGTAGTAGAGGCCGATCACCTTCTGCTCGCGGGGCGGCAGCGACGCAATCGCGTCCTGCACCCGGCGCTTGGTCTCTTCGCGCTCGAACGCCACATCGGGGCGCTCCGGCTCGGAGGGGATGAGCGCCGCCGGCAGGGTCGATTCGTCGAGATGTTCGTTGTTGGCGAGCGGTGAGGTCGATTCGATGGCGTTGATGCGGACGATGGTGCGGCCCAGGCGCTTCTCGTCGGAGCCGACCTTCGCGGCCAGGTCGGCCAGCGACGGCTCGCACCCGAGCTCGCGGCGCAACTGCTCGCGCGCGGCTTCCAGCTCACGGCGCTGACGGCGCACGCCGCGCGGCCAGGCATCCTTGCGGAGCGCGTCGATCATCGCACCGCGAACACGTCGCTCGGCGAACGTCTCGAATTTGATACCGCGGGCCTCGTCGAAGCGGTTCGCGGCATCGATGAGACCGATGACACCGTCCTGGACGAGATCACCGATATCGATGGAGTGGGGCATCGTGGCCGCCACGCGACGAGCGAGCTGTTCGACGAAGGGGATGCAGTTGACGACGCGGGTGTTGTCGGAGCCGAGCTGGGGGCGCATGTGATTTGTTGTCCTCCGGCCCATCCCTATCGCAACCGAAGTACCAAACCGCGCAGCCTCGGTCATTCCGACGTAATCGTGGTTACAGCCCGTGTTCTAAGTTCAATAAATGGAACACGTTGCGGTCGAGCTTTTGTGCAGTTTCCGCACGCTCGCCGTGCCCCGAAACGAGACAAGTCGTCAACTCGTTGACGAAATGGCGGACGGCCGAGCCAAAGAACTGACGCTTCCGATTACGAAACTGAGGGTGGTTGTGCCGCGCTGGAACAGAAGGGGGCCGGGGACGGCCAGCCTGTCCCGGGAGGGAACAGGGGTTAGAGCAGGTCGGTCTGGTGGCGGATCGCTTTCGCGGTGCCCATCGCGTCGAGCACCTTCGCGACGACCTCACCAGCGCGAGTCCGGCTGACGTCGTCCATGGCCTTGAGCTCGAGGAGCTCGGCGCAGGCGAGGATGATCCCCAGCTGGTTGTTCAGGCGGTGAAACAGGACCCGGAGGTCCCCACCGGCCTGAAGCGCCGAGTCCGC
>Ga0070675_100001642_pt1 | contig 16524 bp, 18 predicted proteins | sample KBSM43metaG_FD_65343 | JGI IMG/M metagenome (GOLD analysis project Ga0070675, IMG submission 65343) | Miscanthus rhizosphere microbial communities from Kellogg Biological Station, Michigan, USA - KBS M4-3 metaG | ecosystem: Host-associated > Plants > Roots > Rhizosphere > Soil ...
AAGGAGACGATGGACCGCGAGTTCGAGCGCCTGCCGTACGAGCCGCTCGAGGAAGAGATCCTCGATGTCCCGGTCCGCAAGACCGTGATCGCGGTCGATGCGGGCCGCAACCTCGCCGTGCTGGTCGAGGCCGCCGTGCGCAACACGATCCTGCAGCTGCGCGGCATCGACACGTACAAGGAATTCGTCGAGCGCCACCACAAGGCGATGCAGAAGCCCGACGAGGGCTGACGGCTCGGCGCGCTGCCGGCGCGGCTCTAGCGCTGCCGGTAGGCGCAGTTCTTCTTCGTGCAGGCCGCGTACAGCGCGAGCGCGTGATCCTGCAGCTCGAACCCGCGCGCTTGCGCGATGCCGCGCTGGCGCTTCTCGATCTCGGCATCGTAGAACTCCTCGACGCGGCCGCAGTCCATGCAGACCAGGTGGTCGTGGTGCTTGCCTTCGTTGAGTTCGAACACCGCCTTGCCGGTCTCGAAGTGGGTGCGCGAAAGGATGCCGGCCTGCTCAAACTGCATCAAGACGCGGTACACCGTTGCGAGGCCGACATCGGCATCCTCGCCGAGCAGGACCTTGTAGACATCCTCGGCGCTCATGTGGCGCTGCGAGGCCTTTTGGAATACCTCGAGCACCTTGATGCGCGGCAGCGTCGCCTTCAGTCCGCTGTGCTTCAGTTCGTCGGCGTGCGTCATGGTGAGGAGGTCGACGGAGGCCGTGTGCGGGCCGGTTGCGCAAGGAGGGCTTCGAGGGGCCCGACGCTAGAATCGCCCCATCATATCGAGGTTGCCGGCACCAGACGACACGCCTCATCGACATCATGATCGTCTCCCATCTTTCCCGTCCTGCCCGCTTTGCCCTCCCGTGCGCCGTCGTCATGCTGGCAACCGGTTGCCAGTCGCTGCAGTCGTCGGACAACCTGCTCGGTCGCATCACGCCGTACCGGCTCGAGATCGTGCAAGGCAACGTCATCACGAAGGAGCAGGCCGCGCTGGTCAAGCCCGGCATGACAAAGGCTCAGGTGCGCGACGTCCTCGGCTCGCCGCTTCTCACAGATCTGTTTCACGTCGACCGCTGGGACTACGTGTTCACGATCCGCCGGCGCGGGGCCGAGCCGCAGGCCCGCACGATCGTCGCGGTGTTCGACGGCGATCGTCTGAAGAGCTTCGAGACCGGCGGCGACCTGCCCGCCGAGCGCGAGTTCGTCGCCTCGATCGACGCCGGCAAGACGTCGCCCAGCGTGCCGACCTTGGCACTGACGGACGAGCAGCGCAAGGCGTTGCCGGCGCCTCCGCGCCCGGCGCAGATCGAAGCGGTGCCGGATGTCGCCGCGCGGGCCTATCCGCCGCTCGAGCCGGCTGCGCCATGACGCTGGCCCGCGCGGGCATCGTCGACAACCCGGGCCGATTGCGAATCGCCATCGCTGGCGCCTCGGGTCGGATGGGGCGGACCTTGATCGACGCGGTCGGCGCGAGCACCGACTGCGTGCTGGTCGGCGCGCTCGACGCCGCCGACAGTCCGGCGCTCGGGCAGGACGCGACACCAGCCACGCCCGGCGCGAACCGCGTTGCGATCACCTCGGACCTGCACGCCGGGCTCGCCGCCGCGGAGGTGCTGATCGACTTCACGCGACCGGCCGGCACGCTGGCCCACGTCGCGGTGTGCCGCGAGCTGGGCGTGCGCCTCGTGATCGGCACGACCGGCTTCACCGATGAACAGAAAGCGGAGATCGCCGAGCACGCGAAGCACATCGCGATCGTGATGGCACCCAACATGAGCGTCGGCGTCAACGTCGTGCTGAAGCTGCTCGAGACCGCAGCGCGCGCGCTCGATTCTGGCTTCGACGTCGAGATCATCGAAGCGCACCACCGCCACAAGATCGACGCGCCGAGCGGCACCGCACTGAAGATGGGCGAGGTCGTCGCGCAGGCGTCGGGCCGCGACCTGAAGACCTGCGCGGTCTATGCCCGCGACGGTCACAGCTCGCCGGACGGCGGCGAACGCAACCCGCGCGCGATCGGCTTCTCGAGCATCCGCGGCGGCGACATCGTCGGCGACCACACGGTCCTGTTCGCCGGAAACGGCGAGCGGATCGAGATCACGCACCGCTCGTCGAGCCGCGCGACTTATGCCGAGGGCAGCCTGAGGGCAGCCCGCTTCCTGGCCGCCCGCAGCCACGGGCTCTACGGCATGGACGACGTCCTCGGCATCGCCGCCAGGCAAGGAGCGACCGCATGACCGGATTCGGTCACTTCTGGTCGCAGGGCGACTTCATCACGCGCAGCGTCGCCGCGCTGCTGTTGCTGATGTCGGTCAGCGCCTGGGTCGTGATCTTCTGGAAGGCGTGGCTGCTGCGCCGGGTCCGGGTCGACCTGCAGCGCGCGGTGCCGGCGTTCTGGGCCGCGCCGTCGCTCGATGCCGGCCGCGAGCAGCTCGCGGCGTTCGATCGCGAGGCGGTGCTCGCGCCGCTGCTGCAGGCGGCGGTCGCCGCACCGCCCAATGGCACGCTCGAAGCGAAGGGCCACGCCGACTCGCAGCTGACGCGGCGCCTGCGTGACGCGTTGCACGGCGTGCTGCAGCACCTGCAGTTCGGCCAGGTGCTGCTCGCGTCGATCGGCAGCACCGCTCCGTTCATCGGCCTGTTCGGCACCGTGTGGGGCATCTATCACGCGCTGATCAGCATCTCCGCGGCCGGCACGATCACGATCGAGCGGGTCTCGGGGCCAGTCGGCGAAGCCCTCGTGATGACAGCGGCCGGCCTCGCCGTCGCGATCCCTGCGGTTCTCGCCTACAACATCTTCGGCAAGCGCGTCTCGGCGAGCGAAGCCGAGCTTGAGGGCTTCGCGCACGACCTGCGCGAGATGATCATCGACACCGGCCGGGGAGCCTGATGGCGTTCGGGCGACTGCAGCGTGCGCCTGGCGCCCAGCCGATGAGCGACATCAACATGACGCCGCTGATCGACGTGATGCTGGTGCTGCTGGTGATCTTCATGATCACCGCGCCGCTGATGGCGTCGAGCCTCAAGCTCGACCTGCCGAAGACCGACGCCGGCCCACCGACCGAGACGCCGCAGTTCATCTCGATCGCGCTCGACCAGCAGGGGCGGCTCTATTTCGGCGACGACGTCGTCGATGCAGCGACCTTCAACGCGCGCATGGCCGATGCGGCGCGCAAGAACCCGCAGACCGAAGTTCAGCTGCGCGCCGACCAGAACGTCGCGTACGGGCGGGTCGCCGAGCTGATCGGGCTGATCCAGAAGGCCGGGCTGACGCGGGTCGGCTTCGTCACCGAGCCGGCCCCGCTGAGCCCGGCGGCCGGGCCGGCGAAGAACTAGCCAGGGCGGCGGCGCGGCAGTCGTCGCGCAAGGCTTCCCATCCCACCACGCCGAGGTCTCGCAGCGTCGCGAGATTCGCCTCGTAAATGGCAGCCGTATCGGGCAGCGCCGCGACGGCGGTTTCGACACTCTGTTCGCGCAACAGCTGCAGCACAGGATGCGGCGAGCGGTTGGTCGCGTTGGTGACGTCGTCGGCCGCGGTGCCGGCAAAGCGGTACTGCGGGTGGAAGCTCGCGACTTGCAGCACGCCGGTCGCGCCGAGCGCCTCGAGCGCGGCATCGGCGACGTCGAGGAAGTCGTTGTAGTCGTCGAAATCCGTCAGCACGAATGGATGGACCAGCAACGTCGTTTCGAGCGCCGCGACGGGCGTTTCGATCAACTCGCGCGCCGCGTCGCAAAACGCGGCGAGCAGCGCTTCCGGGTCGGTCACTGTGCTGCCGACGAATCGCGTTCGATTGCGCAGCCTCGCCGCCCGTGCATACGGGCACAGGTTGAGGCCGATCACGACGCGGTCGACCCAGACGCGCGTCTCGGCGAGCGCAAGAGCCAGGGCTTCGGCCGGTTCAGCGGGGGGGTTCATTGCGGGGGCAGATCGGCTCGACGCCGTGACCGATTGTCCCGCGGCGTCACAGCGTCGGCTGCAGGCGCCAAAAGCTCGCGAATCGCGGCACGCCCTGGGCGGTCAGTTCGTGGTAGCGGTAGCTGACAAGGCTACCGAGCGCCGGCGGCTCGCGCCGAAGCGCGTCGGGCAAGCCGGAACCGACAAAGAAGCGCCGGCCCTGCGGCGTCTCGACCTGCAATGCGCCGACCTCGCCGGCGTACTTGCCCTTGCCGCGGCGGTAGCCGACCACCGTGGCCTCGGCATCGAGAAAGGGCTTCAGCTTGGTCAAGACGTCGCTTCGGCCCGACTCATAGAAAGCGGATGCCAGATGGAGCATCAACCCTTCGCCGCCCTGCGCCACGGTGTCGGCGAGGCGCTGCCGCAACTCGGCTCTATCGGCGACGCGGAACTGCGGCGTGGCCAGCAGCTGCGACCAGCCGGTTCGCGTGGCGATGCGCTCGATCATCTGCGTCCGCTCGGCGAAGCTGCCCTCGGCGTCGGGACGCTCGAACACCATGTACCGAACGCGTCGCCATTCCGCATCGTCGGGCCGCTCGCGCCGAACCGCGGCCGAGAGCGCATCAAACTGCCGGCGTCCGAACCACAGTTCGCCGTCGAGCGCCTCGGCCGGTAGCCGCTCGACGAACCACACCGGCGCGCGACCGCACGCCCGCTCCGATGCAGCAAGCATCGCCCATCCCACAACGCGCGCACGCCGTCGTACTTCTCGCTGACGAGGCAGAGCGCCGGATCGATGCGATCGTCGTAGTGGGCGGCAAGGACCATGCTCGCCGCTGAGGGCGGCGCTGCGGCCGCGGCGACCGGCCCGGACGCGCCGACCAGACCCGATGCTGCGGCGATCTTCAACATCGTGCGACGGCTGATCGACATGCTCGGCTCCTGACGATGAATGAAAGTCACGCATCGATCATCGAACCGCCGCGGCGCGGCCGCCACACCCGCGCGAGGGAAACGCGTCCCATCGCGTGGCCCGCTCTCGGGGGACGCACCCCGCTTCCTATAATCGAACGAACTCGCGAGCTCGCCGCGCCGTCCCTTATGCAGTCCGACTTCTCCCCCCGCGACATCGAGCGAACGGCCCAGGCGGCATGGACCGCGCGCGATGCCTACCGCGTCGTCGAAGATCCGGCGCGCCCGAAGTTCTATGCGTGCTCGATGCTGCCGTACCCGAGCGGCAAGCTGCACATGGGCCATGTGCGCAACTACACGTTGAACGACATGCTGACCCGCCAGCTGCGGATGACCGGCATGAACGTGCTGATGCCGATGGGCTGGGACGCCTTCGGCCTGCCGGCCGAAAACGCAGCGATCAAGAACAAGGTGCCGCCGGCGAAGTGGACCTACGACAACATCGCCGCGATGAAGGCCCAGATGCAGGCGATGGGCCTGGCGATCGACTGGAGCCGCGAGGTCGCGACCTGCTCGCCCGCCTACTACAAGTGGAACCAGTGGCTGTTCCTGAAGATGCTCGAGGCCGGCATTGCCGAACGCCGCACCCAGATCGTCAACTGGGACCCGGTCGACCAGACCGTGCTCGCCAACGAGCAGGTCATCGAGGGCCGCGGCTGGCGCTCGGGCGCGCCGGTCGAGAAGCGCGAGATCCCGGGCTACTACCTGAAGATCACGCAGTACGCGGATGAGCTGCTCGAGCATGTGCAGGACGGCCTGCCCGGCTGGCCTGAGCGCGTCAAGGTCATGCAGGAGAACTGGATCGGCCGCAGCGAAGGCGTGCGGTTCGCGTTCCCGCATCGCATCCAGGACGCCAAAGGCCACCTGATCGGCGACGGCCGCATGCACGTCTTCACGACGCGCGCCGACACCATCATGGGCGTGACGTTCTGTGCGGTCGCGCCCGAACATCCGCTCGCGTTGCACGCCGCAATGCTGCGGCCAGAGGTGGCGCAGTTCCTCGACGATTGCCGGACTGGCGGCACCACCGAGGCCGAACTGGCGCTGCAGGAAAAGAAGGGCGTCGCGACCGGCTTGCACGTCGAGCATCCGCTGTCGCACGAACCGATCCCGGTCTGGGTCGGCAATTACGTGCTGATGAGCTACGGCGACGGCGCGGTGATGGGCGTGCCCGGCCACGACGAGCGCGACTTCGCGTTCGCGAAGAAGTACGGCATCGACATCCTGCAGGTGATCCACGTCGACGGCGAGCCGCACTTCACCTACGACCACTGGCAGGACTGGTACGCGCTGAAGGACGAGAGCGGCGAGCGCAGCGTCACGATCAATTCCGACAACTACAGCGGCCTGCCGTATCGGGTCGCGATCGACGCGATCGCCGATGCGCTCGAGCGCCGTGGCCTCGGCGGCAAGGTGACGACCTGGCGGCTGCGCGACTGGGGCATCAGCCGGCAGCGCTACTGGGGCACGCCGATCCCGATCGTCCACTGCGCGGCGTGCGGCGTCGTCCCGGTGCCCGAAGCCGACCTGCCGGTCGTGCTGCCCGAAGACCTGATCCCCGACGGCTCGGGCAATCCGCTCAACAAGCATGCCGCCTTCCTGAACGTCGACTGCCCGTCGTGCGGCAAGCCCGCGCGCCGCGAGACCGACACGATGGACACGTTCGTCGACAGCTCGTGGTACTTCATGCGGTACTGCGATGCCCACAACGAGAAGGCGATGGTCGGCGCCGGCAGCGCCTACTGGATGCCAATGGACCAGTACATCGGCGGCATCGAGCACGCGATCCTGCACCTTCTCTATGCGCGCTTCTGGACCAAGGTGATGCGCGACCTCGATCTGATCTCGATCGACGAGCCGTTCACTCGGCTGCTGACGCAGGGCATGGTGCTGAACCACATCTACTCGCGCACCACCGAGCAGGGCGGCGTCGAGTACTTCTGGCCCGACGACGTCGAGACCGGTGCGGACGGTGCCTGCCTGAAGAGCGACGGCTCGGCCGTGACCTACGAAGGTCTCGGCACGATGAGCAAGAGCAAGAACAACGGCGTCGATCCGCAGCAGCTGATCGATCGCTACGGCGCCGACACCGCGCGGCTGTTCGTGATGTTCGCGTCGCCGCCCGAGCAGACGCTCGAGTGGAACGATGCCGGCGTCGAGGGCGCGAACCGGTTTCTGCGTCGCCTCTGGAACTTCGGCGCCCAGCAGGCCGACGTGCTCGCCGCGCCGGGTGCCGCGGTGACCGATGCAAGCGGCAAGGCGCTGCGCTTCGAGATCCATTCGGTGCTGCGCCAGGTCCGCTACGACTACGACCGCATGCAGTACAACACCGTCGTCTCCGGCGCGATGAAGCTGCTGAACGCGCTCGAAGGCGCGCGCGGCCTGTCCGGCAGCGGCGCGACCGCGGCGCTGCGCGAGGGCTACGGCATCCTGCTGCGCGTGCTCTATCCGGTTTGCCCGCACACCACCTGGATGCTGTGGAAAGAGCTCGGCTACGTCGCGCTGTACGGCGACCTGCTCGATGCGCCGTGGCCCGACGTCGACGAGAGCGCGCTGGTCCAGGACGAGATCGAGCTGATGCTGCAGGTCAACGGCCGGCTGCGCGGTTCGATCCGGGTCGACGCGACGTCGAGCCACCAGGCGATCGAGGTCGCCGCACTGGCCAGCCCCGAGTTCCTGCGCTTTGCCGACGGACGACCGATCCGCAAGGTGATCGTGGTGCCGGGCCGGCTCGTCAACATCGTCGTCTGATGCGGAGTCGGCGCAGCGTCCTCGCCGCCTTCGTCGCCGGCGCAGTGGCCGGCTGCGGATTCGAACTGAAGCGCTCGCCCGAGCTGCGCTTCCGGACGGTACAGCTGGTCGGCTTCACAGCGCGCTCGCCGCTCGCCGTCGAACTGCGCAGCAGCATCGATGCCAGCACGACGACGCGCGTCGTCGACAGCGTGGCGCAGGCCCAGGTCGTTCTCGAGACCCTCACCGATTCGCGCGAGAAGGTCGTCGTCGCGTCGACCGCCGCCGGCCAGGTCACGGAGTTCCAGCTGCGCGCGCGCTTCCGCTTCCGGTTGCGCACCATCGGCGGCAAGGAGCTGATCCCGTCGACCGAGATCGTGCAGAGCCGCGACATGAGCTACACCGAAAGGGCTGCGCTCGGCAAGGAGCAGGAGGAAGCGACGCTGTACCGCGCGATGCAGACCGACATCGTGGCGCAGGTCATGCGGCGGCTGGCCTCCGTCCAGGCCGTCTAGGACCGACGATGCAGCTTCGCGCCGAGCAGCTCGCAGCCCACTTGCAGAAGGGCGTCGCCCCGCTCTACACGGTGTGGGGCGACGAGGCCCTGCTGGCCCAGGAGGCCGGCGACGCGATCCGTGCCGCGGCCCGGGCGTCCGGCTGCACCGAGCGCCAGGTCCATGTCGTTGCCGGCAACCACTTCGACTGGAGCGGGCTGCTCGGCGCATCGCATGCGCTCAGCCTGTTCGCCGACCGCCAGCTGATCGAGATCCGCATCCCGTCCGGCAAGCCGGGCAAGGACGGCTCCGAGGCGATCCAGCGCTACTGCGAGACAGCCGCCTCGAAGCTCGCCGGCGACATCGTCACGCTGGTCCAGCTGCCGAAGCTGGACCGTACCCAGCAGTCGAGCGCCTGGTTCGCCGCGCTCGACGCAAGCGGTGTCATGGTTCGCGTCGATCCGGTCGAGCGCAAGGCGCTGCCGCAATGGATCGCGCAGCGGCTCGCCGCGCAGGGCCAGCGCGTCGGCGGCGGCGAGGCCGGCCAGCGCACGCTCGCCTTCTTCGCCGACCGCGTCGAGGGCAACCTGCTCGCCGCGCACCAGGAAGTGCAGAAGCTCGGCCTGCTCTACCCCCCGGGCGAACTCGCCTTCGAGCAGGTCGAGGCCGCGGTCCTGAACGTAGCGCGCTACGACGTGTTCCGGCTCGGCGAGGCGGTGCTCGCCGGCCAGGTCGCACGCGCGCTGCGCATGCTCGACGGCCTGCATGCGGAGGGCGAAGCGGCGGTTCTCGTGCACTGGACCCTGAGCGAGGACATCCGTGGCCTGAAGCGCGTCAAGGACGCGGTCGCCTCGGGCAAGCCTTTGCCGCTGGCGCTGCGCGAGGCGCGCGCCTGGGGTGCGAAGGAGCGCCTGTTCGAGCGTGCGGTCGGCATCGCCAGCGAGGCGGCGCTGGCCGAGTTGCTGGCGGCGGCCCAGGTCTGCGACGGCCTCGTCAAGGGGCTGCGCCACCCCGACTGGCCGGCCGACGCGTGGGACGGCCTGAAGCGCCTCGTGCTGATGGCCTGCGAGCGGATCGGCGGCGGCGCGCGTCGCAACGTCCCGCCGCTGCGGCTGGCGCTGACCTCACAGCTGCGCTGACCGGCGGCGGCGCGGGTTCGAACCTATCGCCGTTTAAAGAGTCTGCGCGGCTCGGGCGTTCCCGTGGGGGCGCGTAGCGCACGCCGGACCAGCAGCTCGAAGGCCCGCGTCAGCCGTCGCGCTCGATCGCCTCCCGCAACCGCTGCAAGGCGATGCGCACGGTCTCGGCCCGGATCGCCGCCCGATCGCCGGACAGCTGCAGCAGCTCCGGCACCGGTGCAGCGCCGCGGCGCGCGATCGCGAGCCAGACCGTTCCGACCGGCTTGCCCGGTGTGGCGCCGCCGGGCCCGGCGATGCCGGTCACCGCGACCGACCACGTCGCCGCGGAGTGCGCCAGCGCGCCCTCGGCCATCGCGCCGGCGACCTCCGCGCTGACCGCACCATGGGCCGCGATCCGGCCCGGCTCGACGCCGAGCATTTGCGTCTTGGCGGCGTCCGAATAGGTGACGAAGCCGCGCTCGAACCATTCGCTCGAGCCGGCGCGATCGGTGCACGCCGCCGCGATCATCCCGCCGGTACACGATTCGGCGGTCGCCAGCATCGCCCGCCGCGCCTGCAGCGCGCCGGCCAGCGCCGCCACTTCAGACGCGAAGTGGCTCACCAGGCCCTCCACAGCGCGATCACGAGCAGCGTGCACAGGGCAGCGACCAGGTCGTCGAGCATGATGGCGAAGCCCTGCGGCCAGCCGATCGGCTGGCCGCGTCGGACCTTGTAGAGCGCATCGGCCCAGGCCACCGGACCGGGCTTGGCCGCGTCGAAGATCCGGAACAGCACGAACGCGACCGCCTGGGCCCAGAAGCCGGCCGGCGTGACGAGCCAGAGCACGAGCCAGAAGCCGACCACTTCGTCCCAGACCACCGCGCCGGGGTCGGCGAGCGCGAGATGACGCGCGGTCTCGGTGCAGGCCCACCAGCCGACGAGCGCCGAGACGCCGATCGCGACACCCCACTGGAAGGCGTCCGCATGCGGTCGAAGCAGCACGTAGGCGAGCCACGCCCACAGCGTGCCGACGGTCCCCGGCGCGACCGGCGACAGGCCGCTGCCGAAGCCGAGCGCGATCGTGTGGGCGGGATGTGTGAGCAGGAAGCGCACGGTCGGCCGGCGCGCGACAACGGCGACCGGCGGATCGAGGCGCGGCGCCGTGCTCACGGTCGGTCCCCGTCTAGGACTTGGCATGAGCGTGGCTCCGAGCGATCAGCGGCCATCCCAACGCGATGTGTCATGTCTTGAAGTGATCGAACGACCCGTAGCGTTCGGTGACGACGTTGCCACGCGCATCGACAAGCCGCACACCGGCGGCCGTCTCGATGCGGCCGATGCGGGTCACGTCGACGCCGCTCAACGTTGCCGCGCGGCGCACCGCATCGGCGGCTGAACCCGGCGCGCTGAACACCAGCTCGTAGTCGTCGCCGCCGGCCAGCGTGTACTCCCGGCGCCGCGCCGCCGGCTGATGGGCCAGCGCGCGACCGGCCGGCAGCGCGTCGACATCGACGGTCGCGCCGACCGCAGAACGGCGCAGGATGTGGCCGAGGTCGCCGAGCAGGCCGTCGGAGACATCGATCGCACTCGTCGCGACCCCGCGCAGCGCCACGCCGAGCGCGATCCGCGGCTGCGGTCGCTCCATCGCCGCGCGGGCGATCTCGAACTGATCCGCCTCCAACGAAACGTGACCTCGAAACGCCTCGAGCGCAAGACGCGCATCCCCCAGCGTGCCGCTGACATACAGGTCGTCGCCCGCGCGCGCACCGGATCGCAGCAGCGCCGCGCCGTCCGGAATCTCGCCGAAGACGGTGATGCAGATCGTCAGCGGGCCGCGCGTCGTGTCGCCGCCGACCAGCTCGCAATCATGCGCATCGGCGAGTGCAAGCAGGCCCTGCGCGAAGCCCGCGAGAAACTCCGGCTCGACGCGAGGCATCGCAAGCGCCAGCGCAAACGCGAGCGGACGTGCACCGCACGCTGCCAAGTCGCTGAGGTTGACCGCGAGCGCTTTGTGGCCGAGGCGATCCGGCGCGACGGTGGAGAGGAAGTGCCGCCCCTCGACCAGCATGTCGCTCGAGATCGCCAGCTGATGCCCGGCCCGCGGTGCGAGCAGCGCGCAATCGTCGCCGATGCCGAGCGCAGCGCGACGGGCCGGCCGGGTGAAGTACCGGTCGATGAGCTCGAACTCGCCGATCGTCATAAGTGGGGTCGATACCGTCGCTGGAGTTCAAGCCTTGGGGCATTATCCAAGCGCCGCGGCGCGCGGCTTACAGGACCAGCGAGACCACACATGATGCCCAGCTCCGAACAGAAGGCCGCCGAACTGCGCCGCGCGGCGCTCGACTACCACGAGTTTCCGACTCCGGGCAAGGTGTCGATCGCGGCCACCAAGCAGCTCGTCAACCAGCACGACCTCGCGCTCGCCTACTCGCCGGGGGTTGCCGCGGCTTGCGAGGAGATCGTGAGCAACCCGGCGAACGCGTTCCGCTACACGGCGCGCGGCAACCTGGTCGCGGTGATCACGAACGGCACCGCGGTGCTCGGCCTCGGCGACATCGGCCCGCTCGCCGCGAAGCCGGTGATGGAAGGGAAAGGCGTCCTCTTCAAGAAATTCGCCGGCATCGACGTCTTCGACATCGAGGTCAACGAGAAGAACCTCGACAAGCTGATTGACCTGATCGCCGCGCTCGAGCCGACCTTCGGCGGGATCAACCTCGAGGACATCAAGGCGCCCGACTGCTTCTATGTCGAGCGCGCACTGCGCTCGCGGATGAACATCCCGGTGTTCCACGACGACCAGCACGGCACCGCGATCGTCGTCGGCGCCGGCGTGCTGAACGCGCTGAAGGTCAGCGGCAAGGATATTCGCAACGTCAAGCTGGTTACATCGGGCGCCGGCGCCGCGGCACTCGCCTGCCTCGGGCTGCTGGTCAAGCTCGGCGTGCCGCGCGAGAACATCTGGGTCACCGACCTGGCCGGCGTGGTCTATGAAGGCCGCACCGAGCTGATGGACGAGGACAAGGTCTTCTTCGCGCAGAAGACCTCGCACCGGACGCTCGCCGACGTCATCGCCGGCGCGGACATCTTCCTCGGGCTGTCGGCCGCCGGCGTGCTGAAGAAGCAGATGGTCGCGGCGATGGCCGCCAACCCGGTCATCTTCGCGCTCGCCAACCCGACCCCGGAGATCCTGCCGGAGGAAGTGCTCGAGGTGCGCAGCGACGCGATCATGGCGACGGGTCGGACCGACTACCCGAACCAGATCAACAACGTCCTCTGCTTCCCGTACATCTTCCGCGGCGCGCTCGACTCCGGCGCAACGACGATCACGGCCGAGATGGAGATCGCCGCGGTCCACGCGATCGCCGAGCTGGCGCAGGCCGAGCAGAGCGAGGTCGTGGCCGCCGCCTATGCCGGCATCGCGCTCCACTTCGGGCGCGAGTACCTGATCCCGAAGCCGTTCGACCCGCGCCTGATGATGCGGATCGCACCGGCCGTCGCGAAGGCCGCCGCCGATTCCGGGGTCGCACTGCGTCCGATCGCCGATCTCGACGCCTACCGCTCGAAGCTGCAGTCGTTTGTCTACGCCTCCGGCGCGACGATGAGGCCAATCTTCAGCATGGCGAGGAACGCGCCGAACAAGCGCGTTGCCTATGCCGAGGGCGAGGAAGAGCGCGTGCTGCGCGCGGTCCAGGTGGTGGTCGACGAAGGCGTCGCCCGGCCGACGTTGATCGGCCGGCCCGAGATCATCGCGCAGCGGATCGCGAAGTTCGGCTTGCGCCTGAGTGCCGGTCGCGACTACGACATCGTCAACACCGAGCACGACGACCGCTTCCGCTCCTACTGGACCGCATATCAGAAGATGACCGCTCGCAAGGGCGTCACTGCGCAGCTCGCCAAGATCGAGATGCGCCGGCGCCTGACCCTGATCGGCTGCATGCTGCTGAAGACCGGCGAGGTCGACGGCCTGCTCTGCGGGACCTGGGGCGGCCCGACGATGCACCTGCACTACATCGACCAGGTCATCGGCCTGCGCGAAGGCGCTCGGACCTACGCGTGCATGAACTGGCTGATGCTGCCAGGCCGCCAGGTGATGTTGGTCGACACCCACATCAACTACGACCCGACCGCCGAGCAGCTCGCTGAGATCACGATCATGGCGGCCGAGGAGATGAAGCGCTTCGGCCTGCGGCCGAAGGCCGCGCTGCTGTCGCACAGCAACTTCGGCACCAGCAACCAGCCGTCGGCGGTCAAGATGCGGCAGGCGCTGGCGCTGCTGCACGAACAGGCGCCCGGGCTCGAGGTCGACGGCGAGATGCACGGCGACGCGGCGCTCGACGCGCCGTACCGGACCGGCCTGATGCCCGACACGCCGCTGACCGGCGAAGCCAACCTGCTGGTCCTGCCGAACATCGACGCCGCCAACATCAGCTACAACCTGTTGAAGGTCGCGGCCGGCGGCGGCATCGCGATCGGCCCGGTGCTGCTCGGCGCGGCCCAGCCGGTCCACATCCTGACGCCGTCGGCGACGGTTCGTCGAATCATCAACATGACCGCATTGACGGTCGCCGACGCCAACGCCGCGCGCTAGCAGAGGCCCGGTCGTAGCAGGCGCCCGGGCGCCTGGAACGCATTCGGACATTGTCGGGAGTCCCGCCCATTCTAAGCCGCGCAGGGTAAATCCCAGTCGAGCTGTTCGCCTGTTCAGCCGTGGATTTGAGTTAGCCAGACGACCGGGACGAGTGTGAGTGCACGCCAGCAAGCCCTTTTACGTGCACTGATTTGAGGCAGAGACTTGAGCTTTGCGACCCGTTTCGGTAACATTGTTGTCTTTCGCATTAGGGGATAACCCGTGTTGTTCTCCGGTCGGCCGCCGCGGGGAAACCCGCTGCGCAGGTGGGGGCTCGGAGTCAGCATCGCAGCCTGTCTGTTTGTCGGCGCCGAGGCTTCGGCACGCCAGACGACCGGGACGGTGGAGCCGGTTCGGATCAACCAACTGCCTCCGGATGCGCAGGCCGTTCACCGGCTGATTCGTGCTGGCGGGCCGTTCGCCTATCCGAAGGACGGGACTGTGTTCGGAAACCGCGAACGCATCCTGCCGTCACGACCGCGCGGGTTCTACCGCGAGTACACGGTCGCGCACCCCGGGACACGCGACCGCGGTGGCCGCCGGATCGTCTGCGGCGGCTATGAGGCGAAGGCTCCGGAGACTTGTTTCTACACCGTCGATCACTACAGCAGCTTTCGCAGGATTACGCCGTGACCGCAGGCCGACAGATTTTTTTCATGACTCAAGGAGGAACGTGACCATGCAGTTGCAGACAGTCCGTCCGAACATTGTTCAATCGATCCGAGCGTACCGCGTCGACGATCTGATGCAGGCGGCGCAGACCGCGGGCCAGCATTTTCTCTACGCAAACCTGACGACGGCGCAGACCAAACAGGACGTGCTCGAAGGCATCGCCGATGCCTTCCTGTTCCCGGCGCATTTCGGCAAGAACCTCGATGCGCTCTTCGACTGCATGACCGACCTGGTCCACAAGGCCGGCAACCAGCCGGGGTTCGTCGTGGTGCTAGAGCAGCTGCCCGACAACCCGCGTTTCGATCGCGAGGCGCGCGAGCAGCTGCTCGACGTCTTTCGCGATGCGGCCGACTTCTGGGCCGAACGCAAGGTACCGTTCAGGTGCTTCTATTCTTTTCAGTAGCCCGCTCCCAGGAACAAGGGTCATGGGAGCGGGCTACCGAGATGGCCCAAAGCGTAGCGGACAAGCCGGTCAAGCCGGCCGCCAAGAGTGCAGCGAACAGCAGCTTCGGCATGAACATGCCGTTGATGAGCAGCGCCTTCGACACCGCGATGTGGTTGAACGCCGCCTGAGCGGCGTTTGACGTTAATCCGCCGGCACCATGCTGCCGGCGGCATCATTTCCTGGCGGCAGCGCGGCCGCCAGCGCGACGAATTCAGCGACCGGCACCTCCTCGGCCCGGCGCTGAACATCGAAGCGCCCGCCGAAACCGCGATCGTCCAGATAGCGCCCGAGCGTGTGGCGCAGGATCTTCCTTCGCTGCGAGAAGGCGACCGCGACGAGCTCGCCGAGCCGCGCGGCGTCCACCGTGGCCGTCTGCGGCAGCGGGAGCATCCGGACGATGGCCGACTCGACCTGGGGCGGAGGCTCAAACGACGCTGCCGGCACGTCGAGGACCGACTCGATGTCGTAGCGCCACTGCAGCATCACGCTGAGCCGCCCGTAAGCCTTGGTGCAGGGAGAGGCCGCCATGCGCTGCACCACCTCGCGCTGCAGCATGAAGTGCTGGTCCTCGACCGACTCGACGGCCTCGAGCAGGTGAAACAGGATCGGCGTCGAGATGTTGTACGGCAGGTTGCCGACCACCCGCAGCGGAGCGCCGAGCTTCGCCGCGAGCGCGCGGAAGTCGACGGTCAATACATCGGCCTCGATCACGTCGAGATCGCTGCGCGCGCGCAGCCGGCGGGCCAGATCGCGATCGAGCTCGATCACCGTCAGCCGATCGACCGACTCGGCGAGCGGGCCGGTCAACGCACCGAGACCGGGGCCGATCTCGACCAGCGCATCGGCGCGCCGGGGGCCGATCGCGGCGACGATCGCATCGATCACCGCCGCATCGGTCAGGAAGTGCTGGCCGAACCGCTTGCGGGCGACGTGCTTCACGACGGCGCGCCGCTCAGGTCGGCGGCTCGCGCATCTCGATGTAGGCCCGGCCGCGCAGGTCGCGCAGCCACTCGGTGTAAACGTCCTCGAACTTCTGCTCGCGCAGGATGTTGCGGGCCTGTTCGCGCTGCTGCTTCGGATCGAGCGTCACCGCGCGCCGGTCGAGCACCTGGATCAGGTGCACGCCGAACCGCGAGACAACCGGATCGGACAATCCGCCGGGCTGGAGCCGGTTGATCACTTCCTCGAACTCCGGCACGAAGGTCCCCGGGGAGACCCAGCCGAGATCGCCGCCCTGCGCCGCGCTCGAGTCCTCGGAGTTCTCACGCGCCGCCTGCTCGAACGATTGGGTGCCGCCGGCGATCTTCTGCTTGATGTCGGCCAGGCGGCGCATCGCCTGGTCTTGCGGCAGCTGGGCCGAGGTGCGCAGCAGGATGTGGCGAGCCCGCGTCTGTTGGACTGTGAAGTTGCCGGCGTCGCGGCGCTCGACCAGCTTCAGCAGATGAAAGCCGGCACCGGTGCGCAGCAGCTCCGGCGCAACGTCGCCGCTGCGCAAGCCGCGCACCGCATTGACGAACACGTCCGGCAGGCGGTCGGCAGGGCGCAATCCGATCATGCCGCCTTCGGCGCGGTTGCCGTC
>Ga0070675_100001643_pt1 | contig 16516 bp, 15 predicted proteins | sample KBSM43metaG_FD_65343 | JGI IMG/M metagenome (GOLD analysis project Ga0070675, IMG submission 65343) | Miscanthus rhizosphere microbial communities from Kellogg Biological Station, Michigan, USA - KBS M4-3 metaG | ecosystem: Host-associated > Plants > Roots > Rhizosphere > Soil ...
TAGGACGCGCGCCCAGGATGCTCCCCAGTCACGCCATGTCAGGTATGGGACACGGCCCAGGGCGACGCCGACGCTGTCTCTAGCGGTATTCCTTGAACGGGATCTGGCAGTCGTGCTTGCGGAGGAAGTTGAGGAACCGCTTGTAGTCGCGCGTCTCCATGTTGAAGAGACGGGCAACGATCTTGTAGTTGCCGCGCGCTTCTTCGAGGCCGCGCCGGATGACTTCGCGCACGTTGGCGCGCGTGATCTCGCGGTCCATGAACAGGGGATACACGGTCGTCCAGAACGACTCGTGCTGCTCGATCATCCGCTTGTACAGCTCGTCGGCCACCGTGCGGCGGCGCTCCCGCCGGGGACGGAAGGCGACGTTGCCCTGGACACGGATCTCCGACGACAGGTGATCGAGCTCGATGGTCGGGCCCTGCACCGTCACGACCAGCCGCTCGATGACGTTCTCGAGCTCGCGGACGTTGCCCGGCCACGAGTACTCGTAGAGCGCCTTCATCGCGGCCGCCGTGATCGACGAGAGGGGCGAGCGGTTGGCCGCCGCGAACTGCCCCAGGAACTGCTGTGCAAGCAGCGGAATGTCCTCGCGGCGTTCGCGCAGCGGTGGCACCACGATGTGGATGACGTTCAGGCGGTAGAACAGGTCCTCGCGGAAGGTGCCCTGCGTGATCATGTCGCGCAGGTTGCGATTCGTCGCGGCAATCACGCGCACGTTGACGATCCGGCCGCTGCCGTCGGCGCCGACCTTCTGGAGCTCGCCGGTCTCGAGGAAACGCAGGAGCAGGCCCTGCATGCGCAGCGTCATCTCCCCGACCTCGTCGAGGAAGATCGTGCCCATGTGCGCGGTTTCGAGCTTGCCAGGCTTGTCGCGGTAGGCGCCGGTGAAACTGCCCTTCACGTGGCCGAAGAGCTCGGACTCCAGCAGCGTTTCCGGCAGGCCGGCGCAGTTCACCGGGGCAAACATGTGGTTCGCGCGCGGGCCGCGTGTGTGGATGTTGCGCGCGACGATTTCCTTGCCGACCCCGCTCTCGCCGGTGATGAGGACCTTGGCGTCGGATCGTGCGACCCGGTCGATTTCCTGCTGCAGCGCCAGGGTCTCGGAACTCTGACCGTGCAGCTGCACCTTGTCCTTGGCGCGAGGACTCGCCGCGGAAACACCGCGCGTCCCGCCGTCGACCACTGCGTCCATCATTGGCTGATAAACCGTTCGATGAGCTGCCGGTGTTTCGGCGTGATTTCCAGGAACTGCGCGGCGAGGCGGAACCCGTCGGCAGCCGTGGGGGCTTGCGCCACCCGCATGACTTCGATCTCGGCCGCCAACGGCGACCCGGCGACTGACAGCCGCAGCATCGCCTTCGACGGCACGTCGACGGCCTCGCGCAACTGGAGCAGGACGCCCGATGCGCTCAGATCCAGGACGCGGACGCTCTCGGCGGAGTGCACCGCCATCGTCTGCCCGTCGACGATGATGCGCGATGAACGGCGGCGTTCTTCCATCGGCCCTTTCGCTTGACTTTCGAGGTGCGGCTTTCTGCTCGCTTCTCCACCGGCTCGTGGGCGAATGAGAGAGTATCCGCGGACTCCACGCCTTGTGCAATCAGGTCGCCAGCAGCTGATCCTTGCTCGTCTGTTCTCGTAACCGTCATGCTATGAGCAGGTTAGAGTCCAATACCGACCCTGCATGCGGCATCGTGGAGTGAGAAAAAAGTCTGACGATTGTAGGCTAAGGCGTTTGCCGATTCCCAGACTTCTCAGGAGACGCCGGCGACGAGCTCGAGGAGCGCCGCCGGCACCGACAGGAACTCGACGCCGGCGAGATAGACCGTCGTGCCATCCGCGGCGCGTCCGGCCTGCACGTGGCGTACGCGTACGTCGAGGCTGACGCGCTGGCCGTTGTGCGCGAAGGTGACCGCGTGCACGGTGTCGGGAACGACGGGGACGGGGTACTCGAGCAGAGCGCCATCCTGATTCATGTCGCGGACGCGCGCCTGCTTGTGCACTTCGAGGGTGCCCCAGAGGGCGCCCACGACCTCGAGCCGCACCGCGGAACGGCGATCTCCTACGCGACGCATACGGTGCTCCTGCTCCGACCTCGAGCCGCCGGTTAACTCGCCGCCGACTGCGCGACCCCGTTCCCGCCGCCGCGCTGCGCGTTGGCCCGCGCGTCGTTCAGGATGCCCTCGGCAATGCCCTCGCCAGGCATGCGTGTGGCAAAGCCAATCGCCCGGATCGACGCCCGCGCCGCCGCCATCGCCCCCAGGGCGCCGCGAAGACGCCGCGCGACTACCGTAGCGTGCGCCGCGGTGGTGTCCGGCAGCAGCAACCCCACTTCACCGGGCCGGAGCACGCCGACGACGTCGGACTGCCGCATCTGCCGCCGCAGCTCGTCGACGAAGGTCTGCGACGCCCCGGGCGCCGCGCCGGTGGTCGAGAGCACGACCACGGTGACCGCAAGGCCACGTTCGAGCGCTTCGCTTGCCAGCCGCTCCATCGTACGGCCGAACACCGTGACCGCGTCGGCGGGCTCGCCTGCGGACACCGGCTTTCCTACCCAGTCGGCGAGCAGCTCCGCGGCCACGAGCGCCATGCTGTACTCGAGCGGCGTGAAGTGCTGCTGATCGGCCCGCACGAGCCCCAGGGTCGCGCCGTCGCCTCCCGGCAGCGCCTGGCGCACGGTCACGCGCGCCCGCTCGGAGTCGCCGGCGGCGGCGCCGACCTCGCCCGATCCCGCGTGGTGCACGACGCGGCGGCCGGTGGATTCCACGACGAAGCTCGCCGCGGTCGCACCCACCGCGGTGCGCAGCGCTTCGAGCGCCGCCTCGAATCCGCTGCCCGATTGCGAGGGCGAGGACAGGCGGTGCGAGAGCAGCACCGCGACCCGCGTGCGCGACGCTGCGGTGGCGAGCGCCACGGCCATGTCGAGGGCGGAAACGTAATTGCCCATGATCTGCGGATCGCACGCGTCGATCGCGCCAGACATCGTCAGCAGCCAGGTGCCGTTGCCGGCGCTCCGCGACAGCGTCGTCACCAGCACGTCGCCCGGCCCCGCCCTCTCCATGCCGTTGATGTCGGTTTGGGGAATCCGCGTGGCCTTGAGCTCGATCGGCAGCGACTGCGGCGGAAACACGATCGGCCGGTCTGGTGTCGTGCGCCCGGCGAGCGACGCCGCGCGCATGAAGACACCAGGAGCGGTTTCGATGTAGCCGACCACTTCGATGTCGTGCCAGAGTGCCAGCGCCTCGGCAAAGACGCCGACCAGGTCGCGATCGGTGCCGCTCTGCACCACGTGCTGCAGCACTTTGTGCAGCGCCGCCAGGTTGTCGGGGCCCGCCGGCGCGCTCGACAGGTGCCGCTCGGCGGCCCCGGCCAGCCAGCCGCAGACGGCACCGAGCTGCGCCTCGGAGATCGTCGAGGGACCCTGGGTGCGCGGCAACCGCGCCACGATCAGCACGCCGTGCATGCGGCCCTCGACGGCGAGCGGCGTGCACACGATGTCGGCGCCGCCGATCTGTGCCGGGCGTGCGGTCCGCGTCTGCAGAGCCGCCGTGATGGCGGGCAGCAGGGGCCGGCCCGGGTCGGTGACGATCGCGCGGAGCGAGAAGCCTTCGGCCGGGGTCTCGGGCGGCAGGAGCGCCTGCGAGGAGGCATCGGCCAGCTGCGCCTGGACGCCCAACGGACGACAAAGCTCCCTCAGCCAGTCCCACGACCGGCCCCCGACGAGCACGGAGAACGCGTTCGACATCTCTCGACGGCCCGGCAGACAGACTCACGGGCGCAGTTGAGGGTCTCGTGCAAGTGAACCGCCATTTCGCCCCCCTGCACAGCGAGACGATAACGGCCGAAAACCATCACGTCGCGGTTCGAGGCGGTCGACAAATGGTGACGTCTGGCAGACAAAACACTTTGAGGGCCGAGTTTTCAAGGACTTGGACGTGCCTCCGCCTGGCGGGCTGGCCCGGACGGGCCGGCGCGCTCGAACGGGCCTCGATTACCCGGATGCTGTTCCGTTCCGTGCAGTTCTGTGAAACGGCCTGGCGCTCCGACGTGGCGGCCTCCAGGACCGACCGTCCGGCCAGGGGCGCCTCTTCGCGATGAGCCGCGTTGAGACACCCGCCGGCGAAGACTCCGTGGACAGCGGCGACGACCTCGACTCCCTGTTCGCGCAGCTCGAAGCGGAGCTCTCGAATCCGCCAGCCACCCAGACCGCCGGTGCCGGCGCCGAACCCCTGGCGCCCAAGGCTACGGCCGAGCCGGCCAGGCGTCCAGACCGGCGTGGGGCGCGGCGCCTGTCGCCGGAGGCACTCGCGCGCGACGTGCGCGTCACCGTTCGCGGGGCCTCGGATGCCAGGGCCATCAACGTTTCGGAAACAGGCGTCCTGGCCGAGACGTCGTCGCGGCTGCGGCCCGGCACCGTGGTCGAATTGATTCTCACCTTCGACGGCGTGCGGCGGATGCTGCGCGCGACGATCGTGCGGTCGATGGTCCACTCGCTCAACCCCACCACGTTCAGAACCGCGTTCAAGTTCGAGGAGCGCACCACGCTTCCGGAGCGCCAATAGACCTATGGACATGCTGCCCACCCTGTGCACCGCGATGAAGCGCGCCGGCGGCGACGCGCTGGTGCTTCGGACCGGCGAATCGCCGCACGTCCTCACGGCCAGCGGGCGGCAGAACGTCGCGCGCGCCGTGTTGTCGGCCAAGGCCCTCGAAGCGCTGGTGGCGCAGATCTTCACCGGTGATGGGCGCCAGACGCTGCACGACACCGGTAGCGTCGTGGAGCAGGTGACCGTGCCCGAGGCGGGGCTCACGCTGTCGGCGCGCGCCGAACGCACGACCAATCAGGTCACCATCGAGCTCCGCGAGCGGGTGCCCGAGCCGATCGCCGTCGAATCGCCATCCGAACCGTCCGAGCCGGCACCGGTGGTCGCCGAGGCCGACACGGCCGACGCGGCGCTCGAGACCGGAGCCTCCCCCGACGCGCCGCGGTGGTTCGACGTGCCCTTCTCGAATGGCCCCGACGGCGGGTTCGACGCGGTGCCGGCATTTGCCGCCACGAGCGATGCCGCCGACACCCGCGACGCGCCCGTTCACGAAATCGTCGCCTCCGAAATCGAACCCTTCAGCGAGCCGCCGGGCGCGCACTACGAGGAGCTCTTCCTGCGGGTCCCGTCCGGCGCGCCGGGCGCCGGCGAGACGCTGACCGATCCGAGTGCCACGGGTGCCGCCGAGATCCCCGAGCCCGAACCCGTGGCGTGGACGTTCGGCGAGCACCCGCCCGTCGAACATCCTGTGACATCCGAGCTTCCACTTCCGGTCTACGAGGAGTCCTCCGTGAACGCTTCCTCCGATCTCCAGTTCGTCGAACCGCCGAATGCCGACGCCCCCGCCGCCGAGGGCCTGCCGGCCGGACTCAATGCCTGGGTCGCGCGCGCGGCGTCGCGCGGCGCCACGGCACTCTACCTTCGCGCCGACACGGCACCGATGGCGCGTGTCGAAGACCGTCTCGAGCCGCTGACGGCCGACCTGGTGGATTCATGGCGCTTCGATGCGCTGCTCGAAGAATTCAACGGCGGCCGCTCCAATGGCTGGGAGCTCGGACCGCATGGCGAGTGGACATGGCGGGTGCCCGCCGTCGGCCAGGTGAGCTGCTGGTCGTTCTCCGACGACCACGGCCGCGGCCTGATGATGCGCCTGCGGCTGCAGGCGCCCACGCGCTCGCTCCTCAAGGCCATCCCGCGACGCGTGCGCGCGGCGTGCGACGGCGACGGCCTCGTGGTCGTCTCGGCACCCACGTCGTCCGACGTCGCGGCCATGGCGGCGGCGGTCGGCGACCTGGCGGGCCGCCAGCGCGGCGGCTACGTCATCTCGCTCCGCGCGTCCGGCGCGCCGCGTCACGAGATTGCCGGCTCGTTCGTCAGCCAGCGTGAATTCAACGGCAGCGACGGCGACGTGGCGGCCGCCATTCGCGCGGCGGCCAGCGAGTCGCCGGACGTGCTGCTCGTGGCGCCGCCCACCTCCGAAGCGGCGATGCGTGAAGTGGTCAGCGCCGCAGAGGGCGGGCGCCTGGTCATCCTCGCCGTGCTCGCGCCGACCTCGATGCAGGCGCTTCGCGCCATCGTCGGGCGCGGCTCGGCGGGCGGCGATGCGCAGACCCGCCTGGCTCTGGCGACATCGTTCCGCGCCGCGTTCGCCTATCGCGTGCTGCAGCGTCTCGGCGGCGGCCGGACGACCGTGCGCGACCTCGTGGTCGGCACGAGCGAAGTGTCGGCCATGCTCGCGTCGGGTGATTTCCCCGGCATCTCACGCCTCCAGCGCGAAGGAGCGATGAGCATGACCACCGTCGACGACTCGCTGGCACGGGCGGTGCGCCGCGGCCACCTGACACTTCGCCAGGCGGCCTCGCATGCGATGGACAAGAAGTACCTTGTCAACCTGGTGCGATCGGGGCGGCGCCGTCTCGAAACCAGCCAGTCGACGCACGGGTCTCCCACGGGCGTGCTCGAGCCGGTCAGCTCGTCGCGCGCGAAGTGGTCGAACTACTGAAGGCTCAGGGCTCAGGGCGTAAGGCTTAGGGAACGCAGGGCAGGTCTTCGGACCTGCCTTTTCAACGTACGGCAGGCGCCGGTTCGGCCTCGAAGAACCCGTCGACGATCTCGTCGAGCGCCGCCAGGCTGTCGGCGGTGTTGACGCGCGCGCGCAGCAGCGAACCGCCTTCGAGTCCCTTCGAGTACCAGGCACAGAGCGCCCGCACCTTGTTGATCACCCACCGCTCGCGGCCACGGGCCGGCGCGTGACGGCTGGCGTCGGCGGCCTGTCCCGGTGCGTGGTGCCGGAACCCGTCGGCTTCCGTGACGCGTTCGTCGAGGAGCAACCGGATGTAGGCGCGAAGGAACTCCGCCCGCTGGCGCGCGGTGACGGCTTCCGGCTCCGCGCCGGCTGCGAGCGCCGCGGCCTGCGACAGGACCCACGGGTTGCGCAGCACGCCGCGGCCCACCAGCACTCCGCTCACGCCTGATCGGAGCCGTTCGAGGATCTCATGGGGTTCGACGCAATCGCCGCTGCCCAGCACGGGGATGTCGAGCTCGGCCGCCACCTGCGCCACCAGATCCCAGTCGGCGCGGCCGGTGTAGGACTGCTCGGCCGTGCGGCCATGAATCGTCACGGCGGCGGCGCCGGCGTCCTGCACGCGCCGTGCGAGCTCGGGCGCGTTGCGCGACGCGTCGTTCCACCCGGCGCGCATCTTCACGGTCACCGGAATGCGGACCGCCCGGGACATGGCCCGAATCACCGACGCGGCATGCTCGGGCTCGCGCATCAGGCTGCAGCCGGCATTGTGTTTCGCGATCTTCGCTACGGGGCAGCCCATGTTGACGTCCACGATGTCGGCGCCCATGCCTTCGACGATCTGCGCCGCCGCCGCCATCTTCTCCGGATCGCCGCCGAAGATCTGGATCGACACCGGCCGCTCTTCCTCGGTGTATTCGGCGTACTCCAGCGTGCGGTCGATGCCGCGGACCAGGCCTTCCGACGAGACCATCTCGGTGACGACCAGGCCGCAGCCGCCCTGGCGCTTGACCAGACGGCGAAACGCCGTGTCGGTCATGCCGGCCATCGGCGCGACCACGAGCGGCGAATCCAACGTCACCGAGCCGATCTTCACGCGCGCGTTCTCCCTGCCTGCCTCACCCGCCCTACCCGCCTCACCGCGGCAACGCCGCGGCCCTAGTAGGCTTTGACGTCAGCGGCATCGACTTCGACGCTGACGGCCTGGCCGATCAGATCAACCGACAGCACCAGTCGCGCCTTCTCGTTCTTGCGCGTCAGCCGGCCCACGACGCCCTTGAGCGGCCCGTGCGAGACCTCCACCATCATCCCTTCGCGGATGAGCGGGCATGGATCGAAGGCGAGATCGCTTTCGACCAACTGGCGGATGCCCTCGATTTCGTACTCGGGAATCAGCGCCGGCTCGCCGTCGACCGAGACGATGTTGACGACGCCGCCGCACTTCAGCACCTGCAGCCGCTCACGCGGATCGAAGCGCGCGAAACAGTACCCGGGAAATAGTGGCCAGTCGATCTTCTTCTTGCGATCTTTCCAGCGGCTCCATCGCGCCACCGTTGGCAGGAAGGCCTGGATCGATTTCTGCTCGAGCTGGGTGCGCACAATCTGCTCGTGGCGGGACTTCGTCCAGATGGCGAACCATCCGATCAAGCTGCCGCCGGCCCGCGCGTCCGCGCGCGGCATGTCGGCCATGGCCTACTTGGGCGTCGGCGCGGGCTGATCGGCGGCGGGAGCCGACCCGGTCTGCTTGCGCCGTTTCTCGAGCGCCTGGTCGTAGGCTCGTTTCAGCTCGTCGTTGCGCCAGTTCACCGTGGCCTGCTGGCGGAGCTGATCGAGATACTTCAGCAGCTCGACCTGGCGCTTCTGGTCGGCCACCCGGTTGCCGATTTCGGCGCGCGCCTGCGCGAAGGTCTTCACCCGGGTGTCGGTGCGGTTCTCGACCTTCAGCAGTTGATAGCCCCGTTGCGTCCGCATCGGTTCGGTGACGCCGCCGATCGGCAGCGCGTCGAGCACCGTCTGCAGCCGCGGGTCCAATTCGTCGTGATTGATCGGGCCGATCAGGCCGCCGTTGGCCTTCGACGAGGCGGCCGAGAGGTCGGCCGCGAGCCTGGCGAACGGCTCGCCGGCAAGCAGTCGCTTGCGGATGTCCTCGGCCTTGGCCTTGGCCTCGTCGTCCTGCGCGACGTTGACCCCGCGATCGCTGGTCGGCACCTCGATGAGCAGCTCGCGGAGCGTGAGCTCCGACGGCGTGGTGAACTCGCGCGGGTGCGCGGCGTAATAGGCCCGCGCCTCCTCGTCGTTGACCGCGATCTTGTCGCCGACCTCGACGCGCTGCACCTGCGACACGAGCATCTGCCGTTCGAGGTTGCGCTTCAAATCGGCCATCGTGAGGCCTTCCTGTTTGAGCGCCGCCTGGAACTTCTGATCGTCGTCGAGGTTGTTCTGCTTCTTGATGTTGGCGACGATGCTGTTGAATTGCTCGTCGCCCATGGCGTAGCCGAGCTCGCGGCCGCGCTGGATGAGCAGGAGCTCGTCGACGGCCGTCAGGATCAGTTCCGGGGTGATCTCCGCGATCGCGGTCCGGAGCTGCGGGCTCGTCGGGGAGACTTTGCCGAGCTCGGGGCGGTTGCGCAGCTCTGCGACCTGCCGCTGCTCGAACTCGGACTTGCTGATGATCTCGCCATTAACCTTCACGAGCACCTGCTCGAAGACCTCGGCGCCGAGCGGGGCGACCGCCGCACACGCAAGGGCGAGGGCGGCAACCGGCGCGATTCGCGATCTGAACATCGTTATTCCTTCCCGGGCTGCCGGCGGGAACGCCAGAGCCAATCCCTTCGGCATCAATATTTTACCCGACCCTTACTGCAGCGCCCGCAAGAGCCCCTCGATGCGGGTGAACATGCCGCCCTCGGCCCGTGGATCCGCCTCCGGCCGGCGCAGGATCTCCTGCTTCGTGAACCCGGCGGTCACCTCGCCCGCCGTGGCCCTCGCCGTCCACCAACTGGGGGCGGCCGACGGGCGGGCAGGCGCCCGGCGCCCGGGCCGATCCACCGGCGCGGGCCGCGCGTCCGGCTTCGCCACCGAGCCTTTTGCGGCCTTTTCCTTCCCCGACGTCACAGGCTCCAATGGCGCATCGAGGTTCAGCTTCAACGACACCGGCGGCACCAGGGTGGCGCCCGGCCATTCACCCACCACCTTGATGAGCCGGACTGGGTCGATCCGGGCGTTCTGCCTGAACCTTATGACGACGGCCTGGCCTTCCCGGTCGATGGACTCCACGCCGAGGCGGTCGGCGGCAATGCGGATGCGGCCGTACTCGGCCAGGTTCAGCACCGAAGGCGGCGGATCGCCGTAGCGGTCGCGGATCTCGTCCACCACCCGACTCAGTTCGGCGTCGGTCCGTGCCGAGGCCACCTTGCGGTACACCATCAACCGCTGGTTCGTATCGGGCACGTAGGCATGGTCGATTTTGAGGTCGACGCGCAGGTTCACCATGGCCCGTACGTCGTCTTGCAGGTCCTCGCCCTTCAGTTCGCGAACCGACTCTTCGAGCAGCTTCATGTACATGTCGAAGCCGACCGCGTCGATGTGGCCGCTCTGCTCGCCGCCAAGCAGGTTGCCGGCGCCGCGAATCTCGAGATCGAGCGCGGCGACCCGGAACCCGCTGCCGAGGTCGCTGAACTCCTTGATCGCCGCGAGGCGCTTGCGCGCGACCGGCGAGAGCGACTCCTGCGGCGGCGTCAGCAGATACGCATAGGCCGGCCGATCCGAGCGGCCGACGCGCCCGCGGAGCTGATACAGCTGCGACAGCCCGTAGCGATCGGCGCGATTGATGATGATGGTGTTGGCGTTGGGAATGTCGAGCCCGTTCTCGACGATGGTCGTGGCGAGCAGGATGTCGAACTTACGCTCGACGAACCCCAGCATCGCCCGCTCGAGCTCGTCCTCCCCCATCTGCCCGTGCCCGACGCCAATCCTGGCCTCGGGCACCAGCCGCTGCAGCAGCGATCCGATCGAGAAGATCGACTCCACGCGGTTGTGCACGAAATACACCTGCCCGCCGCGCGCGAGCTCGTTGCGCACCGAGCGCTCGATGACTGCGGCGTCGAACTTCACCACGTTGGTCTGAATCGACAGCCGGTCCTTCGGCGGCGTCTCGATCACCGACATGTCGCGGATGCCGACCAGCGACATGTTGAGCGTGCGCGGGATCGGGGTGGCCGTGAGCGTGAGCACGTCCACCTTCTTGCGCATCTGCTTGATGCGCTCCTTGTGCGCGACGCCGAAGCGCTGTTCCTCGTCGACGACCAGCAGCCCGAGATCCTTGAACACCACGTCCTTCGACAACAGCCGGTGGGTGCCGACGAGGATGTCGAGCTTGCCTTCGGTCGCCTTGTCGAGCGCGTCCTTGATCTCCTGCTTGGTCCGAAAGCGGCTCACCATGTCGATCGTGACCGGAAAGCCCGAGAAGCGCTCGACGAGCGTCTTCTGGTGCTGGAAGGCCAGCACGGTCGTCGGCGCGAGCACGGCGACCTGCTTGCCGTCCATCACCGCTTTGAACGCGGCGCGCATCGCCACCTCGGTCTTGCCGTAGCCGACGTCGCCGCACAGCAGGCGGTCCATCGGCGTCGGGGTCTCCATGTCCTTTTTGATGTCGGCGATCGAGGTGGCCTGGTCGGGTGTCAGCTCGTAGGGGAAGGCGCTCTCGAATTCCTCCTGCCAATGCGTGTCGGGCGCGAAGGCGAAGCCGGTCACGGCCTTGCGCTGGGCGTAGAGCCGCAGAAGCTCCTCGGCCATGTCGCGCATCGCCTTCTTGACGCGCGATTTCGCCTTCTCCCAGGTGGTCCCGCCGAGCCGATCGAGCGCCGGCCGCGCCCCGCCGGTGTACTTCTGGATGAGATCAAGGCGTTCGACCGGCACGAACAGCTTGGCGTCGTCGTGGTAGCGGAGCTCGAGGAACTCCTGCGGGCCCTCGCTGCCGCTCACGCCGAGCTGTTTGAGGCCGACGAACTCGCCGATTCCATGATCCACATGCACCACGAGATCGCCCACCTTGAGGTCGCGCAGGTCGGAGAGAAACGCCTTGGCCACGCCCGGGCGGGCCTCGCCGGCGCGGCGCTCCTCGTCGAAGACGTCGCGCTCGACATAGACCTGCAGCGCGGCGTCGGTGAGCCGGAACCCGCGCGAGACGGCGCCCACGGCCACGAACACCGCCGCCGCGTGCGCCTCCTCGGCACGCTCCACCGGCACCGCCACGACGTCGTAGTCGCGCAGGATCTCTACGGCGCGCTCCGCCCGGCCGGCACTGTCGGCGATGAAGAGCACGGTGTCGCCGCGCTCGCGCGCCTGGCGCACGTCGGCGATCCAGTCGCCGACGCGCCCGTGAAACTCCATTGCCGGCTGGCAGCGAATCTCGCGCAGGCCGGCGCCTGGCTCCCCGAGCGCCAGCTCCTCGAGCTTCGGCGACGACTGGACGCGCTCGGCCAGGTCCTCCCACGTCACGAAAGCCGCCTCGGGCGGCGGCAGGTGGGAGCGGCCGCGGCTGCCGGCGTCGGCGTAGCTCGCGTCGAGCTGCTCGCGCACGCGAATGGCGTGCTCGGCGGCCTGTTCGGGCTCCGAGGACAACAGGCGTATGCCGCGCGCCGCGAAGAACTCGAGCATCGGGACGAGCGGAGTGTCCGGGCCCCCGTCCTCGCCGCCGAAGGTTTCGCGCACAGGGACCACGACGACGTGATCGACCGCGCCCGTCGATCGCTGCGTGGCCGGGTCGAACCGCCGCAGCGTCTCGACCATGTCGCCGACGAACTCGAGGCGCACCGGTTCGGCATCGGCTGCCGGAAAGATGTCGACGATGCCGCCGCGGACGGCAAACGCGCCGTGCTCGTCCACCGGGTCTTCGCGCGCGAACCCGGCATCGACCAGCAGGTCCGCCAGATCGTGCGGCGCGATTTCGGTCCCCGATCGGAGCTCGATCGACGCGCGGCGCAGGCGGTCGGGCGGGCTGACGCGCGGCAGCAGCGCCGCGGCGGAGGCGATGACAAGGCGGGCCTGGCCCGCTGCCGCGAGGTAGAGCGCCCGGCCGCGCGCCGCCGCCACCTTGAAGTGCGGCGACATGCCGCGATACGGGTCGACCTGGAGGGATGGGCACGGGACGACCGCGGCCTCCGCGGCCGATTCGGCGGCCCCCTCGAGCGCCGCAAAAAAGAAGCGGGCGTCGCCGGTCATCTGCTCGACGTCGCGGTCGGTCGGGACGACGAGCAGCGTCAGGCCCAGGCGGGCGCGGGCCGCGGCAACGGCGGCCAGCGCCTTCGCCGCCGGGCTCAGCCCGGCAGTGGTCGACGACAGACGGTCGAAGTCGAGGCGCGAGGCCGTGCGGGCAAACAGGGCACGCAGTGCGAGGGACGGCGAGGACACGACTGAAGGCTCCGTTCTCTCGCTACGGAGTCCCGCGCGCTCTGGTGCGCTCGATGAGGCGCGTCGTCGAAAAGCCTTCGGCAAATGTCACGCGTACGACGCGGCCACCCCGCGCTTCGACCACGTCGCGGCCAACGATGCTGTCGGCACCCCAGTCCGCGCCTTTGACGAGCACGTCGGGCTGTACCCGGCTGATGAGCGCGTACGGCGTGTCTTCGTCGAAGACGACTGCGAGGTCGACGCAGCCGAGCGACGACAACACCTCGGCGCGTTCCGCTTCGGGAATGATCGGGCGGTCGGGCCCCTTGTTGGCCCGCACGGATCGATCGGAGTTCACGCCGACGATCAGCGCGTCGCCGAGCCGCCGCGCTTCCTGCAGGTAGCGCACGTGTCCGGGGTGCAGCAGGTCGAACACGCCGTTGGTGAAAACGACGGTGCCGCCGGTGCTCTGGAGACGTGCCGCCATCGCGACCGCGCCGTCGACGGAGCCGGCCGCCGGTGTCGGCGCTCTCATGCCGCCCCGTCCCCATCCGAGCCCGAGATCCCGATGCCGCCCTCGAACATCCATTGATGCCGCGGCCGGTAGATCCCGGTGTCTTTCAGCGGCGACGAGACGCGGAACGAATAGAGCAGACGGTGGTAGTCGTAGGGCACCCCGTCCTGACGGTGTACCGCGACGTCGAGCCGGTAGGCGCCGGCCACGAGATCCAGACGGTCGATGTCCACGATGAACGTACCCGCGCCAGACCATTCGCGGGGCACGCGGCCTTCGATCTGGGTGTTGGTGCCGAAGCAGCACACGCCGTCGGCGGTGAACAGGCCGATCCCGAAGACGAAATCCTGCAGCGGGCGCGCCGCGCGGACCCGCACGCGGATCCGCATCGGCTGGCCCGACTCGAACACGTGTCCCGGCTGGCCGTCGTGCCGAACGAGCTCGACCTGTTCGATGACGGCGTCCTGCGACCCCCACCGCCCGGAGGCGCCGGCGGCGCTGTCCGCCGTCGCGACAGCTGCCGGGAGCGGGGCGCCAGCCTGGCTCCGGTCTTCGGCGCCGGCGACTTCGGTCAGGTAGGCGTCCACCACGCGCTTGGGGTCGCCCTGGGCGCGCACGCGGCCGGCGTCGAGCCAGAGCGCCTCGTCGCACAACCGGGTGATGAGGTCGAGCGTGTGGGTGACCAGCACGATCGTCTTGCCTTGCCGGCGGAAGTCCGCGAACTTCTCGAGACACTTGTGGGTGAATGCCTCGTCGCCGACGGCGAGCACCTCGTCCACGAGCAGCACGTCGGGATCGACATTGATGGCCACGGCAAATCCCAGCCGCATGTACATGCCGGACGAATAGGTCTTCACCGGCTCGTCGATGAACTCGCCCAGCTCGGCGAACGCGACGATGTCATCGAACCGTCGCGCCACCTCGGCCTTCGACAGCCCCAGCATCATGCCGTTGATGAACACGTTCTCCCGCCCCGAGATCTCGGGGTGGAATCCCGCCCCGAGCTCGATGAGGGCCGACACCCGGCCCGTTACATGAATCGTACCCGCCGACGGCTTGCCAATCCCGGCGATGAGCTTCAAGAGCGAGCTCTTCCCCGAACCGTTGCGGCCGACGATACCGAGCGTCGCGCCCGGCCGGACGTCGAAGCTGACACCATCGAGAGCCTGAAACACGCTGTCCGGCCGAAGGTGCTTCAGCACGCCACCGCTGAGCAGCGCGCTCTTCAGCGTGCCGAAGCTCTTTCGCCGGCCATACCGGCGGTAAATCTTGCGAACGTCACGGACCTCGACGGCAGGCATGTGCGGCTCAGACTTCCTCTGCGAGCGTATCGCGGAGCCGATCGAACACGAAGTAGCCGAACACCAGCAGCAGCGCGGCGGCGCCCCCCAGCACGAGCAGCGGCCGCCAGCCGTCGAACCGCCCGTCGAAGAACAGTATTTCCTGGTAGGCGGCGGCGAGGTGCGTGAACGGGTTCAGCGCGAACACCCAGCGGAACCGCTCCGGCACCTCCGACACGGTGTAGAGAATCGGCGTGCCCCAGAACCACAGCGTCAACAGGTTCCCGAGCAGATCGCGAAGGTCCCGGAAGTGCACCGTGAGGCTCGAGAGGAGCAGCGCCAACCCGAGCGTCAGCGCCAGTTGCACGACGACGATGGCCGGCAGCCACACCAGGTCGGCCGACACGACCGGCCGCCCGTAATAGATCGCGACGGCCGCGAACACCAGCAGGCCGAGGAGAAAGTTCACGAGCCCGGTGAACACGGTGACCGCCGGGAGGATCTCGGCGGGAAACAGCACCTTGCGAATCAGGTTGCCGCCGGTGATGAGCACGCTGCAGCTTTCGAGCAGCGACGACTGGAACCAGGTCCAGGGAAGGATGCCGCAGAACAGGAAAAGAGCATACGGCTCCGGCCGCGTACCGGCGCGCGCGCCGCTCAACACCACCGTGAACACGAAGGTGTAGATGCCGAGCAGCAGGAGCGGGTTGACGAACGTCCAGAAAAAGCCGAGAACGGACCCGCGATAGCGCGCTTTCAGTTCGCGCGCGACGAGGCTGGAGATCAGCGCCCGGTAGCGGAAGACCTGTCGAAGGTTGGCGAGCACTGCTCAGGGCCGCCCCCGCGGGGCGGGGGCAAGCAGACACTGTCGACTAGCGAGGCGGAGCCGGGTTGGTCTGGGACGCAGCCTCGCTAGTCTATACCCGTGTGCGGGCTCGCGATGCCACTTGCAACCGGATCAGCGATTTCATCATCGCGATGCGGGCACGCTCGAAATCGATGTCGGTGCGCGGCTCGCCGATGCGCTGTTCGGCCCGCGCCATGGCGGCTTCGGCCCGGGCCATGTCGATGTCCTGTTCGCGCTCGGCGATGCGCGCCAGTATGGTGACCTTGTCCGGCAGCACCTCGACGAAGCCGAACGCCACGGCCAGGTAGTGCTTTTCCTGGCCGATGCGGTACCACAACTCGCCGACGTGCAGCGAGGCGAGCAGCGGCGCATGGCCCGGCAGCACGCCGAAGTAGCCCTCCGCACCGGGCACCTGCACCTCGTCCACCTGTTCGGTGACCAGGGTCCGGTCGGGGGTGACGATTTCGAGTCTGATGGAGGTTGGAAGGGCCATCGGCGTCGTCCTAGGCGGCGGCCTTTGCGGCCTTTTCCACTGCCTCCTCGATCGTGCCCACCATGAAGAACGCCTGCTCGGGCAGCGAGTCGTGCTTGCCCTCGACGATCTCCTTGAAGCCGCGCACGGTGTCGCCGACGCTCACGTACTTGCCCTTGAGACCGGTGAACTGCTCGCCGACGAAGAACGGCTGCGACAGGAAGTTCCGGATCTTGCGCGCGCGCGAGACGGTGAGCTTGTCGTCTTCCGAGAGCTCGTCGATGCCGAGAATCGCGATGATGTCCTGCAGGTCCTTGTAGCGCTGCAGCACCTGCTTCACCGAACGCGCCACCGCGTAGTGCTCCTCGCCGATGACGCGCGGGTCGAGAATGCGCGACGTCGAGGCGAGCGGGTCCACGGCCGGGTAGATGCCGAGCTCGGCG
>Ga0070675_100001650_pt1 | contig 16492 bp, 13 predicted proteins | sample KBSM43metaG_FD_65343 | JGI IMG/M metagenome (GOLD analysis project Ga0070675, IMG submission 65343) | Miscanthus rhizosphere microbial communities from Kellogg Biological Station, Michigan, USA - KBS M4-3 metaG | ecosystem: Host-associated > Plants > Roots > Rhizosphere > Soil ...
ACGCCGTTGATGATCGACAACGTGCTGTACTTCAGCACGCCATACAACCGCGTCGTCGCGCTGAATGCCGATACCGGCGTCGAACTCTGGGCCTTCGATCCGAAGGCGTATGAAGATGGCCAGCCGCCGAATGGAACGGGCTTCGTCCACCGCGGCGTCGCGGCGTGGCGAGACGGCGGACGGCTGCGAATCTTCATCAACAGCCGCTATCGGCTGTTCTGTCTCGACGCCGCCAACGGACAGCCGGTCATGTCGTTCGGCGACGCCGGATCGATCGATCTCAGTCGCGGTCTGATCTGGGAAATCAACAAGAAGCACTACACCAACACGTCGCCGCCAATCGTCTACAAAGACCTGGTGATTCTTGGCAACGGCGTCGGCGATCGGCTCGCCTACAGAAACGATCCGCCCGGCGACGTGCGCGCGTTCAGCGCGCGCACCGGCAAACTGGTGTGGACGTTTCACACCATTCCACAGCCGGGAGAATTCGGCAACGACACCTGGCTCGCCGATTCGTGGAGTTTCACCGGCCACACCAACGTCTGGGCGCCGATGTCGCTCGACGAAGCGCGCGGGTTGGTCTATCTGCCCGTCACCACGCCCAGCAACGACTTTTACGGCGGCCGTCGCCCCGGCGCGAACCTGTTCGCGGAATCGCTGGTCTGTCTCGACGCGAACACCGGCAAACGCAAGTGGCACTATCAACTGATTCATCACGGGCTGTGGGACTACGACAACCCGGCACCGCCGAGCCTCGTCACGATTCGGCCGGCTGAAAACGGCGGCCGGCCGGTTGACGCTGTGGTCGCGCTGACCAAGCAAGGTTTCGCCTACGTATTCGATCGCGTCACTGGCAAGCCGATCTGGCCGATCGAAGAGCGCGCTGTTCCACCGAGCGATGTTGAAGGCGAGAAAGCGTGGCCGACGCAGCCGTTTCCCAGTAAGCCGCCGGCGTTCACTGAACAAGGCGTCACGCTTGACGATGCGAACGATTTGACGCCGGCGATCAAGGAAGCCGCACAAGCGGAAATGCGCAAGTACCGCCTTGGACCGTTGTTCACTCCGCCCACACTCGGCGGCACGTTGCAGCGGCCGGGGATTATCGGCGGCGCCAACTGGGGTGGTGCGGCATTCGATGCACGCAGTGGCCTGTTGTATTTGAAGACCACCAACTCTGCGAACCTGATTCGCGTCGGCAAGCCCGATCGCAGTGCTGCTAATCCTCGAGCCGCTGAAGTCGACGCTGAACTGGTTCGAGTCGGCGACACCAATGCGGAGTTCATGGACGGCATCCCGTTGCTCAAGCCGCCATACGGGCACCTGGTGGCGATCGACCTGAACAAAGGGTCGATCCGATGGCGTGTGCCGTTCGGCGACGTCCCTGCCATGCGCAGACATCCGGCGCTCAAGGACGTGACTCTTCCCGAATCGCTCGGCGTCGCGGGTGCCCCTGGCGTGTTGGCGACCGCGGGTGGACTGGTTTTCGCCGGCGGCGGCGATGTGGCGTTTCATGCGGTTGACGCCTCCAGCGGCGTCGAGCGCTGGCGCTTTGGGTTGCCGCGTCGTGCAAACGCGACACCGATGACCTACCGTTCGCGAAGCGGCCGTCAGTTTGTGATCATCGCCACCGGCGGCGGCGAAGACGCCGTGCTGGTCGCATTCGCACTACCTGGAGGGCAGTCTTGATCGCGGCATTGATTCTTGCGTTGGCAGCCTCGTCTCTATCCGGCGTGGTCCACGATTCGTCCGGCGCGGTCGTGCCGGGCGCGGTCGTGATTGCGCGGCCGGCAACCGGACCTGAACGCCAAACGATCACTGGACCAGACGGTCGGTTTGCAATCGATGTCCCCGACACGGACGTCGTGCTGCTGGTGAAGGCCGGAGGTTTTGCCGAGACTGCGCGAACCGTCAAGGCCTCAGAGCGCTCCGGAGAAATCTCCGTCGTCGTCGAACCAGCGACGTTGTTCGAAACGGTTACGGTCACGCCCGGGCGTGTCGAGCAGCGGCTCGGTGATGTCCCGGCAAGCATCAGCGTCCTGACCGATGAAACAATCGAGCAGTCGCCGGCGCTGATGGCCGACGATGTGCTGCGGCAGGTGCCAACCTTCAGTTTGTTCCGACGCACCAGCAGTCTGGTTGCGCAACCCACAACCCAGGGCGTCTCATTGCGCGGCATCGGTCCGAGCGGTCAGAGTCGCACGCTCGTCCTGCTCGACGGCATTCCGTTCAACGATCCGTTCGGCGGTTGGGTGTATTGGAGCAGGGTGCCGCTCGCCAGCGTTGACCGGGTCGAGATTACGGAGAGTACGTCGTCGAATTTGTACGGCAACATCGCGATGGGCGGGGTGATCAACATCATTACCAGCCGGCCGACGCGGCGTACGCTGGAACTCAAACCGCAGTACGGCAACAAGTCGAGTCCCAAATTCGACTTCTTTGGCAGCGATCAATGGAGCAAGGTCGGGGTCGCGGTCGAAGGCAGTTTCCTGAACACCGATGGATTCCCGATTGTTGCCGAACGCGAGCGCGGTCCAATCGACAACAACGCCAACGTCGAGTATCGAAACGTTACGGGCAAGATTGAGTATGCGCCGAGCGACGGGATCCACGTGTTCGGACGCGCCGGCTACTTCACCGAGGATCGCAACAACGGCAAGGTCGGCGAAGTCAACGACACGCAGTGGACGACGGCGAGCGGCGGGATCCGCGCCCGGCTCGGGGATCAGAGCGACCTGCAGGCGAACCTGTTCATCGATCGCAGCCGGGCGCACTTCAATTTCCTGGCCGTCACCAACGCGACAACGACGCGCAACGTCGTCCGGTTGGCGACCGACCAAAACGTGCCGACCGACGGCGTCGGCGGCATGGCGCAATGGACGCGCTCGTTTGGCCGGGCCAACGTTTTCAGCGCGGGGGCGGACCTGCGCTGGGTCGATGGCGACAGCGAAGAGGACGGCTACGTGCCCGCCGTCCCAACGGTCATCGTCGGCGTCGTCCAGGCGGCGACGTTGTCGGTGCGGCGCATCTCCGGCGGCAGCCAGCAAACCGCCGGCGCTTTTCTGCAGGACATTTATACGCCGACTTCGAAGGTCGTGCTGACGCTCAGCGCGCGCGTTGATCACTGGAAGAACTACGACGGACACAATCTCGAAACCAGCGCCATCACCGGTCTGCCGACCGCCAACAATCGCCCGTCGATTCCGGACAAGAGCGACACCGTGGTGAGCCCGCATCTCGGGGCGCTGTTTCACGCCACCGATCGCCTGACCGCCTGGGGAGCGTTCAATTCTGGCTTCCGCGCGCCGACGCTGACCGAGTTGTACCGGCAATTCTCGGTAGGCGCGGTTACAACCCGACCGAACGATCAACTCGGCCCCGAGCGCCTGCTCGGCGGGGAACTGGGAGTCAACGTCGCGCCAGCGAAGAACACCACAGCACGGTTGACGTGGTTCGACAATCGGATCGAGAACCCGGTGACCAACGTCACGTTGACCGCGACACTGGCCCAAAAACAGAACCTTGGCAAGACTCACGTGCGTGGCGTGCAGACCGACGTCGAGTATCGCGTCGGCACCAACTGGCGGTTTGCCGGTGCGTATATTTACGACATCGCCAAGGTCACCGACGGCGGCGTCGCGAATGCCGCACTCGTCGGCAAATACATCGCCCAGGTGCCAAAGCACCGCGGGTCAATGCAGGCGTCGTACTCCAATGCGCGTTATGCGACAGTCGCAGTCGCCATCCAGTTTGTCGGCCTGCAATACAACGACGATCAGAACGTGAATTTCATTCCGACCGCTACGCTGGCCGATGCCGGCTACGATCCGGTCCCCGCCGGTCTGCCGGGCTACAAGGTCGTCGATCTCTCGGCGTTGCGGGATCTCGGACGCAATCTCCAGGTGTTCTTCGGCGTCCAGAATCTTTTTGACCGGGAGTACTTCGTTCAGACCAATCCGTCGACCATCGGCACCCCTCGCCTGGTGAACGGCGGCGTGCGGATCCGGTTTTCGGGGCGGTGACTTCCGGGTCCTGCTGAACTACTGGCGAGCTTCTTGCTGAGAAGGGGTGACGTCGAGACTGACTATCAATGAAGCTCATCATTCAGCCTGACGACGGGGTGGCTCCCATCGTCAGCGCCATCAAACAAGCCCGGAAGACAATCGATATCTTGATCTTCCGCCTCGACCGTCACGAAATCGTCCAGGCTCTTGAATCGGCGAATGCCCGCGGGGTACGCGTGCGAGCACTGACGGCCCATCAGAATCGCGGCGGCACGAAGAGTCTGCGAAAGCTCGAGATGGATTTGCTCGAAGGCGGCGTCACCGTGTCGCGGACCGCCGACGACCTGATTCGCTATCACGGCAAGATGATGATCGTCGACGGCAAGTTCCTGCACGTCTACGGCTTCAACTTCACGGCCCTCGACATCGCGAAGTCGCGCAGCTTCGGGATCGTCACCAAGAACAAGAAGCTGGTCGGCGAGGCGGCAAAACTCTTCGAGGCCGATTTCGAGCGGCAGCCCTACACGTCGACCTGCGAACGATTCATCGTCAGCCCCGACAATGCGCGAGAGCGCCTGGTAAAGTTCCTCAAGGGCGCCCGCAAGCAGCTGCTGATCTACGATCCGAAAATCAGCGACGATGCGATGTTGCGAATCATCACCGAGCGCATCAAGAAAGGCGTCAAGGTGAAGATTCTCGGCAAGGTTGAAGCGAAGTGGAACATGAAGAGCGAGAAATTTCCAGGAAAGCGGCTGCACATTCGCGCGATCATCCGCGACGGCGAGCGTGCGTTCGTCGGCAGCCAGAGCCTGCGACGGCTCGAACTCGAGAAGCGCCGCGAGATCGGCGTGATCGTCGACGACCGGTCGGTGGTTTCGCAGTTGAAGAAAACCTTCGAGGACGACTGGGCGCTGACCGAAACGGGAAAGAAGGAAGCGAAGAAGGCGAAGAAGGAAGAGAAAGAGCTGGCGAAGGCGTCGTAAACTTAGAACTGAAAACTCAGAACTCAGAACTTAGAACTGAAGGCGTTCTTAGTTCTAAGTTCTCACTTCTAAGTTCTTAGTTCCCACTTCCTGTGGAGACCGCCAGAAGTCCATCGTCGAGACGCGGTGGACGCAGCCGACCGTGCAGTAGGGCGCGCACGACTTCGGCGTCGCGAATTCGCGCTTGATGTCGTCGATCGAGTAGTTCTCGAGGGGGGTGCCGGGGAAGCCGCGTTGCTGCGAGCAGTAGTGCACCAGACCGTCCTCGCAGACATACAGATAGCGGGCGCCGGCACGGCAGCGCCACTGGTTGGGTTTCCCATCTGCCAGGTTGTCCTGAAAGCTGCGAATGCCCGAGTAGAGGTTTTTCGCGATCTGCCCGACGCCGTTAATCGCGGCCGACACGTCGTCGAATACCTTGCGTTCAACCGGTCCGAGCGGTTTCAGGCGGCCCGACCCGTCGTGGATGATGCCAATCGAGGTCGAGAAGCCGAGCTCGCGCGCCCGCGTATTGATCGTGCGCGCATCTTCCGGGTTCTTGATGCCGCCGCCGAGCACCGAGTTGATGTTGACGTCGAACTCGGCATAGTCCTTCAGGTTCTGGAGCTTTTTGTCGAGAACGCGCAGGCTTTTCTTTGATACTTCGTCAGGCTCGACGTTGTCGACGCTGATCTGCAGAAAGTCGAGGCCGGCTTCGTTCAGCGCTTTGATCCGCGGCGGCACCAGGAAGTAGCCGTTGGTAATCAAGCCGGCCATCATGCCGCGACGCCGAATATGGCGGATCAAGCCGTCGAGGTCCGGATGCAGCATCGGCTCGCCGCCGCTGAATGCGACCACGGAAGTACCGAGTTCGGCCAGTTTGTCGATGCGCCGGAGTATCACCTCGGTCGGCACCGGCGGGGACACTTTGTCGTACTCGTTGCAGTAGCCGCAATCGATGTTGCACTTGCGAATCGGAATGATCTGCACGAGCAACGGGTGGGCCGTGTGGGTCAGCCCACGTACGAACTGTCGAGCCGAGCGCAGTTTCCGGCTCGCGGAGGTCAGTGCACTCATGCGACCGATTCCGCCGGTCGCAGCTTCTTCACCTGATGGCCGATCTTTACCGAACCGCTGAAAATCGCACCGACCGGAATGAACCCGAACAACTGATGGCGGGCGACAGCGGCGAGGCCGGCCGACGCGATGCAGCCGCAGTTCGAACAATCCGGGTTGCCGCCAAACTGGCACGGCGTGATCTTCGTGGTCAAATCGGCGGAAAAGCTGGTGGTGGTGCGCGCAAAGATGCAGTCGTCGGGTGATTCGGGCGGATTGGCGTAGACGTCAATCAGCCCCTTCGGCAACGCCAGCTTCGGATAGCGCTGCCGCAATGCCAGCAGGTCGGCAACCACTAACTCGCGATCCGCCGGGCGGAGCCGCTCGTCGGATACCTCGCCGATCTGCGGTGTGTAGAGGCTGCACCAGATCTTGGTCACTTCTTCTCGCGCCGACCAGAATCGCAGGAACTCTTCGATATAGCCGGGACGGTTCACCTGCTGTCGCGTGACCGTGCAATGCACGGTGATCTCGTGGCCCTGGATGTGTTTGAGGATGCGGTCGTAGGTCGCGGGCGTCCGGCGCGCATCGTGCTCGGGCTGCAAGCCGTCAATCGAGACGACAATCGACAGCAGATGGATGCCACGGAATTCGGCCGGAATTTCCCGAACGGCCGACGTGACCAGCTGGCTGTGAATACCGCGTTTCGACAGCTCTGGCAGAATGGTCTTCAATTCTTTGTAGCGGACGAGCGGTTCGCCGCCGACGATCGAAACGTGCAACGGGCGATGCTTGTCCACCAGGGCGAGTAGGCCATCGATGAGTTCCTGGCCCTTGAAGTCGCGGACTTCGCGCAGGGTCAGTTCACCACCGAGATGATCGTCGCCGTAGGCGTAGCAGCCGGGGCAGCGAAGTGGGCACTCGCGGGTGATCTCGATGGAAAGGGCTGGTGTGTATCCGCCGAGGATGCGACCCCAGGCAGAGATAATGCCTTCCATCTCTTCACTATAGCGTAGAATCCCGCGAAGCCATGCACAGACGCACGCTTCTTCAGTGGGTTGGCGCGGCGACGGCGGTCCTGCCGTTTCAACGGGTCCGCCTGTGGGCGCAACCGCGCGAGCTGAGCACCGAATCAATCTCACTGCTTCACGAGATCGCTCCGACCGTGCTTCCCTCATCGATCGGCCCGGACCGGATCCGCAGCATCGTGGATCAGTTCGTCGTGTGGACGCGTGGCTACCGCGAGGGCGTCGCGACCACACACGGGTATGGACATCCGCGGCTACAGAAAACCGGCGCGTCTCCGGTGCCGGGCTATAACCGCCAACTCACCGTGCTCGACGCGGCTGCGCGCGCGAAAGGGGGACGCTTTCCCGCTCTCGATCGCGATACGCAACGCACGATCCTGGACGCCGCCTTCACCGAGGCGAACATCCGAAACCTGCCGCCGCGCCCGACCGGCCAACACGTCGTCGCAGACCTGATGGCGTTCTATTTCCGGAGCAGCGAAGCGAACGACGACTGTTACCGGGCGATGATCCAGCGGGAAGTGTGCAGGCCGATTCAGATAACGACGCGACGTCCTGAAGCGAAATGACTTCGCGACCTTCGCGAACTTTGCGTTTTGCTCCTATGCCGGTATCCGAGACTCATGTCCTGATCGTTGAACGACGCGATGCCCCGAAACAAAACGAAACGCCAAGTTCGCTAAGGACGCAAAGAAAACAAATTGACTTCGCGAACTTCGCGAACTTTGCGTTTGTGATTTATGGCCGTCCACGAAACTGACATCCTGATCATCGGCGGCGGCATCACTTCGGCAATGCTGGCCCAGAAGTTGAACCAGCTTCGCCCTTCCGCGAAGATCACGGTCGTCGAAGCGGGTCGCTCGATTTTCGACGTCCAGAACCGCGGCCGCTACCGGGAGCGCGCGGCGCTCTACGGCGAGCACCCCTGGCCGGAGGATTACATCGAGGATCAGCAAGCGGCCGGCATCATTTCGATGACGATGGCGGTCGGTGGCCTCGCGCTGCACTGGGGCGGTGCTTGCAACCGTTTCTCCGAAGAAGACCTGCGCTTGAAGTCGCTGTACGGCCTCGCCACCGATTGGCCGCTGGCCTTCAGCGAACTCGAACGCTATTACTGTGAGGCCGAGAAGCGCCTGAACGTCAGCGGCGAACCAAGTCCGCATCCCGAAGACAAACGAACGCAGCCGTACCCACAGGCGCCGATCCCACTGTCCTACAACCTGCAGATCCTGAAGTCGTGGGCCGAAAAGAGCGGCCTGAGGTTTTCGCCATTGCCGATGGCGCGCAACCTCTCGCCGTTTGATGGCCGCGGCAGCTGCTGCGTGTACGACACCTGCGGCGAAGTCTGTCCTTCAGGCGCGCGCTATTCGCCCGACTACACCTTCCGCCAGCTCGCGGAACCGAAGAAAATCGTGTTGCACGATCGCACGCTGGTTCGGAAACTGGTTCTCGACGATCGGCGCTCCACGATCGTTGCCGCACAAGGCTGGCACCAGGATCGGCCGGATGATTCGATCGACTATCGCGCCAAGACCTTCGTTATCGCGTCGGGATATTGCTGGAGCTCGCACCTGCTGCTGCTGTCGGCGAACTCGCGCTTTCCGAACGGCCTGGCTAACACGTCCGGCCTGGTTGGCCGCTATATGAACGGCCATTCGTTCATCCAGGCAACCGCCAACATCGACGATCAGACATTCCCGGGCCAGAACATGACCCACAGCCTCATCTCGCGCGAATACTTCCGTTGCCGACCGGATCGACCGTTCGTGCGTCACGATACCCGCGTCTGGGAGAGTTCGGCTGGACGCGACCCGCGATTACGGTCGGTTGACGGCAAACTGCTGCTCGGCGACGAGCTGATGGAAGACTGGCGCGGCCGCACAAAAGGCAGCTCCGTCCGTTTGCGCGCCTATGTTGATGTGCACCCGTCCGCCGACAGTCGCCTGACGCTCGATCCGTCACGAAAGAACCGCTATGGCGATCCGATGCCGAAGATCGAACACCAACTCGATGCCTCCACGCTATCGCGACAGGCCGCAACCAGGCAGCACGTGCTGAACGTGTTTGCGACTCTGGCGAAGGCCAGCAACGGCCGGGTCGTCAATACCAGCGAAGGCGATTACCTGGATCATCCCGGCGGCGGCTGCCGGATGGGCAGCGATCCGGGCTCGAGCGTGGTCAACAGCTCAGGCCGCACTCACGATCACGAGAATCTCTTCGTTGTCGGCGCCCCGACCACGCCGACTGGCGGCTGCACCAATGGAACCCTGACGTTTGTCGCGGTGACGCTCCGGTCGGCCGAGGAAATCGCTAAAACCGCCTGACCTCGGAACGTCGGAACAGAGGTGACGGAGACACGGGTTCAACACGGAGCAACCGAGAAACAGATTTTAGAATTCTGTTTTCTTTCTCTGTTGCTCCGTTGCTCTATGTTGAACCCGTGCCTCTGTACCCTCCCTGCCTTATGTGGTCCGTGTTGTACCCGTGTCTCCGTACCCTCCGTTACTGAAGAATCGATACAGCAGCCACGCATCGAGTGCGCCGACGAAGCCGACGATGATGAAAGCGGCTCGGCTCTCGACGACGTGCAACTGTCGCAGCAGCGTCGCCAATCCGAATGCCACCACCCACGCATCAAAGCTCATACACACGCGCCTGAAGGTTTCGGCACGGACATGCCGGATCACCCATGCGCCAATCGGCACTCCGATCAGCACGCTTGGGACAATCGCGATCGCGAGACGCAGGCTGTCGATCGTCAGCAGGCCGGCAGTCTGATAGCTGACGCCGGTGAGGCTCGATTCCGCGAGCCTGATCAGGCCAAGCGCGGCGCGGAATTCGTGGAGCACCAGACCCTGGTTGCTGAGCATCACCGCCAGCGGCGGGCCAGAAATCGTGGTCACCGAATAGAGCACGCCGATCGCCGTTCCGAACAGAAATCCGAACGCGTGTTCGGCGCGAATCGGCCGCCGGTAGCCCGCCGCTTGAATCAGGATTAACGGAAGCAGGACGACGAACGTCGCAAAGCGCAGCCATCCCGGATTGACCCGGGCGATGATGATCGTCCCGACGATGATACCGGGCACCAGACCGATGATGATGGTCATAACGCGCCGCCACACGGCGGCGGCGGCGCGCCGGTTCACCCACAGAACGTAGGCGTTCAGGGCGACTTCGATCAGAACCAGCGCTGGATTGAGAACGCGGTTTTCCAGAAACAGCAGCGCCAGCGGTACTGTGATCGACGAAAACCCGTAACCGAGTGCTCCGTTGACGACTGCGGCTACGAAGGTGATGAGGGTGAGGAGGAGCACGGTAGTGATTGGGGATTGGGGATTAGGGATTAGCGGCGGTCAGTGATCGGTGACCAATCACGGCCGCCACTAGTCCCCAATCCCTACTCCCTAATCACTGGAGTTCACTTTACCGCCGTAAACATGATTTCAACGCCGGCGTCCGCGCCCATCAAGCCGGTACCCACCGTCGCACGCGCCGGGAAGTCTTTGGCAAAGATCTCGCGATAGGCGGCGTTCATGTCCTGGAATTTCGACATGTCGGGCAGGTAGACCACGCCGTCGACGACGTTGGCCCAGTCGAAGCCGGCGGCTTTCAGCGTTCGCCCGACCCGAGTGAGCAGTTCCGTGGTCTGGGCTTTCACGTCGCCCTTGTTCGCGGCGGTGTTGCCAAGAATGCCGGCAACGTACAAACGATTGCCGACCTGGATCGCTGAACTGAGATTCGGATTGGCAGTGCCCGGCGTCCCGTCGGCGTTCGGCGTGGTGATCGCCTTGCGCGACGGATCTTTCACCGCAATCATCGTGACCTCGACGGCGTAGTCTGGATTGCTCAATCCGGTTTTCACCGTGGCGCGCGCCGGCGGCGCACCACTGGCGAAGTAGGGACGGTAGGCCGCGTTCATCGCCTGGAAAGTCGTGTCGTCAGTCAAGTAGATTCGAGCGGACACTACGTCGTCGAAGCTCATTCCCGCTTCTTTGAGAATGGCGGCGCCGTTATCCATCACGACTTTGGTTTGTGCGGCGACATCGCCTTTCACGTTGCTGTTGTCCTTCCCGTTGCGGCTCACCAGGCCGGACAGGAACAGCGTGTTGCCGCTCTTGATGCCGTAGCTGTATGGATTCGGCGACTTAATCCAATCGCTCGGGTGCACTACTTTCCGTTCGCCGCCATTCGGCACGACGACCATCGAAATTTCGACCAGGCCGTCGGCATTCGCGAGCGGCTGCGGCACGACCACGGTGGTCCGCGCTGGAGGGTCCTTCGGGAAGTACGACGCGTAGACCTCGTTCATCGCAGCAAAATCGGCAGCGCTGCGGAGATAGATCAGCACACTGGCGGCGTTGGCGATGCTGGCGTTGCCGGCCTTGAGCGTCGCGGTGATGTTGTCGAGGGTTTGTCTGGTCTGCGCCTTGATGTCGCCCTTGGCAAGGGCACCGCTGGCATTCGTGCCGAGCGTACCGGCAACGTAGATGAAGTCGCCTGCCTTGACGGCGGGGCTGAACGGCAAGTTCGGATTGCCGCCGGTGGAAATAATCTGCTTCGACGATTGCGCAAAAGCCATGGTGATCGTTGCAGTGACGAGTGCGAGCGTGCAGAGCAGGCGCATAGGTCGCTCCTGTAAGTGTGCGTCATTGTATTCTTAAAGCGGATGATCGAGAAGCGGCGGTCGAAGATTCATCGATGGGGCGTCTTTGCGACCAGGCGGATCCCGAAGAATACCCGGATCATCGATTATGCGGGCGAAATCATTCCCAACCAGGAAAGTCTGAAACGCGAGATCCGGTATCTCAAACAAGGCCACATCTGGTGCTTCAAGCTGACCAACCGGTTGGCGGTCGATGCGGCGGTCGGCGGCAACATCGCGCGGTTCATCAATCACTCGTGTCAGCCGAATTGCTACATCGATATCAAGAATCGCGTTATCTGGATCCGCGCCGCCCGGACCATCCGCAAGGGCGAAGAATTGACCTATCACTACAATACGGATGGCGAGTGCTTAATCAGATGCCGATGCAGGAAGGGCTGCCAGAGCCTTTTATAGGGCGATGGATCGCGTAGTCACGGTCTTCTATTTGCACGGGTTCGCATCGTCGGCGAGGTCGACGAAGGCCGGGGTTTTTGCCGAACGGCTGCGCGAGCACGGCGTGGCGCTGCGCTGTCCGGATTTCAACGAGCCCGATTTCGCCGGCTTGACGCTGACCCGAATGATTGACCAATTGGGTGGGGAATTGCGGCGCTGCGATGGACCAGTGGCGCTGATCGGTTCAAGCCTGGGTGGCACGCTGGCGATTCTCGCAGCCGCTCGCTTTGCGAATCGCGTCGATCGCCTTGCATTGCTCGCACCGGCAGTGATGTTTGCCAAGCCGGGTCACCACTTGCTGCCGCCGGAACGAATCGAGGAATGGCGCCATCGCGGCGCGCTGCCGTTTTTTCACTATGCCTACAACGAAGAGCGCGGCTTGAAGGTTGAATTCCATGAAGACAGCCTGAAGCACGATGCCTTCGGTGCCGCCTTCAACCAGCCCACTCTGGTCTTCCAGGGCCTTCGCGACGCGTCGGTCGACTACCGAACGGTTGAAGCGTTCAGCAAGACGCGTGCGAATGTGACACTGTCGCTGCTCGACGACGACCATCAACTGATTGCCAGCCTGCCGCGGATGTGGAACGACATCGCGCCGTTCCTCGGGCTGTTGTGACAAGGCGAGAATTTCTCCAAGGGTTCGGGATAGTGGGGTCAGGGTTCGGTGTAGTGGGTTCGGGGTTCAGGGTTCTCGGGTTCGACGCTCAGAACCCGAACCCGAGGAACCCACGACCCCGACCCCCGAACCCTGAACTCGTGACGTTGCGTATCGGCCGCCTCGACTCCATCCGCAAGTACACGGTCGAATCCATCCCGCTCGAAAGTTATGTCGCCCAGGTGGTGGCAGGCGAAGCGCTGCGCGGCAGTCAGCCGGCCGCGCTCGAGGCGCTGGCGATCACGATTCGAACCTTTGCGCTCGCGAATGCGACGCGTCACCGCAGCGATGGTTTCGATCTCTGCGATCAAACGCACTGTCAGGTGCTGCGGCCGGCAACGCCGGCCACCGTCAGAGCGGCGGACGCAACCGCCGGCCGAGTGCTGCTGCGCGGTAACACGCCGGCTCAGATTTTTTTCTCGGCATCATGCGGTGGTCGAACGGAAATTCCGTCGGCGGTGTGGCCAGGCGCGGAAGATCCGCCGTTTCTGCCTTCACGGCCGGACGACGCGTGTCAGGGGGCGCCGGCCTGGACAACCGTCCTCGCCGCGATCGACTTGCTGCGCGCATTGCGCGACGCCGGCTTCACCGGTGAACGGGTGATCGACGTTCGGGTCGCCGGGCGAACGGGATCCGGACGGGTCGGCAAGCTGCAGGTGCTCGGCCTGGTTCCCGGCGAAATCTCGGGACAGGATTTGCGGATGGCGGTCGGGCGGACACTCGGCTGGCAGCACATCAAGAGCACGGCGTTCGAACTGCAGCGAAGCGGCGACGCCTACCGATTTGCCGGCCGCGGATCCGGACATGGCGTCGGACTCTGTGTGATCGGCTCGGCGCGGCTTGCCGAAGCAGGACAGTCTGCGGATGCGATTCTCCGCCGATACTTTCCCGGACTCGAGATCGCCGGTCGCAGCGCGCCGATCGTGACGACCGAAGCGGCGCGCACACCTTCCGCCGTGGCCGTATCACTACCCGACGATGACGAAGTGGAGCACGCGGCGATTGAACGACAAGCGCTGCGCGCCCGTGACGAACTGGCACGGACGCTCGGAGTGGTGCCGCCATCCGTCACCCTTCGTTTTCATGCGACCACCAGCGAGTTCGAACGAGCGACCGGGCAGCGATGGTTTACGTCAACCGCCGCGGCCAACCGAGAGCTGCATCTCGTACCGATCGCGGGACTGCGCGACCGGGGCGTCCTCGATCAGACGATCCGGCGCGGACTGGTTCGGATGATGGTGGACGGACCGCTACAGGACCGCCCGCAGTGGGTGCGCGACGGCGCCGCGCTGTTCTTCGCGGATCCGGCGGGCGGGGGATCGGTGACCGGACGCTTCGCGTGTCCGAGCGACGCCGAATTGCGGACGCCGCTGTCGGCCGGCGCGCTCGGGAATGCGTATGCCCGCGCCCGCGCCTGCTTCGCGCGGCAAATCGCGGCGGGTAAGCGGTGGCGGGATGTGAAGTAGATCAACGCAAAGTTCGCAAAGTTCGCTACGCGTTTGACTCTTACTTGGGGTCCGGTACGACCGGAGCTTTGTAGGTCTTCCTGAGCGCCTCCTGGTACTCCACGAACAGCGCCTTCGTCCCGTCGAATTCTTTCTTCACCGCGGCCCGATAGTCCGCACGCGTTGCGAAGTCGAACAGCAACGCGGTCATCGCCTGGGCGTCGATCGTAAATCCGATGTGGCCGATCGGCTTGAGATTGTCGGCGTCCATCTCGTAGGTGTGGAACGACGCGGTCGAGGTTTGCGCACTGAAACCGAGGCCCGGGATGTCGCGCGACACGCTGCCGGTTTCCTCGAATCCTTGCGGCTTGCCCGGCTCGGCCTGCACGTTGGTGCCGCCGAGTTTCTTGAGATACGCGAAGCCCACTTCGGCGAGAGTTGCGACGTTGATGCCGTCGAGATCCTTTCCGTAGTGATCGATTTTAACTTTCGTCCCGGTCGCGAGCGCGGCTGCTTTTGCCGCGTTGTCGACGAATTCGACCACTTGCTGCAGATACACCTCGTCGGGATAACGGATATAGAAGTCCGCGACGGCGCGATCCGGCACGACGTTCGGCGCCTTGCCCCCTTCGACGATGATCCCCTGAATGCGGGCTTCGGGCCGGATGCTGGGGCGGACGCTGTCGATGTTCTTGAAGAAATCGATCACGGCCGAAAGCGCGTTGCGCCCGTCCCACGGCGTCATCTGGTGCGAGGGCGCGCCGCTGAAGATGTACTTGGCGCCGATGATGTTCAGGCAGCACGATCCGAAACCGGCTGCCGGCCGGGCGGTCGCGTTCGACGAGTGGCTGCGCACGATGATGTCCGCGCCGTCGAACACGCGGGCTTCGTGCATCTGCGTCTTGGCGTTCGGCGGCATCATCTCCTCGCCGGGGGTCCCATAGACGACGACGCTGCCTGGCGTTCGAGTCAGCGACAGGTACTCGGCGATCGCGATCGCCGCCGCCATGCCGACCGGTCCCTGCGCGCTGTGCTGATCGCCGTGGAATGGTCCGGCGGTGCCGCGCAGCGCGTCGTATTCGAGGATGATGCCGAGCGTCGGTGCGCCGTTGTTGCGTTGATAGCGGGCGACAAACGCGGTCTTCAGGCCGCCAACGCCGATTTCGACGTCGAAGTCGTGGGCTTTCAGGTAGTCGGTCAGTTTCTGGACCGAGCGCGTTTCTTCGAAGCCAATTTCCGGGTGCGTGGCGATGTCGTCGGCCAGCGCCAGCAGTTCCTTGTCCATCAATTCCTTCGCCCGCGCGACCACCCGATCGCGCGGGTCGTTGGCGGCGGTCAGTTTTGCGACGAGTCCCGGCACGTCCAGCGAGCGCTGGAGCGTGGCCATTTTCTTGAGGACTTCGCTCGCCGCGGCTTTTTCAGTCGGAGTATCTTGCGCGTCCGCGGTGGCGGAGGTGAGGATCAAAGCCGAGAGAATGACGACAGTTCGGAGCATGCGGTATTTATACGCTGAAACCGGCTACCTGCTCAGAGTTCGCGCGAACGCGTCTGCACAAAAGATAACCACAGAGACACAAGCCACCGTAAACGGTCTCAAGTTCGGTGGGTAGGCTCGCGTGGATGCCGGACCGCCGGGGCGACAGGCGGGTCGCAGTTTTCAGCTAGCTCAGTTCTGGTCCTCGGAGGAGCGTAGCCCTCTGCGCCAGTTCACAACCGGATGCGCCAGCGCGGTGCGCTTGAGCGAATCCGCGTCGACGGCGTGCGTCGGATAGCAGGCCGCGCCAACCGCAATCCGCAGCGGCGTCGGGAATTCGTAGTTTTCGATTCGTGAGACCAGCCGGTCGATGACCCGGATGGAATGTTCGAAGTCGGCGTCGAGCAGGACCAGCGCCAGCATGCCGCGGTCGGTGTGACCCAGCAGATCGGTGTCGCGCACTTCGCGGCCGATCAGCTGCGCCACTTGCTGCACGGTGCCGTCGTCGGCACTGACCTGCATTCCTTCCCATTCGCGGCTCGCCTCGAGGACGATTAGCGTCAGAAAGTTCTGCGATCGCACGGCGCGCTTCAGCTCGCTGTCGAGGACAAATTCGAACGCGCCTGGAGTCAGCAGCCTGGAGCCCTCTTCGTAGAACGAACTGCTGTTCATAACGTCATAACGGCCTGATCGGTGCCTTACGAGGCTTTGTCGAGACCGTTTTCTTTAATCTTGTAAAGCAGGGCCTTGTAGCTGATGCCGAGGATCTCCGC
>Ga0070675_100001664_pt1 | contig 16416 bp, 21 predicted proteins | sample KBSM43metaG_FD_65343 | JGI IMG/M metagenome (GOLD analysis project Ga0070675, IMG submission 65343) | Miscanthus rhizosphere microbial communities from Kellogg Biological Station, Michigan, USA - KBS M4-3 metaG | ecosystem: Host-associated > Plants > Roots > Rhizosphere > Soil ...
AAAGGGGTCCCTCGTCGCTTCGCTCCTCGGGATGACAGAGGAAGCGATCGGCGTGACGGGGTAGAGGGCGGCGTTCGTGACCATTAGCGATCTCCCCGCCTTGAACGCCACCCTCAACGCGACCTCGGCGGTCCTGCTCCTGCTCGGTTACCGCGCCGTGCGGCGGCAGGAGATCGAGCGGCACCGCCGCCTCATGGTGTCCGCGGCCTGCGTCTCGGCCGTCTTCCTCGTTTCGTACCTCGTCTACCACGCCCACGTCGGCTCGGTCCGGTTCACGGCCACGGGGATCCCGCGGACCGTCTATTTCACGATCCTCATCACCCACACGATCCTCGCCGCCGCGATCGTGCCCCTCGTCCTCCGGACCCTTTACCTCGGCTGGAGGCGGCGGGACGACCGGCATCGCCGGATCGCCCGATGGACCTTCCCGCTGTGGCTCTACGTCTCGGTCACCGGCGTCGTGATCTACCTCATGCTCTATCGGATCTACCCCTCTGCCGAGATCCGCTAACCGATCTACCGTTAACCCCTCCGCGGAGATTCGACCGGTGGTAAATTGGCCGGGATGACGATCCGGACGCCGATCCCGAAGGCCGTGCTGATCGCCGCCGTGGCGGCGGTCCTGCTGCCGGCGCTCCTCTCCGCCTGTCCGCTCTGCAAGGACGCCGTGCCGAGCAACGCCGTCGCCGGCACGTCCGTGTGGCGCGGCATGTACTGGTCGATCCTCCTGATGATCGCCGTTCCCTTCAGCGCCGTGGCCACGGTGACCATCGCGATCCTGAGAGCGCGGAAGAAGCACGCGCGAGGCCTGTCGGTGCCGCCCCCGCCGCTTCCGTTTCCGGAATCGCGAGGGGCTCGGACCTGAGGACGGGGCGTCGGGCTTCCGGCGTGAGGCGTCCGGCGTCGCGCCTTTCGCCGCTGATCGTCGCTTCGTCCCTCATGGCCGCGACGGCTCTCGCCCAGAGGCCCACGCCGGCTCAGCCCGAGAAGCCCAAGCCGGCGGCGCCGATCTCGAAGCTCGACCCCTCTCCCGCGCTCGACGCGTTCCTCGCCCAGGTGGCGAAGGACACGGTCGCCGCGTTCTCGGCCAAGGGCCTGACGGACGAAGGCATCTCGATCGCCGTGGTCGACCTGACCTCCGCGACGCCGGTCGCGTCCTTTCCCGCCGGGGCGTACCGCGGAGACGTGTCGTACTACCCGTGCTCGGTCGTGAAGATCTGCTACCTCTCGTACTACGAGGCCCAGAAGGAGGCGGGGAGACTGCAGGACACGGCCGAGCTCGTCCGCGCCGTCAAGGACATGATCACGATCTCGTCGAACGACGCGACCGGGTTCGTCGTGGACTCGATCACCGGCACGACGTCCGGCCCCGAGATCGCCGACGCTCGCGAGTGGGAGAAGTGGAAGGCGAAGCGAAACGTCGTCAACGACTGGTACCACGCGCGGGGCTACACGAACCTCAACGCGAACCAGAAGACGTTCTGCGAGGACGCCTACGGCCGCGAGACGGCGTTTCGCGACGACGGCAAGAACCGGAACCGGATGACGGCGATGGAGGCGGCGCGGATCTTCAAGGAGATCGTGCGCGGCGAGGTCGCCGACGCGATGCGGACGGACGAGATGACCATGCTCCTGTCCCGCGACATCACGGGCGAGGAGAAGCTCGAGGAGATGGAGCCGGAGGACGCCCGGCTCGCCGGCCAGGCGCTGCCGAAGGGCTCGCGGCTCTGGGCGAAATCCGGGGACGCGTACGACTTCCATCATCTGGTCGGCCGCGTGGCGCTGCCGAACGGATCCGACTTCGTCATCGCCGTCTTCACGAAGGGCGTGAAGACGGTGCCGGACGTGATCCCGAGCGTTTACGGAAAGGTCGCTGCGCATTTCATGGAAGCGCAGCGCCGCTAGCCGCTCACTTCGTGCCCGTCCCGAAGCACGGCTGCAGGACCACGTCCGACGGCCCACGTCTCCCGTGATCGCCCAGCGCGCCGCTTCGCTCGCCGTCGGCGGCGCCATCCTCGGCCTCCGCGCGACCATCCGCATCGAGCGTCTGCACCTCGAGCGCCAGCAGGACCTGACGAAACGGGGAGTCCCGTTCGTATACACGCTGTGGCACGGGCGGATGGTGCTCTGCATCCTGGCCCACCTCCACGAGGGGATCATCACGATGGCGTCGCGGTCGAAGGACGGCGAGATCATCGCTCGCTGGCTGGAGCGCAACGGATACGTGGCCGCCCGCGGCTCGACCGGGAAGGGCGGCCGCCGCGGCCTCGACGACATGATCGCGGGCGTCCGGTCGGGCCGCCAGGCGGCCCTCACGATCGACGGGCCGAAGGGGCCCCCCCGCGTCGCGCAGCCCGGCATCCTGCACCTGGCGCGCCAGACGGGAGCCTGGATCCTGCCCTTCACGGGCTCGAGCGCGCGGCCGTGGTTCCTGAAGTCCTGGGACCGTTACCTCGTCCCCAAGCCCTTCGGACGCTGCATCGTCGGCTACGGCGAGCCGTTCGAGGTGACCGCCCTCTCCGACGACGAGGCCCTGTCGCGCATCGCCGCCGCGGTCGACGCGATCACCGCGGAGGTGGACCGCGAGATGGGCATCCACCCGCCGCCGCCCTGGTAGGGGGTCAGGTCTCGTTTTACGGTTCGGTCGTCCGCGACCCGCCGCGCCGCCGGCGAAGGAGGCATGCATGCACAGGCTCCCGCGTCTGATTCTGGCCGGGCTCATCCTGTCCGGGGCGGTCGCCGGCGCCGCCCAGACCCTCGAGAAGATGGAGCATTCCGACGCGCTCGTCGGCCTGCGCAACCTGACGGTGCCTCCCATCGCCCGCTCCGAGACGACCAACCTCATCGACGGGGGGGTCATCGAGACCGACGGCTACTCCCACATGACGCTCAACCTCGCCGCGGAGCTCAAGGGTCCGGCGCCACAGAAGGGGGTCATCGGCGTGCTCCTCATCCCGGACGTCGAGCCGTTTCGACGCGTTTACCGGATCCTGGGGCTCGTGCCCGCGACGGTCGACTTCACGGTCGCCGCCGCGCCGTCGAGCGGCTCGTACGTGATGGCGGGCCAGCAGACGTTCGAGGTCGGATTCCCGCGATATCGCGCGCTTCTCTACAACTCGACCGGCACGTCCGCGACGGTGGCGTTCTTCGCGTATCGGACGCGACGCTAGCGGCCGTTTTCTCGTCGCGCGCGCAGCGCAACGCGGGGTCCCGCGAGAGCTGGGAGAGAATACGCCGCATGCCCGTCAACCTGAAGAACCGCAGCTTCCTGGAGATGTCGGACTTCTCGCGCGAGGAGATCCGCTTCCTGCTCGACCTGTCCAGGGACCTCAAGCGCGCGAAGTACGCCGGCAACGAGATCCGCCGTCTCGCGGGCAAGAACCTCTGTCTCATCTTCGAGAAGACCTCGACGCGCACCCGCTGCGCCTTCGAGGTCGCCGCCTACGACCAGGGCATGGGCGTGACGTACCTCGACCCCTCCGGGTCGCAGATCGGCCACAAGGAGTCGATCCGCGACACCGCGCGAGTCCTCGGCCGCATGTACGACGCGATCGAGTACCGCGGGTTCAAGCAGACCGTGGTCGAAGAGCTGGCGCGCTACGCGGGAGTGCCGGTCTACAACGGGCTCACCGACGAGTCCCATCCGACGCAGATGCTCGCGGACCTCCTGACGATGGAGGAGCACTCGGACAAGCCCCTCCACTCGATCGCTTTCTGCTACCTCGGCGACGCGCGCAACAACATGGGCAACTCGCTCCTGCTCGCCGGCGCCAGGATGGGCATGGACGTGCGCCTCGCGGCGCCGAAGTCGCTGTGGCCCGCCGATGCGGTCGTGCGGCGCGCGAAGGGACTCGCGAAGGAATCGGGAGCACGGATCACGCTGACGGACGACCCGAAGAAGGGCGTGAAGGGCTGCGACTTCGTCCACACGGACGTGTGGGTGTCGATGGGGGAGCCGGCGGAGAAGTGGGCCGAGCGGATCCGCCTCCTGAAGAAGTACCGCGTCGACGGCTCGCTCATGAAGGCGACCGGCAACCCGCGCGCCCGGTTCATGCACTGCCTGCCGGCGTTCCACAACCGCGAGACGACGAAGGGCGAGGAGCTCTACGAGAAGTTCGGCATGGAGGGGCTCGAGGTCGCCGAGGAGGTGTTCGAGTCGGACGCCTCGATCGCGTTCGACCAGGCCGAGAACCGCATGCATACGATCAAGGCGCTCCTCGTCGCGACGCTGGGCTAGCCAGCGCCCGAGGTCGGCGTCCGGACCCTCGTTGCGGCCATGATCCAGAGTTCGTTTCCCCTGAGGGGAAGAGGAGAAGGGGTGAATCCGCAATCCCCTCTTCCTCCCGCGAGGGCGGAGAGAGTCAGGGTGAGGGGGGCGTCCTCCCTCGCGTGCCTGGCCGCCCTGCTGCTCGCGGCGTGCGGACCCGGGGGCGAGCGAACCACATCCGCCCGCGCCGACCAGCCGTTCCCCACGGCCGCTCCCGGCGGCCACCCCTCGGACGCGTCCTTCGCGTTCACCGCGTCCGACCTCGACGCCCTCGAGAAGGGCCTCGCGAAAGAAACGGAGCTCGTGCTCGACGCACGTGAGAGAGAAAAGTCCGCGCGGGTGCCCGACGAAAGGGCCGCCGCCGTGCGAGACCAGTGGAAGACGTCCACCGCGCCGAAGGCCGCCGCCGCGATCGGCGCCGATCCCGCGAGGTATCTCGCGACTCGCCGGGCGGTCGATCGCGTCCTCGAAACTCTGGACCTCCAGGGCAAGATCCGGGGCCGCGGGAAGGCGAACCCGGAGCCCGCCGCGGCGGAGCCGAAAGCACGGCTCGAGTCGGACCCATTCTCGGACCTGCCGCCGGCGTCCGCGGAGGCGCTGAAGTCGCACCTGGATCGCATTGTCCCGCTCTGGATTCGCTATACGACCCTGACCGCGGCCAACGGATAATGCGCCCACCACCGCCGCGTCGCGGCGCGGAGGAGAGTCCACCATGCTCCTGATCGACGACCGCCTCAGAACCCTCGGGATCGAGCTGCCGAAGCCGAGCACGCCCGGCGCGAACTACGTGCCGTATGTCCGTTCCGGCGACCTCGTCTTCCTGACGGGCCAGCTCCCGCAGTGGAACGGCGAGCGCAAGTACATCGGCAAGGTCGGCCGCGAGTACACCGTGGACGACGGGAAGAAGGCCGCGAGAATGTGCGCCCTCAACCTGATCTCGCACTTGAGGGTCGCGGTCGAAGGCGATCTCGACCGCGTCGTGCGCTGCGTACGCATCACGGGTTTTGTGAACTCGGCGCCGGACTTCTACCACCACCCCCAGGTCATCAACGGCGCATCGGACCTTCTCGTCGAGGTGTTCGGCGACGCCGGCCGCCACGCGCGGCTCTCGGTCGGAGTCGCGGCGCTCCCGTACGACCAGGCCGTCGAGGTCGACGCGATGTTCGAGGTGCGCTAGCTCGGCGTCTCCGCGCGTCCTCGGCGGGCATGCCGCTCTGGGCGTTGCTGGCGTTCGTGGCCTTTGAGGTCTACGCTTTTCGTATGGCCCTGAGTTTTCGTCATCGTGAGCCAGCGGCCTGACACGCGGGTGCAGCGGACTCGCTCATCGCCGTCGGCTCTTCGCTCGTCGCTGACTCGCTACCCGTCCGGCGTCCAAAAGATGCCGTTTGGAGGCGCATGTGTCGGTACCCAAGACCAAAGCCACAGATGTCAGCGTCGAGGGCCACATTGCGGCCATCGCGAACGAGGAGCAACGGAATGATGCCCGGACTCTGGTCGCTCTCATGCGAAGAGTTGTCCAGCAAGAACCGAGAATGTGGGGGCCGAGCATCGTCGGCTTCGGGAGCTATCACTACAAGTACGCCAGTGGTCACGAAGGCGACTCCGCTCTCGCCGGGTTTGCCGTGCGGGGAAGCGAGTTGGTCGTTTACATCGCGCCGGGCTTCGAAGGTCGTGACGTCTTGTTGGCCAGGTTGGGAAAGCACAAGACCGGGAAGGTGTGTGCCTACATCAGGCGCCTGGCCAACGTCGATCTGAAAGTTCTAGAGACGTTGGTCGCCCGATCGGTCGCAGACACGAAGCGTCGCTATCCGCAACCCGATGAAAACGCCTAACAGGCAGATGGAACGGGCTCGTTCCTCGGCTGCGCCTCCTCGCTCGCCCTCGACGTCGGGCCGGGGATAGCCTCATGGGTGTGAGGAGGCCCATGTCGATGAGAATGCCGGCCCGGCTCCCGTTCGGGCTCGCTCTGCTTTCGATCGCGGCCGGCGCCTGGGGCCAGCCCGTCGGCACGCCGGAGCCCCGGATGATCCCGATCCATCCGATGTCCGAGGACGTCGAGATTCTCTACGGCGACCCCGAGAAGCCGGGGGAGCCGTTCGTCATGCGGATTCGCGAGCTCCCCGGGGGCATCATTCCCCCTCACAGGCACCCCGTGGACGAGAACATCACGGTCCTGCAGGGGACGCTGTACTTCGCGATCGGCGAGAAGTTCGACCGGAGCGCGATGAAAGAGCTGAAGGCCGGAAGCTACGTGTTCATCCCGAAGGGCAGCACGATGTTCGGGTGGACGCCCGAGGCCGCCATCGTCCAGGTCCACGGCGTCGGCCCCTTCCACATTCACTGGCGCGACGGGGCGAACTGGCGGGACGAGCTGAAGACTCTCGACGATCCGGACGCCGCGTCCGTGTTCAAGTTCAAGAAGGGCCAGGCGGTCGTCTCCGAGCGGGGCAGAGGACGCATTCATCAGGGCTACGATTCCGGGGAAATGATCGGGTACGAGATCGAGGGCGACGACGGCACCTTGTTTGCGGCGGAAGAGCGGGAAATCAAGCCCGTCAGCGAGAAGTGATCGACGCGCGCACGGCACCCTGGGCGAGGCCGATCAGGACCGCCGTGCTCGAAGGAAAGACCGCGAGGAAATAGATGGCCGATTTACCCGGTGAGGACTCGGGGTCGAGAGAATCTGCTCGTTTGGGGCGCGCACGACGGAGCCGCTCATCGCCTTCGGCTCCCGGCCCGTCGCTCCACCCCCATCCGTCAGGCGGCCGGTGGTCGCCGGATTGGCTCAGTGCGCTCGTGCTGGCCGGGGTCACGGCGGTGGGCTGTTCATCCGCGAAGCCGGCCGCCGAACCACCGAGGCCGACCATCGGCCAGAGCCTGAGCCTCGCCGTGGCGTTGAAAAGCGCGCTGACGGTCGGCGACGCGACGGTGACGGCGGATTTCAGTCTCACCAACAACGGGGCGGCGGCATTCGATGGATGCTTCGGACCGTCGTGGGGTACCAGCGTGATCGTCGAGGGTGGACGCGATGCGGGCCACCTCGTTCGCGCAGATCATCCGAGCTGCGTCGAGAAGTTCAAGCTCCTGCCGGCGCAGAAGATCGTCTGGTCCAAGAAGGTGCCGCTCGGCACTCTGAGCGCCGGGCCGGCAAAGGTCACCGGATGGGTCAAGCTCGTCGATCCGGCTTGCGACCAGTACCGCGGCTGCCACGAGACGTCGATCGCGTCTCCGCTGATGATGGTGTCGGTTGGACAGAGATAGACGGCGCCTCCGCTGACATGCTCGTCGAGCGGAACGTCGGTCTCGCCGAGGGGGTACGCTGGCAGCGTGCGCATCGGCGTCATCTCGGACACGCACGGTCTGCTCCGGGCGGAGGCGGTCGCCGCGCTCCGGGGCAGCCGGCTCATCCTTCACGCGGGCGATATCGGCGGGCAGGAGATTCTCGACCAGCTCTCGGATGTTGCGCCGGTTCTCGCGGTGCGCGGCAACAACGACACCGGCGACTGGGCCGTGAATCTCCCGATTCGGCTGTCCGTCAGCGTCCGGGGTAAGACGATCACGATCGTCCACGACGTCGCCGATTTCGACTCGGGCTCACGATCGCGCTCCCACGTGGTCGTCTCCGGGCATTCGCACAAGCCGGGCTACCGCATCGAGAACGGAATCCTCTTCTTCAATCCGGGCAGCGCGGGTCCGCGGCGATTCCGGCTTCCCATCACCGTTGGCGAGCTGAAACTCGCAGCCGGACGGATCTCCCCGAGACTGGTCAACATCGCGGCGAGCGAGCCGCTCCGGCGGGGACGCGCCGCCCGATCGCAGGGGCGGAAGGCAGAAGGATGACGAAGGTTCACTCCGCGCCCTTTCCCCTCGAGATCGAGAATCTCCGGAACGTCCTGGAGATCGAAGGCATCGCGAGCGAGGTCAGGACGCCCTTCCTGGGGGCGGCTCGGGGCGACATCCCCGCCACCGAGTGCTGGTCCGAGCTGTGGGTGATCGACGACGCGCAGGTGGATCGGGCGTTGCGCCTGATTCAGACCTCTCGCGAAACCATGCCGGAAGCGCAAGCCGGTCCTCCGTGGATCTGCGGCCGCTGTGGCGAGGAGAACGAGAAGCAGTTCGACGCATGCTGGCGGTGCGGGTCGGTCCGCATGGTCTAAAAAGTCCGGGCGGGAGCCCGGCCGGATCACCCTCGGGCCGGACGCCTCGACGATGCGCGTTCTCCCGCTCGGACGCGCGACCGGGTGTCTCCGCGCCCATCCTCACCGGCTCGCTCGCGATCGCGCGGCACGTGGAGTGCGGGGTGCCCGATCCGCCGCGGGGCGCGGGCCCGCCGCCCGAGCCGCATCGCGCGGCGACCCGCCCCACTGGCGGTTCCACGCCCGGCGCAGCTGCAGGTCGGACCCGAAGCCCGCCGCCGCCGCCGCGTGGGTGACCGAAGCGCCGTGCTCGAGCGACTGCCGGGCGCGCTCGAGACGGATCAGCCGGAGATAGTGAAGCGGGGAGATCCCGGCGTGCTCGATGAACAGCCGCAGCAGGTGACGCTCCGCCACGTGGCCCGCCTCGGCCAGCGACGCCATGTCCCAGTCGCGCTGCGGCTCGGTGACGATCGCGTCCTGGACCCGGTGCACGGTGGGGTGGAGATGGCGGCGGTGCACGTGGAACGGCGACGACTCGGTGTCGCGCGGTGAACGCCGCAGGTAGACGACCATGTCCTCGGCGACCGCGGCCGCCAGCGCCTCGCCGCACTCCTCGGCGATCAGGTGCAGGGCGACGTCGATCCCCGCCGTGATGCCCGCGGTCGACGCGACCGGACCGTCCACCACGAATACGCGGTCGTCGATTACCTGGGCCTCCGGCGCGAGCTCGCGAAGCATGCTCAACAGCTCGTGGTGCGTGGTGCACCGCCGCCGGCCGAGCACGCCGGCCCGTGCGGCGAGCAGCGCGCCTGAGCAGATCGTCAGCAGGCGGTGCGGCGTGTCCGGCTGGCGGAGCGCGGCGCGAAGCCGGTCGCGCAGCCATTGCGCCGTGGCCGCGACCTCCGGCGTGACGGGGTTCAAGTCGGCGGTCGGCTGGCCCACCACCACGACCCACGTCGGCGCGTTCAGTCGCTCGGGCAGGGGAGCGAGCTCGCTCACCGCGAGTCCGACCGAGGTCGGCAGGGTGGCCGCCGAACCCGCGAACGCGAGTCGAAAGCGCGGAGGGAGTCCGCGCGACTCTCGGTGCAGGTTCGCGAATCGAAATGCTTCGGCGGGTCCGGCGATGTCGAGCAGCAGCGAGCGCCGGAGGACGACGAAGAGCACGTCGATGGGCTGGGTGCGCGTGATCATGTGCGGAGAAAGCGGCCAATCTCAGCATACATAAACCGGGCGGCGACGGCTCGCCCTCACGAGGTGTTGTCCGAAATTGATTGAAAGTTGTCGGCCTGACGACCGGACACTCGGTCGCTCCCAACCTATCTTTGCGATCGTCCTCGCGGGCCCGCGTGCCCCGCGTCGGTTTCGTCACACGAGCGAGAGGCCATCGCCATGCGCTACCAACACCAGACTCCTCGGACGCCTCATAGCCGGAAGATCCGACCCGTCGCCGGCGCCGCGATCCCGATTCTGCTGGCCTCGGTCTCGGCATGGCCCGCGTCTTCCCCGTCCGCGCGCGCGGCCGGCGGCCGCAAGGAGTCGCGCGCCGACACCGCGGTGTCCACGAGCATTGCGCCCGGCGACGATTTCTTCGGTTACGCCAACGGCGCGTGGCTCGAGGCCGCCTCGATCCCGGCGGGCAGGGATCGGTGGACGGGCCGCGACGAGATCCAGGAGGTGGTCCGGCGCCGGATCGCGACTCTGCTCGAGGACGCGGCCGCCGCGCCGGCCGGCTCGGCGGAGCGGAAGGTCGCCGACTTCCGGGCCGCATACCTGAACGAGGCCGCCATCGAGGCCGCCGGTCTCGCGCCGATCCGGCCGCTGCTCGACGGCATCGACAGGGTCTCGGACAAGGCGGAGCTCACGCGCATGCTCGGCCGCGGCATGCGCGCCGACGTCGACCCGCTCGGATTCGGCGTATACGAGTCGGCCGGCGTCCTGGGCCTCTCCGTCGAGCAGAGCATCCACGGAGAGAAGACCAACGTCGCATTCCTCGTGCAGGGTGGACTGGGCCTTCCGGACCGCGAGGACTATCTCGGCGCCGAGCCCGCGAAGGAGGCGCTCCGGGTGCGGTATCGCGACTACATCGCGAGGCTGCTCGCGCTGTCCGGTTCCGGCGACGCGGAGAGGCGCGCGATCGCGGTCATGGCGCTCGAGACGGCCATCGCGCAGAGCCATGCGACCCGGGACGCGTCGTCGAACGACCACAATGCCGACAATCTGTGGACGCGCTCCGACTTCTCGAAGCGGGCGCCCGGGATGGACTGGGACGCCTTCTTCGACGCGGCCGGGTTGGTCGGACACCCCGAGTTCGTCGTGTGGCAGCCGCCGGCCGCCACGGGGCTGGCGGCGCAGATCGCCTCGCAGCCGCTGGAGACATGGAAGGACTACCTGCGCTTCCATGCGATCCACGATTTCGCGGACGTGCTCCCGCGCGCCGTCGCGGAGCCGGCCCTCGAGATGCGTGCCGCGTCCCGGCCGGAAGCCGGGCCGCAGCCCACGCGCGCCGAGCGCGCGCTCGCCGCGACGCAATCCGCGATGCGGAACACGCTGGGTCGGATGTACGCCGAGCACTATTTCCCCGCCGAGCAGAAGGCGCGCGTGGAGCGAATCTCGGACGAGGTGCGCGCGGCGCTCACGAAGCGGGTCTCGGCCGCGACCTGGATGTCGCCGGCGACCCGCTCGAGCGCGCTCGTCAAGCTGCGGACGCTCTACGTGGGGATCGGCTATCCCGACGAGTGGGAGGACGATGCCTCCCTGAGCGCCGACCCGGCGGACCCGCTGGGCAACCTGCTCCGCGTCTCCGAGCGCGACCGCCGGAATGCCGTCGCGAGGCTCGGACGGCCCGTCGACCTGAAGTACTGGTACATCGCTCCACAAACGGTCGGCGCGATCCTCGTCTTCCAGCAGAACGCGTACACCATGTCGGCCGCGCTGCTGGAGCCGCCCAAGTACGACCACGCGTCGTCGGATGCCGCGGCTTACGGCGCCGTGGGGGCGCTCCTCGGGCACGACTTCACGCACTACATCGACGTGCTCGGCGCCGAATACGACACCGAGCACCGGCTGCGACGCTGGTGGACGGCCGAGGACATGCAGCGCTTCCAGGCTCTCGCGCAGCCGCTCGTGGATCAGTTCTCGGCGTACCAGCCTCTTCCCGGGCATTCGATCGACGGCAAGCTGACGCTCACCGAGAACATCGCCGATCTCGGCGGCCTCGCGGCCGCGTTCGACGCCTACCGCAAGGCGCTGGGCGGCGGCGCCACGGAGCCGGACGCGGAACGCGTCCGGAAACAGGACCGCGAGTTCTTCATCGCCTACGCTCGGACGCTGCGGCGAAAGGTCAGCGAGGACGCGCTGCGGAAGCAGGTGGCGTCCAGCGATCACGCGCCGGAGGAGTACCGGGCCGACGCGGTGCGCAACCTCGACGCCTGGTACGCCGCCTTCGACGTGCGCCCCGGACAGCGCCTGTACCTCGAGCCCTCGGCGCGCGTCCGGATCTGGTAATCGCCGGCGCAGGTTCTCGAGGCGCGATGCGAGTCACCGTCTGTGAGCTGCCCCACGAGCCGGAAGCGCTCGCCGGGGCCTGGGCGGCGCTCTGCGAGCACTCGCGGCGCCGCTCGTCGGAGCTCGTGCTGCTTCCCGAGCTCGCGACGGTCGAGCCGCTCTGGCAGGACGAGATCTTCGACCCGGTCCGCTGGGACGCCGCGCGGGCGCTGAGCGAGGCGTGGAGCCGGCGGCTGTCCGAGCTCGGAGCCGCATACGTCGTCGGAACACGCCCCGTCACCATCGGCGGCCGGCCCTACAACCAGGGGTTCCTCTGGTCGGCGTCCGGAGACCTTCTGCCGTTGCGCCGCAAGTTCTTCCTGCCGGACGAGCCGGGGTACCGGGAAGCGCGCTGGTTCGACCGGGGGGACTCCGACTTCGCCGTGTATCACGCCGACGGGTTGTCGTTCGGCCTCAACATCTGCACCGAGCTGTGGGCCGTCGAGAGCTACGCCGTGTACGCTGCTCGCGGCGTGCCGGTGATCCTGTCGCCGCGCGCGTCGGCCGCGGCCACGACGGAGAAGTGGCTGTCGGTCGGCGTGGTGGCGGCGGCACTCTCGGGTGCGTTCAGCCTGTCGTCCAACCGCGTCGATCCGACGGGTGCGGCCGGCGGAGTCGGCTGGATCATCGACCCGCAGGGACGCATCCTGGAGCGGACGAGCGGCGACGCTCCCTTCGCGACGGCCGACATCGATCTGTCGAAATCGGCGGCGGCGCGCGACGCCCATCCCTGCTACGTGTTCAGCGAAAGCGCGACACGGCCATGACGGCGCGTCCGGACCCGTTCGCGAGCGGCTGACCCATCGTCGCGGAGGGTCCCGCTTGCGCTCGCCGCCGGACTCGATATCGTTGGGCGCATCAGGCCGGATTCATCGCTGCTGAGCGGCGCGTTTCCAGGAGGGATCGCATGAAGCTGAATCGCCTCATTCCCATGTTGCCGGTGCGAAACATGGCGCAGAGCGTCGCCTTCTACCAGAAGCTCGGCTTCGGCATCGAGCAGAGAAAAGACGAGTGGCGCTGGGCGATGCTCTGCTTCGGAGAGTGCCGGCTCATGGTGGATGAATCCATCAACGCGCACCCCGACGTCCCGCGCTCGTCCGTCGTCTATCTCTATCCCGACGACATCTCCGAGTTCCACGCGCAGGCGCGACGGAACGGACTGTCCGTGCCCGATCTGGAGACCACCTTCTACGGCATGACCGAGTTCCGGATCGACGACCCGGACGGCAATCGGCTGTGGATCGGTCAGAGTCGTTCCGCGGGAGCGTGAGAGCGCTCGGCATGCCCGACGATCTGGGTCGGATCCTCGTATGGGCGGGTCTCGCCGCGCTGGGCGTGGGGGTGTCACGGCGACTCGGCGCGCGCAGGACGCGGCGCGCGTCGGCGTCGTCGGGCTCGGCGCGGAGTCCCGTGGGCTTCGAGAAGCAGTTGGAAGACCTGGCGGCCTGCGGAATCCGGCTCGCTCCGGGCGTATCGCCGGAAGCCCTGCTCATCTCCTCCGACCGCGAGGCCTTCCGAAGCGATCCGTATCGCCTGCTTCTCTGCATCATGGGCGGAGAGGCCGAGGATGAGACTCAGGCGGGTGAGACCGGTCACCCTTCGGACGACATCTGGCATTTCGACACGGAGTGCATCGAGGACACGGGCGCCTACGCCGCGATCGCCCGGCGGATGAGCACCCTGGCTCGAGGAGAGCTGCCGCTCGAGGAGATCACCGACCACGTCGACGTCGACGGGAAGCAAGCGAGTCTCTCCTTCCGGCTTTCCGGACAGCCTCATCGATGGGAAGCGCGGGTGGAGAACGACTGGGTGGACCCGGCGATCCTCTCCCGATTCGCCGGGCTCCTGGCGAGCCGCCACGCCGCACGCCGATTCACGTACATCGACCTCGATGGCCAGGACTGCCTGATCGGATGCGCTACGGACGACGAGCGAGCCAGGCTCGAAAGAGTGACGGGCTTGAGCGTCTCCTGGCTGACTTAGCGAGCGAACCGCGGACCCTGAACGTCTCCTTAAAGCGGCATTCCGCGCGCCGGCGGCGCGTTTTGTCCGGCAGCGAGTCATGATGCGAGAGGCGTGGCTCCGGGCAAATCCTTGGATATGCTGGCGCTCCGCATCGCCGATTCGAGGAGGAGGAACCCATGAGCCGTCGCGCTGAATCGCTGGCCGAACGCATCGAGAAGGGAGCCGCGGGCCTCGCGGCGTTTGCCGAGAGCCTCTCCGACGCCGAGTGGAATCGGCCGCTTTCCGACGGCAGCGATCGCCGTCCGATCGGCGTCATCGTCAACCACGTCGCGTTCGTGTACCCGATCGAGGTGGATGCCGCGCGCGGTATCGCGTCCGGCAAGGAGGTCGGCGTCTCGTGGGAGGACATCGCGCAGCTCAACGCCAAGCACGCGTCCGATAATGCGCGGGCGAGCAAGGCCGACACGATCGCGCTCCTGCGAAGCAACGCGCGCGCCGCCGCCGAAGCGGTGCGGCAGATGACGGACGAGCAGCTCGACACCGCCGCGCCCTTCGGCCTGAGCTACGGCGCCCCGGTCACCGCGCAGTTCGTCATCGAGGATCACGCCCTGCGCCACTCGTGGCACCATCTCGCCAAGATCCGCAAGGCGCTCGGTAAGGTGAACGCTCACTGAGACAGGCCTCAGCGACCCGTCTCGACGACTCTCGAAACTTCCGTCCGCGCGGCGCAGGCCGCGCCCGAGGAGCCGAACCGTGGAAGAGAATCCGCCGCCGCCGCAGGGACCGCCGCCGCACGCTCAGCTCATCCAGATGGCCACGGCCTACTGGATCTCCCGCGTCGTCTATGCCGCCGCGAAGCTCGAGCTGGCCGACCGGCTCTCCGACGGTCCGAAGAGCGCCGCCGAGCTCGCGTCCGCGACGGGCATGCACGCGCCGTCGCTCCACCGGCTGATGCGGACCCTCGCCGGGCTCGGCGTGCTCGCGGACGCCGGATCCGGGCGATTCGCCCTCACGCCCCTCGGGGCGGCGCTGAAGAAGGGGGCACCGGGCTCCGCGCACGCCACCGTCCTGACGCTCGGCGGCCATCTCATGTGGCGCGGCTACGAGCAGGTCATGTACTCCCTCGAGACCGGCCTGCCCGGCTTCGACAAGGCGTTCGGCGTTCCCGTCTTCGACTACCTGGCCGCTCATCCCGACGAGGCCTCTCTCTTCAGCGAGACCATGGTGGGCTTCCACGGCGACGAGCCTCCGGCGGTGGCCGCGGCGTACGACTTCTCGCGGTTCGGCACCGTCGTGGACGTGGGCGGCGCCACGGGCAACATGCTGGCCGCGATCCTCGCGCGCCACTCCGGGCCACGCGGCGTTCTCTTCGACCTCCCGCACGTCGTGCGCGACGCGCCCGAGCTGCTGCGGGCACGGGGACTGGCGGGCCGCGTCTCGATCGAGGCGGGCAGCTTCTTCGAGAGGGTGCCCGACGGCGGCGACGCCTACGTGCTCTCGCACATCATCCACGACTGGAGCGAGTCTCAGTGCCTCACGATCCTCGGACACTGCCGGAAGGCGATGGGTCCGGGCGGCCGGCTCCTGCTCGTCGAGATGGTGCTGCCGGAGGGCGACGCGTTCCATCCCGGCAAGCTGCTCGACATGACGATGCTCGTGATGCCCGGCGGCCAGGAGCGTACGGCGTCCGAGTACGGCGAGCTGCTGGGCAAGGCGGGTTTCCGCCTCGAGAGGGTGGTTCCCACCGCGTCGGCCGCCAGCGTGGTGGACGCCGTCCCGGCCTAGCTCTTCGGGCCGCACTGAGGCGGGCGCGTTTCGAGGCGTGACAGACTCTTCCGACGTGATTCCCGCGGTTCGCGCCTCGGTCTTCGTCGGAACGAGCCTGGACGGGTTCCTCGCCCGGCTCGACGGAAACTTCGACTTTCTGCCGGCGGGCGGCGGCGAGGAGCACGGCTACACCGCCTTCATGGCGAGCGTCGACACGCTCGTCGTCGGGCGAAACACCTACGACGTGGTCCTGAAGTTCGACGCGTGGCCGTACCCGGGCAAGCGCGTCGTCGTGCTCAGCACGCGTCCGCTCGTCCCGCCGCGCGACCCGAACGCGGCAGTCGAGCGGATGGAGGGCGACCCGAGGGAGATCGTCGCGCGCCTCGCCGCGAGCGGCTCGCGTCACGTCTACGTCGACGGCGGTCAGACGGTCCAGCAATTCCTGCGCGCGGGACTGATCCAGCGGCTGACGATCACGCGCGTGCCCGTTCTCATCGGTGAGGGCATCCCGCTCTTCGGCGTCGTGCCTCGCGACGTGCGGCTCCGGCATCTCGGAACGCGCAGCTACGAGAGCGGCCTGGTGTCCAGCGCGTACGAGGTGCTCGCGGACTCGCCCTGATGTGGTGGAAGTACCTCCACTGGTGGGCAGGTGACCCGAGCGAAGTCCCGGTCGACGGGCGGCACCGGGATTCGCTAGTCTGCCGCCGGCGGCCGGTCGCGGAGACCGGTCCGGAGGAT
>Ga0070675_100001665_pt1 | contig 16415 bp, 16 predicted proteins | sample KBSM43metaG_FD_65343 | JGI IMG/M metagenome (GOLD analysis project Ga0070675, IMG submission 65343) | Miscanthus rhizosphere microbial communities from Kellogg Biological Station, Michigan, USA - KBS M4-3 metaG | ecosystem: Host-associated > Plants > Roots > Rhizosphere > Soil ...
CAGGGAGCTTCATGACACCACAGCCCAGCACCTGTTTGCGATCACCATCAATATCGAGAACCTCAAGCGAATGGACGCCGGAATATCCCGTGCCGGCATAGAACTCCTGAACGAGTGCCGCGAGTTGTGCGAGCGGAGCCTGCAGGAAGTGCGGACGCTGTCGTACCTGAGCCATCCGCCGGAACTCGAGCGTACCGGCCTGATTTCGGCGTTGCGGTGGTATGTCGAAGGTTTCCGGAAGCGTACGGGAATTGCCGTCGATTTGCAGGTTGCCAAGGGAATGACCAGGCTTCCGAATGAGATGGAGATCGATATCTTTCGAGTGGTTCAGGAAGGCCTCTTCAACGTCTTCCGGCACTCCGGGAGTCAAAGCGCGTCGATCCTGCTGCAAGGCGACAACGGTCATGTCGTGCTTCAGATCAAGGACAACGGTCACGGCATGCACGACGACGTCGCCCACCCCGAAAGGCAACCGCAGGCAGGCGTGGGAATCTCCAGCATCCGTGAACGTCTGCGCCGTTGGGGAGGACAGCTCAAGATCGAATCCAGCAGCGACGGCGCACTGCTGGTCGCCGATGTCCCTGTCCCGACTCAAGAGAAAGCTGCCGCCGCGAATTAGCGGGACGGGAATTCCAGGAATTCACGTCCCGTTAATTCCCGAGCGCTTCCTTATGAGTTGCGTCGACTGTGCGTTCGCTGAACCACGTTGGATACTGCACAGGCGGTGCGGTTCGCTCATCGAGTTCGCCGATTTCTCCCTCCGTCAGCCGGACTTTGATCGCGGCGAGATTATCTTCCAGCTGGTTGACTTTGCTGGCCCCGATGATGATGCTCGCCACGATGGGTTTCGCCAGCAGCCATGCCAGAGCGACCTGAGCGACGCTTGCGTTGTGCGCCCTGCTGATTTCGCGTACCCGGTCGAGCAGCTGGAATCCCTTTTCCTTGTCGATGGGAATGATGTCGAAACCTGAAAGACGATTGTCAGGATCCTTGAGCGTCTCGCGCGTGTACTTGCCGCTGAGGAACCCGGCGGACAGAGGGCTCCACACGGTGAGGCTGAGTCCGGCGTAGCGCATGAAGGGGACGACATCGTGTTCCACATCCCGGCCGGTCAATGCGTAGTGCATCTGGCCACTGGTGAATTCGGCCAGGTGATTGGCTTTCTGAATCTGCAAAGCCGTCGCCGCTTTCCATGCAGACCAGTTGGAGTATCCCAGATAACGGACCTTTCCGGCCCGCACGAGATCATCAAAGGCGCGCACGGTTTCTTCGATCGGTGTGAAGCGGTCTTCGCGATGAGCGATATACAAATCGATGTAGTCGGTCCCGAGGCGTTTAAGACTGGCATCGCACGCAGCAAAGATGTTCGCCCGTGAAAGCCCGGCTTCCATGATCGGCTTGCCGGTGCGGAATCCGACTTTCGTCGCGATGATGACATCCTTCCTCCGGTCGCCAAGAATTCGGCCCAGCATTGTCTCGGATTGTCCGGCTGCGTAGCCGTTCGCGGTATCGAAGAAGTTGATGCCGGCGTCCAGCGACATGCCGATCATCGTCCGCGCGGTTTCTTCTTCGACCTTCGAGACTGTTGCAAACGGTCCAACACCCTTGCCGAACGTCATCGCGCCGAATGAGAGACGCGACACAATCAGGCCTGTATTTCCAAGTTTTGAGTACTGCATGGAGGTCCTCCGGGAATGAAATGAAGAGTTCATCTTACCGTTCCCGGCGTCGGCACGTATAGTAGGGCGATGCTGTCGAAGCTCTTGCGCCTGGCCGGTTGCCTTGTTCTCATTTTCAGTGGGAGCGTATCTTTCTCCGCACAGGATGCGGCGCAGATGCCGAACCGTTGTGTGGCCGTGCCCGCCACTTCGAGCGTCAGGCCTCCTGCCTGGAACGGCTGGGGCGCGGACAATTCGAATACGCGTTTCCAGCCTGCTGCTGCGGCTCAGCTTCGTGTTGCCGATGTGCCGAGCCTGAAGCTGAAGTGGGCCTTTGGTTTCCCGGGAGCCCGAGCCGTATCCGGTCAGCCTGCTGTCGTTGACGGTCGAGTGTTCGTCAGTTCCGACAACGGATATGTCTACGCATTGGATAGCGCCACAGGCTGTGTGTATTGGTCCTTTCATGCCGATGCTGCAGTTCGAAGTTCCGTAACAGTCGATCAGCCTGGCGCCAACAGGCCGTATGCCGTTTTCTTCGGCGATGCGCGAGCGAGCGTCTACGCGGTTGATGCATCAAGTGGATCGCAGATCTGGAAGACAAAGGTTGAGGATCATCCCTCGGCGCGCATCACCGCAGGCGTTCGCTTCTTCGAAGGCCGAATTTATGTGCCGGTTTCTTCGGGTGAAGAAGGCGCGGGCGGAAATGCAACGTACGCGTGTTGCACCTCGCGCGGAAGCGTTGTGGCTCTGAGCGCAGACACCGGGAATCAGGTCTGGAAGACCTACGCGATTCCTGAGGAGTTCAAACCCACCACAAAGAATGCTGCGGGCACGCAACTCTATGGACCGTCAGGCGCCGGCATATGGAACTCTCCTACCATCGATGCGAGGCGGCGCGCTCTGTACGTCGGCACTGGCAATGCCTATAGCGCGCCGGCCGCGTCCACAACCGACGCGATCCTTGCGATGGATCTGGACAGCGGAAAAATTCTCTGGAGCGTCCAGGAAACGGCGAATGATGTGTGGTTGAGCGTTTGCCTTAACAATCCTTCTCCGAGCTGCGGGCCTGACCACGACTTTGGCTCACCGCCAATTCTGAGAACGCTGCCGAACGGGAATACACTTCTGATCGCCGGACAGAAAAGCGGAAATGTCTGGGCGCACGATCCGGACCGCAAAGGCGCTGTGGTGTGGCGCACGCCGCTCGTCAGCAATACCACGGAGTTCGGCGGCAAGATTGTCTGGGGTGGCGCCGCGGATGAAGAATCCGCGTACTTCGGTCTTGGCCCGGGTGGAATCGCAAGCGTGCGATTGAATGACGGGCAACGACGATGGTTCACCGCTCTTCAGCCTGCCGGCGCTCCCGCTCGGCCTGGTCAGGACGGCGCGCTCACAGCGATTCCTGGAGCTGTCATCTCGGGAGGATGGGATGGTGTTCTCCGTATCCTCGACTCCAGCGACGGCCACGTGCTCTGGGAATACAACACGATCCGCGATTTCAAGACGGTCAACGGTCTCGCTGCAAGAGGCGGCTCAATGGGTGCCGCCGGTCCGGTTATTGCGGGTGGATTGTTGTTTGTTCCGTCAGGATACGTGGGCGTGAGAAACGGCGCTCCGGGAAACGTCCTCCTGGTCTTCGGCGCTGGAAACTAGTGGCGCGTTACGCGCCACTAGGACGGGCTCCTCTTATCTGGTCAATCCTGCCAACTGTGGCAGTTACGAAACCTTCGCTGCGACTCCTAGCATAGATCCACACCTTTCAGACCGTGCAACGCCGGTCCGAATCGTGAAGACATAGGAGAGTGAAATGGAAATCAAACCCCAGGCGATGGCAATACCCAAAGAGACCGATAAGCTTGAAAAGGGCAAGTACGGTCCAATCTTCCCCAAGACTCCCGCCTGCTACGGATTCAGCATCCTTGCGAAAATCATTCCAGGTCGTGAGCCTGTGTTCTACGAGTACGCGAAGAACATTGAGGCCGCCGTGGCCGCCACGCCGAATTACCTCGCCCCGCTCAAACTGCACTACCTCCGCTGGGTTCTGTTTCCCATCAAGGGCGACATGTATTTCATGTACCAGGGAATCTTCGACACGGACTTCGACAAATACACTGAGGACGCCGTGGCTCTGTTTATGGGGGCCGGCCTGAATACCGTATTCGAAAACCTCGAGGGCTTTCCGAAGGACTGGAAGACCAATCCGGAAGCGTTCGTGAAGTTCGTTCGTGAGCATCAGCAACCGAGCTTTCTGGAGTATGGAGAGTATCCCTTCTTTACTGCCGATGAGATCAAGAAGGCGTTGAGGATCAAGAGTGCCGTATCTGAAATGCTCGACCAGTTACAGTGAGCCGGGCACAGAGGAGGGCGTATGAGTGAATCGAAGGCTGCACGGACCTACAACCAGAACCATGTGGCGCGGAAGTACACGGCAGGCAAGCGTCGAGTGAGTATTTATATGTCGTGGAGCTATCCCGCCGAAGCGGGGAGGAATCCTGCTGAATTGGATAATCGATTCTCGACGATGACGGAAGTTCGCCGTGTGGCCTGGCCGGCGTATGAGGCGCCGCAATGGTCGGATCCCATGCAGTTCCAGCAGGGCATCGCGGGCGCATTGGAATTGTTCTTCTGGGCATTCGTGCCATTCCAGCAGTTTGTCGGCGAGGCCACCGGACACCCGGTGGCGTTGTTTCAGCGCATCGATCACGCAGGTTTCAAACTCCCCCTCGATGAGCGCGTGTTAGCAGACACCGACACGCTGCTCGTTTTCGGGTTGGACCATAACGTCACACAGCAGGAAGCAGCATCGGCGGAGATTGAGGCTCTGCAGCAGTTTCTCAAGCGGGAAGGAACGTGTTTGATTCTCGGCCCCCATCATGAGGTTGGAGTTTCCGACGATCCCGAGGTGCGCAACAAAGAGTACAAGCATCACGGCGACGCGCTTGTGCCCCGTCAGCAACGCTTTGGTCTCTACACCCGTTCCTTGATGAAAGGTTTGGGAGCGCCGGTCGAGAATCGCTACGGATTGCGGCCTTTGCGCGATGCTCAAAGGCGGCTCGCGCCTCTGACGATTGCCGGGGATCTGGATACGAAGCAATGGCTGAAGGGCGTCTCCACATTCAATTTCCATATGCACCTGCCGCACTACGCGGTAACGTCTCCCGATAGCCAGGGCGTCCGCGTTCTTGCGAAGCAACCCGTCGATCAGTCCAGGCCGCATCCTTTCATTGAAGCGGGAAACACCGAATTCAACATGTTCCTCTGGATGCCGCCAGCTGGAAATCGTGCCGGGGACGTGCTCTTCGCGGATTCCACTATCTTCAGTACGTTGTTCGGCGTGGACGAAAGCCTGCAGAACTTCTGGCGGAACCTCGCCACTTCGCGGTGATGCGGAAAGATCGACAATGAGCACAACCGCAAAAGGCGCCGTTCTCGAACTCGATGATATCCAGAGCGGGGTTCTGCGTCCGCGTCCAGCGCCGTATGTCGCCACCTACATCGCGCTTCGCATCGATGACCAGCAAGCCGGCCGGCAGTTGATGCAGAAGCTGGCGGCAGTTGTGACCTCCGCCGCGAATCCCTCCGATCCCAATGCCGATACCTGGGTCAGTGTGACGCTGAGCTATCAGGGTCTCAAGGCCCTTGGCGTTCCAGCTCAATCACTCGAAAGCTTCTCATGGGAGTTTCGGCAAGGCATGGCATCGCGTGCCAGAGAGCTAGGCGACGTCGGCGAAAGCAGCCCCGAAAAATGGGAAAAACCTCTGGGTTCGTCGGACATTCATGTGGTTATTGTCGGAGTATCCCCCGATGCTCAGCGCCTTGAATCGGCGTTAGCTCGTGCGCGAACCACCTACGAAAGTATGAAGGGTATCGTCGCGATCTGGCGTCAGGACTGCCATGCTTTACCGAATGAGAAAGAGCCTTTTGGATTTCGAGATGGTATTTCTCATCCCGCAATTGAGGGAAGCGGTATTCCTGGAACCAATCCTTCCGAGCATCCCCTCAAAGCGGGCGAATTCGTGCTTGGCTACCCGGATGAAATGGGAGGGATTCAGAAGACCGAGCCTGAGTTCCTGGGACGAAACGGGACATACATCGTTTTTCGCAAGCTGCACCAGCGGGTCGCGGACTTCCGCAGATTCCTGAAGGCGAATGCAACGCAGGATATGGATGAGGAGCTTCTTGCGGCGAAAATGATGGGACGCTGGAGAAGCGGAGCGCCTCTTGCCTTGTGTCCTTTTCACGACAACCCGGAGATTGGCGCCGATTCGCGGCGCAACAACGATTTCATGTTCCAACAGGATGATCCTGCCGGCCTGAAGACTCCAGGCGGTTCCCACATTCGCCGCACAAACCCACGCGACGCATCGATCGCCGGCGTCGCGAGGATTCACCGCATGATTCGAAGAGGAACGGCCTACGGTCCTCTGCTTCCCGAGGGCGCGCTCGAGGACGACGGGGTGGATAGAGGATTGATGTTCGCTTTCGTGGGGGCGCACATCGGGCGCCAATTCGAATTCGTGCAGTCTCAGTGGATCAATGACGGGATTTTCTTCGGAGCGAACGCCGACAAGGATCCGCTTATCGGCGCAATGCAGCCCGGGGATGGCTTTACAGTGCCGAAGCGGCCTGTCCGGAAACGCCTGCAGGGTTTACCGCGTTTTGTCGTGACCCGTGGCGGAGAGTACTGCTTCATGCCCGGAATGCGGGCTCTACGCTGGCTTGCCGGCCTTGAATCCTGAGATCACGAAGAAGGCGTCTGGTCTTTGCATCGCTGCGCTCCTGCTCCTTCTGCCGGCCGTCGCGAGCGCGCAGGTGCGTGGGGTATACCCGCTCGGCATGACTGCAACGAATTCCGGAGTGACTCCGGAGCCCGGCTTCAGCTACGTCAATCAATTCCTGATCTACACGCGCGATGAACTCAAGGGACCTCACGGTGAGGTCCAGGCCACCGGACAACAATCCGTTGTGATGGACATGAACTCTCTCGTTTGGGTCAGCAAACGCGAGATTCTGGGCGCAAAATTCTCGATGTCGGCCACGCTGCCCTTCGCAAACAACTCACTGGAATCCGATGCGGATGGATATGTCAGTGGTGGCGGAGGCTTTGCGGACTCGTACTATCAGCCCTTCATCCTTGGCTGGGAGACGAAGCGCGTCGACGTTCGCGCCATCTATGGATTTCTCGCACCGACCGGAAGGTTCCACGCCGATGCGAACGACAACGTCGGATCTGGATACTGGACGCATGTGGGCGCATCGGGGCAGACCGTCTATCTCTCGGCGGACAAGGCAACAGCGTTTTCTGCTTTTCAGATGTACGAATTTCACACGACGCAGGAAGGCACCGGTATTCATCCGGGACAGACTTTCGATCTGGACTATTCCCTGACGCACACGTTTTCAATCCACAGCAACGTGCGCCTGCAGGCAGGGCTTGTTGGTTACAGCAGCTATCAGACGACCGACAAAACGGGGCCGACGATCGCTCGCGAGCAGGAGAAAGCTCATTACAGGGTAAGTTCGCTGGGGTTTACAACGAACTTCACATTGCCGGCGCAAAAGTTAAGTCTGGGATTCAAATACTTTTCGGAACTGTCAGGCAGATCCACGTTTCAAGGCTATTCGGCGCAGATTTCCGGATCGATTCGATTCTGAGTGGAAAGGAAGACCGATCTCCTTCACGCTGAAAACTGCCTTCTCTTACAGTTCATCCGACTAACAAAGCGTCACAAGCTGTTTACCGGAGCGACACTCGTCCACCTTTACGATTCGGAGGCCTCATGGATGTCTGTGTGATCGGTGCGGGACCGGCAGGTGTAGCCGCGGCACTGCGAGCAGTGCAACTCGGCGCCAAAACAACGCTCATCGCCAACGGCGAATTTGGAGGTATGGCGGCCAATGACGGGCCAGTGCCGGTGCGAACCCTGGCCCATGCTGCGCGACTTCTCAGAGATGCTCACCAGCTCGGCCGCTATGGCATTGCTGTCGGTGACCCCGTCCTGGAGTATTCGCGTCTTCTCGAGCGAGTCCGGGAAGTTGTTGAGGATGTGCGCAAGCATTCGTCTTTTCGTGGCCTGATTGACTCGCTTGGAGTCGCCGTCCACGAACATGCCGGCGACGCGCGATTCACCGATTCGAACACCGTAGAAACCGGGAAGGGGCTGCGTCTGAAGGCGGACAAGTTCATCATTTGCACCGGCGGCAAGAGTCGCAGCCTGACGGTTCCCGGTTTCGAACTGACCGCCACACACAGCGACGCGTGGAGTCTCACATCAGTGCCGCCTTCCATGATGGTCATCGGTGCCGGCGCCACTGGGGCTCAGGTTGCGTCGATCTTTAACGCTTTCGGTTCGCGCGTCCAGCTCTTCCAGGCGGGGCCGCGGATTTTGCCCACGGAAGATCAGGACGTTTCTGTGGCTGTAGCAGCCGCCTTTCGCAATTCCGGAATTGTTGTTAACGAGAGTTTTGGAGAGATCGAGTCTTTCGAAAAGACTCCGAACGGTCTGCGAATGAACTTCACGAAGGACGGAGCAAGGCGTGGCGCTGAAGCGGCACTCGCGGTTGTCGCGATTGGCTGGGCGTCCAACGCGGCCAGCCTGAACCTGGCATCCGCGGGAGTGGAGACTAACCGGAAAGGGTTCGTGCAGGTCGATGCCTGCATGCGAACCTCGGCGCCCAACATTTTTGCTGCCGGCGATATTACGGGCAATCTCATGCTGGTTCCCCAGGCGGTTCAGGGCGCGTTCGTTGCAGCCACCAACGCCGTGCGTGATTCATCGATGCCGTACGGAAGTCAGGTGAGTCCGATCGGAAGCTTCACCGATCCGGAGTACGCTCAAGTCGGGTTGACTGAAGCGCAGGCCCGCGAAGCCCACGACATTGTGAAAGCCGTGGTCAACTTCGACACCACGGCAAGAACCATCATTGACGGGCGCACCGCCGGTTTCTGCAAACTGATTGCGGATCGGGCGACTTCCCGGATTCTTGGCTGCCATGTTGTGGGCGAACGGGCTGTCGAGATTACGCAGGTGGCTTCCATCGCGATTGCGGGCGGAATGCGCGTGGATCAGCTGGCTCAAGTGCCCCTTTCGTTTCCCACCTATGCTGGAATCCTGGGTCGAGTGGCTGCTAAAGCTGCTCACCTGCTCAATCTTCAAGTGGGTTGGGTGGGCAATCAGATCGAGAACTAGGGAGAGATAACTTCATTCAAATTCCAATTTCAAATTCTCTTATCTGACGGTTCAGCTCCAGCTCTCCAGTTGTTTCTGCACATCGGCCATGAACTGGTCGGCTACGGCACCGTCGATGATGCGGTGATCGAACGATAACGCAAGCATGATCATCGGTCGTGCCACGATCTGATCGTCAACAACAACCGCGCGCTTCTTGATTCCGCCCATGCACAGGATCGCGACCTGCGGCTGATTGATGATGGGTGTGCCGATGACGGCGCCAAACTGTCCGGGGTTGGTGACGCTGAAGGTTCCGCCTTTGACTTCATCGGGCGTCAGTCTTTTGGTGCGTGCGCGCTCGCCGAGATCGTTGATTGCCTCGCTGAGTTGCTGAAGGTTCTTCTCCCCGGCATCCTTGATAACCGGGACAATCAGTCCGCCTTCGATGTTGACCGCGATTCCGACGTTGATGTTCTTCCTGTATACGATCGTATCGCCTTCAACCGAGGAATTCAGTATCGGGAATCGTTTCAGCGCCCGGACGGCAGCCAGTACAAAGAATGGTGTCACCGTCAGCTTTGTTCCGGCGCTCTCGAAGTCGGCCTTCAACGCGTCTCGAGCGGCCAGTATGCTCGAACAGTCCACCTCAAAGAACGTCGTGACATGGGCCGAGGTCCGAAGGCTCATCACCATGTGCTCGGAAATCGACTTCCGGATGGCGCTCATCGGAACGCGTTCAGTATCGCCGGAGGCCGGAGCTGTGCTTCGCTGTTCGATGAAAGCGAGAATGTCGTTCTTGGTGATACGGCCGTTGATGCCCGTACCCTTGCCTGCAAGTTCCGCCAGATCGATTCCGTGCTCGCGCGCGAGCCGCCGGACGATTGGCGAAACGTGCCCCGGAGCGGTTTCGTCTTCTTCCTCTTTTGAGGCAGGCGCCGGCCTGGACGCTTGTGGCACGGGGGCCGCTGCTTTGGGCGACGCAACTGTCGAGGGCCCGGTCGCGACGTTTCCGTCGCCGATGATACCGACGACAGTGTTGATCTCTACAGTCTGTCCCTCCTGAACGAGAATCTGCTGAAGCGTGCCCGAAGCGGGCGCCGGTATTTCCGAATCGATCTTGTCCGTTGAGATTTCGAACAGCGGTTCGTCGCGCTTTACGGCATCGCCGGGTTTTTTGAGCCAGCGCGTGAGCGTGCCCTCAAAGATGCTTTCGCCCATCTGGGGCATGATGACTTTGGTTTCTGCCATGGCCTTCGATCAGTACGCGTACAACTCGCGCGCAACTCGAATTACGTCCGACACCTTGGGAAGAAAGAATTCTTCGAGCGGAGGGCTGTAAGGCACCGGCGTGTCCGGCGCGGTGATGCGTCGTATCGGCCCGTCGAGATAGTCGAACGCTTCTTCGGAAATCAATGCGGCGAGTTCTCCCGCAAACCCTCCGATCCGCGTGTCTTCGTGAAGCAGGATTACCTTGCTGGTTTTCTTTGCCGCCTCCAGGACGGCTTCGCGGTCATAGGGAAGAAGCGATCGCAGATCGAGAACCTCCAGTTCGATACCTTCCTTCTCGAGTTCCTTAGCGGCGTCGAGCGCAATGTAGACCATGGCGCCGTAGGTAATGATCGAAATATCGCGACCCTTCCTGCGAGTAATGGCCTTGCCGATCGGAACCGTGAAGTCTTCAGAAGGGAGCTCTTCCTTGATGCGCCGATAGAGAAACTTGTGCTCAAAGAAAAGGACAGGATCGTTGTCACGGATGGCGGACTTGATCAGTCCCTTGGCGTCATAAGCTGTAGACGGACACAGCACTTTCAAACCCGGAGTGTGGACGAAATACATCTCGGGATTTTGCGAGTGAAACGGGCCACCGTGAATGCCGCCACCGCTTGGTCCGCGAATGACCATGGGAACCGGAGCGCCCCAGCGATACCGGCATTTGGCTGCAAAGTTTGTGATCTGGTCGAATCCGCACGAGATGAAGTCTGCGAACTGCATTTCCGCCACGGGCCTCATGCCCATCAGCGCGGCGCCGATGGCAGCGCCGACGATTCCGGATTCGGAGATCGGGGTGTCCACGACGCGCGACTCGCCAAATTTTTCTAGCATGCCGGCGGTTACTTTGAAGGCGCCACCGTAGATACCGACGTCTTCGCCGAGCACGAACACACTTTCGTCGCGCTCCATTTCTTCCCAGATTCCCTGCCGGATAGCTTCAACGTAGGTTGTGAGGGCCATGATTACTGTTCGTCGTAGACACCGCGCAGGCAGTCGCTCGGATCGGGGAAGGGATCCTGTTCTGCCTGCTGAACAGCTTCATCGATTTCTGCATTGATCCGCTGCTGCATTTCCTCAATTTCGTCGGCTGTCGTGATGCCGCGTTTGAGCAGCGTGCGTTCCAGGCGGCGAATGGGGTCGCGTTCTTCCCAGAATTGAAATAGTTCTGGAGGGACGTAACTCGCATCATCGTGCGCGGAATGTCCTGTCATTCGAAACGTTTTGCACTCGATTAATGTCGGTCCGCCGCCGGCGCGTGCGCGTTCGATAGCGCGCCGCGAAGCCTCCCACACCGCGAGAACGTCATTGCCGTCTACGATCTCGCCGGGCATGCCATAGGCGGCAGCGCGGTCAGCCACATTTTCCACAGCCATTTGCCGCTCGAGCGGAGTGGAGTAGGCATACTGGTTGTTGTTGCAGAGATAAACCACGGGGCACTTGAACACCGATGCCATGTTGACGCCCTCGTGCCAGTCGCCACGACTTGTTGCGCCATCTCCGAACGGGCAGATCACCACACGGTCCTGTCCCCGCATCTTGAACGACAATCCAATGCCGGCTGCCACCGGTATGCTGTCGCCGAGCATGCTGATAAAGGCAATAAGGTTGTGATCCAGGCTTCCCATGTGGAGGTTGGCGTCCTTGCCTTTGGTCGGGCCCGTTTTCTTGCCCATGTACTGCGCCAGGATCGTCCGGAGGTCCATTCCCTTCAGAAGATAAGCGCCCATGTCGCGATGCGACGGGCAAACCACGTCATCCGGACGGAGATCGATGCAGCTTCCGATCGCAATAGCCTCCTGGCCACGGCCCACATACACGCCGCCCAGGACTTTGCCTTGTCGATAAAGCTTTCGCTCGATGCGGTCTTCGAGTTCCCTCGTGAGCTTCAGGTAATAAAGGATGCGAACCTGGGTCTCGGCCGGGGGAACGTCCGAGCGCTGGTTGGCGAGTGGGGGCGAATTCACCGTCTTTACATTCATCGGATCGTACTCAGCCGCTGCGAGTTCGAACGATACCCCAAGCCTCGTAACCTTTTCAAGGCCAGAGATCTAAGGCTCCTTCTTCCGATAATCGGCTGTCCGTTAACTGCTGTCCGTTGATAATCGGACCTGGGCGGATCATATACCTGGACTCCGTCCGAATTCGGAACCTGTCCCCCAGATCTCCCCGGTAAATGATCCGGCCAAGTCCAATTATCAACGGACAGCAGTCAACGGACAGCCGACTATCGGAAGAAGAAAGGCCCGCACTCGAGATGATTTACCACAGTTCCGGCCCGTCCCGGATTCACAGAGGCCCCGTGCTATGATTCGCCCACCCTCGGAGGTAATCCAATGAAGCCTTGGAAAACGTTCCTGCTCGTTTGCATGCTGCTTGTCCCGTCAATCCCGGCGCGTGGCCAGCAACTTCCGGCTGACGCTCCGAGCCGACAGCAGGTGCAGAGCCTCTTTGAGGCGATTCAGCTTCGAAAGACCATGGAATCCGCTCAGGAAGTTGCGATGCAGAGCGCCGTCAACACGGTTCAGCAGATGATGCGGCAGAGTGGCGTGATTCCTGACGCAGCGATGCAGCGCGAGATGGACGCGCTGATGAAGGGTGTCATGGAAGATGTGCGAGCGGTTCTTCCTATTGAGGAGATGCTCGAGGCGGTCATTCCAATCTATCAACGGCATTTCACGTCGGAGGAAGTTAACGCGATCATTGCCTTCCAAACCTCACCAGTCGGCAAGAAAGTGGTGAGCCTGCAACCGGCCATGATGCAGGAAAGCCTTCAAGCTCTCACACCCTTGCAGCAGCGCGCAATGCCGGACCTCATGAAGCGCCTGAACGAACGGATGCGGAAAGTCCTGCCGGCGGCTCCGCCGCCCGCGCCGGCGACCACTCCCCGGAATTGAAGAAGATTGGCTTTTGGCAGGGTAGCGTTCGAAAATCGACCATCCCGAAACGTCGGTAATTTTAGCTTCGCTTTTTGAGATGTCCCGGTCGCTATAATCGGCTCTTGTAAGGAGACACCATGGGAGATTCAGGCGAAGGGTTGGTCGATGCGGAGTCCAGAATCCAGGAACGCATAGAGGAATTGCAATTGGCTCGCGAGCAGTCAAAGCGGCCACGCATCGGAAATCCGGAACAGGTCCGTCAGTTGGAATCGTTGAAGCTCGCGTACAAAGAGCTGTCCCGCCAGTTTGAAACCGTCCGTCACGAGGCACGCAAAAGCCAGCTCAAGACCGCCATGGCGGATATTGAGCGGCGCATCGCAGAAATCAGCAGCCGCCCGTCCTGAAGGAGATTCAGGGGATTGGAAAAATGGTTCCGTTGCCAACGGTCAACGGAACCATTTCCCAATCCCCTAATCTTTCAGTCCTCATCAAAACTATTGACATATATTTAGCAATATAGCTAAATAGACAACCATGAAAGCCGCGTCAAAAGTATTCAGGGCCCTGGCGGACCCTACCCGCAGGCAGATTCTCGAAGAACTCAAGGGTGGAGAGTTGGCTGCCGGAGACATCGCGTCGCGGTTCAGCATCTCCGGCCCGTCCATTTCGCGGCATCTGGCCATCCTGGACGCCGCGGACCTGGTGGCGGTACGCCGCGATGGTAACCGGTTGTTCTACCGGCTGGATCAGGAGTGTCTTGCCCTGACATTGAACGGTTTTCTCAGCGCCGTTTGCCCAACACAGATCGTCCACAGAAAGAGGCAAAGTCGAGGGAGGAAATCATGAAGATTGCAATCACCGGCGGTACGGGATTTGTCGGCAGGCACCTTGCGCGAAGACTCACAGGCGACGGCCACGCCGTCGTGCTGCTGGCGCGTGGCTTCGACCGGCGTGATGAAGAGATCCGCGGACTCAAGGGGGCCACATTCATCGCAGGCGATCTCTCCAATCCTGACATTCTTGCCTCTGCATTCGAAGGCTGCGACGCGGTCGCCCATTGTGCCGGCATCAATCGCGAAATCGGAACTCAGACCTATCGGCGTGTCCACGTCGAAGGCACCGCAAATGTCCTGGAGGCTGCCAGGAGGTCCGGCGTTCGCCGCGTTCTGTTGCTGAGTTTTCTCAGAGCGCGTCCGAACTGCGGTTCGGCGTACCACGAGTCGAAATGGGCTGCAGAAGAGCTGGTCCGAAACTCCGGGCTGGAGTTCACGATCCTCAAGGCAGGAATGATCTATGGTCGAGGCGATCACATGCTTGATCATCTCAGTCATAGCCTCTTCACCCTGCCGCTGCTCGCGACGGTGGGATTTCGCCAGCGTGCTGTTCGTCCTCTTGCCGTAGACGATATCGTCAACGTTATGACTGCATCTCTCGCCGACGGACGCCTCTCCGGCAAGACTGTTTCGGTCCTGGGACCCGAAACACTATTCCTCAGTGACGCGGTGCGGCGCGTGGCGCAAGTGCTTGGCAGAAAGGTCGTGATCTTTCCCGCACCTGTGGCATTCCATTACGCCATGGCGCGAGTTCTCGAAGGGATCATGCGGATTCCTCTCGTTGCGGTAGCGCAAGTCCGGATCCTGAGCGAAGGGGTGACCGAAGTGGCGCCATACGCCGACGCGCTGCCGGCCGATCTTGAACCGGCACGGCGGTTTACGCTGGAACAGATTCGAGAGGGCTTGCCGGAAGCGGGACCTTTTGGGCTGCGCGACCTGAGGTGCTGCCTATCGCAATAGCCGCCATCGGGCGCTGAGATCTGCGGCTGCTTTTGGCCAGGCAGGATAGTCGAACGTAAAGCCCTGCTGCAAAAGAAGACCCGGTACAACGCGGCGGCTTTTCAACACCAGCTCGCTTTCGGTGCCAAGGAGCCTTGTGCCGAGTTCCACCATCCATTCTGACGCAGGCAGACCGATGGGCATGCCCCACGCGCGACGCAGGGCCTGCATGAACTCTGAGTAGGGGAGCGGTGCAGGCGCTGCGAGGTTAACCGGACCCCGGATATCCTCGCGCTCAATCAGCCAGTGTATGGCTCGAATAAAATCCTGATCGTGAATCCAGGAAACATACTGACGCCCGTTTCCCGCGCGACCCCCCAGCCCGAATCGAACCAGCCGCAGGAGCGTGTCGAAGATGCCGCCACGGTCCGGGCTCATTGTCATCGCAGAACGCATCAATACCTTGCGCGTGCGCGGCGTCTCCATCTCATTTGCTGTCTGTTCCCATGACCGGGCGACATCGATGCTGAACCGCCATGTGTCAGGCGCGTCCGGCTCGCTCCCTCCGAGAATGCCTGTCGTTTCGTCGTTCGGTGCATCGTATCGATGCGCATAGATTGTTGCCGTGCTGGCCTGCAGCCAGACGCGCGGAGGACGGGATGCGGTCGCAATCGCACTTCCTACCGCACGCGTTGATCGGACTCGTGACTCCAGGATCTCGGCGCGGTTTGCGGATGTGTAGCGGCAATTCACGGTCTTGCCCGCGAGGTTGATGACGACGTCTGCGGACTCGAACGGCTCCCTCGCGTCGGCTGCAGTCTCTCCGTCCCACGCGATGACTTTCCATGGAGCTTCGCGCGGCTTGCGGCTCAAAACGAGGACTTCGTGACCTGCAGAGTGAAAGTGCCTCGCCAGGACTGTACCCACCTGGCCGCTGCCCCCTGGGATAACGACTTTCATGCGTCCACAAACCGGCTCGCATATTTCGCTGTCGGCCTCAGGCAGTGATCGAGCTTGCCGAACATCCGATAGCGATTGCGAGCGACGATGGAATAGACGGCATTCAGCAGAAATGTGGGCAGTACTCGAAAGATCCCCAGGAATCTCCAGGGGCTTTCGAGATGTCTGATAACGAACAGCACGGCTCTGGCGCGATCCAGCAGACGAGGAGACGCGGTTCTGTAGTTCTCCACGACATACATGTAGTCGAGAAGGTCGGGGTTCCTGCCCTGCATCTTCAGAAGCGACCGGCTGGTCGCGCTCTGAAGAGAGGCAAAGTGAAAGATGCCCCTGGGATCACGCGGAAGGACTTCTGTGACGAGCCGATTGCAGAGCCCGCAGACACCGTCATAAAGGATGAGGTGGCGTCCGGCCCCTTGTCTGGTGTCCATGTTCATGGATAATATTAGTAAACATGTTTACTAATAAAGTCAATCCACCGGAAGACCCAGGAAGATCGCCGAAAAGGGGACGTCGTGGCCGGCCTGCCGGCACGACGGCTCAGGGGCATGAGGCGAGACGACGGTTATATGAAACCGCCCTTGAGCTGATCGGCCGAAAAGGATACGAGGCGACAACGCTTCGTGACGTCGCTGAAGCTGCGGGTGTCAGTGTTGGGCTTCTTTATAAGTACTTTCCCAGCAAGCGGGCTGTTGTTCTCGCCCT
>Ga0070675_100001667_pt1 | contig 16358 bp, 16 predicted proteins | sample KBSM43metaG_FD_65343 | JGI IMG/M metagenome (GOLD analysis project Ga0070675, IMG submission 65343) | Miscanthus rhizosphere microbial communities from Kellogg Biological Station, Michigan, USA - KBS M4-3 metaG | ecosystem: Host-associated > Plants > Roots > Rhizosphere > Soil ...
GTGAAGTTGCGCTGCACCATCCGGATGGCGTGCTGAGTGAGGAGACGGCTGTAGTCGCCGACGCGCTTCCAGTCGCTGTAGGCGATCTTGGTGACGATCTCGCCCCGCTCCTTGATGGCCTCGAGAACGAGGCCGATGTCGAACTGGCCGCCGATGGTGGATTTGACGCCGATCTCGACGTTGTCGAAATCGATGAACACCGCAATGCGGCTTCGTGCTGCTTCTGTTGGAATCACAAAAAAGGTCCTTGGACCTTTGACCTTGGGCCTTGGGCGGCCTTGGGGCCTTAGGGCTTTCTCTTCTAGCTGGTTAGTCGGTACCCGGCTCGATTTGTGGCAACCGCGCAGGAAGCTCGAGCTTCCGGGTTACATGCGTGGCTCCCAGGACCAGCCTGGCTCTTCTAGCTAAGCGGGCTAGAGGCCCGCCCGGCGCTCACGGTCGAGCTGCCGTCACTGATGATTATATGCCGAAAGGCGGCGGCGGGGCTGTCTACGGCACGCGTGGCGAGTCCGGCCGCCAGTTGAGCACGACGCGCAGGCGGCCGACGTTGTCCTCGTCCTTGACCATCAGAAAGCGCTGGCCGTCCGCCGTCACATCGTAGTTGGATATCGTGATGCCCGCCCCGTAGGAATAGGCGCGCTCGAACAGCAGCCTGGGTTGGCTCAGCTCGAAGCCGGCAGCAGCCGCTCTCAACTCCACCGCCATCATGCGGTCGCCATTGCGGTAGAAGATCTCCCCGCCGTCGCCCCTCAACGAGGGCTGGGTGCCGCCGTCGGTGGACACCTGCAGGCGCCGGTCGCCATCGGGGAATGAGCGGACGTACACCTGGTTGCGGCCCGACTCGTTCGAGACATACACCAGCCACTTGGCATCCGATGACAACCGGCCGCCGCCCTCGTACGCCGGCGTCTGCGCGAACGGCTTCGCCAGTGCGGGGTTGGAGAACGGCGACACCAGCAGGTCGAAGCTCGTGGCAGGAGTGTTGCGGAGCAGCACCAGCGTCTGGTTGTCCGGCGTCACCGCGCCCGGGTAGTCGAACTCGGTGGTGCCGGGCAGCGTCTGCCCCGGTTCGACCCCGCCGGTGTTTTCGACGCGCAGCCCGACCCCACTGCGGTGAATCACGTGCCGTCCATCGGGCAGCCAGGTGGGGAATGCGTTGCTCGCCGTGTTCTGGGTCGGGAGCAGCTCGAACGCCCGCCTCCTCAGGTCGAGCACCCACACGCCACCCGCCTGCACGACGATCCGGGTGCCATCCGGCGACAACCGGGGGTTCAGGTACCCGCGCGGCTCGTCGACCACCGGCTCCTCGACTCCCGTGCGCGACACCCAGACGAGCCGCCGCGCGGCCGCGCCGGGCGCGTAGACGATCATGCCTGCGGCCGAGACATCGGCCGGCGGCACCCCTTCGGACCGGCTCGGAAGACTCTCGAGCACCTGTTCCGGAGAACCGGACGTTTTCATGGATCCGGTATCGAACGCCGACACCAGCAGCTGTCCGTCACGGTAGAAGAACAGCCGGCTACCGGGGCCGATGAGCGGCATGCTCGCGTTGCTCAGCACGGGCTGGCGCTGGCCGGTGGCCCGCGTCAGCGAGTCGATGCGCCACTGCCCGCCCTTCGACTGCACCGCCAGGAGCAGCGCCCGATCGCCGGCGAGCGGCGTCGGATAGGCGTGCGTCACCTCGTCGCCCGACAGGGTCGTCAGCGACGTCGGCTCGCCGCCCCCGCGAGGCACCTGCCACAGCGCACCGTCGTGCACGTAGACGATGTGATCGTCTCCGGTCCAGGCGGCGCCGTAGAGAATGCTGGCGCCCCGGGCCGCGGTCGTCACGAGCCCGTCGGTCAGCGACACCGTCCGGAGTTCGCCGGCGGACGTCGCAAAGCCGAGGGCCCGGCCATCGGGTGAGAAGAACGAAGTCGTGGCACCTTCGGTGCCGCGTACGGGGGTCACGTCGAATCGGTCCAGCCGCCGGATGAAGAGCTGTCGTTCCCCGACAGCGGTACCGACGAACGCAAGGCTGCGACCGTCGGGCGATGACGCCACGGTTCGCGACGTGGACCCGAACAGCTCGACGCCGGGCGGAAGCGTCAACTCCAGCCGGGTCACCTCCGGCGGCGGGGCCGCATCGGAGCTGGGACTCGACCACGCGAACCCGAGCGCACCAATCGCCACGAGGCCGGCCGCCACAGCCACACCCCATGGCAACAGAGCCCGGGCGCGCACATCGCGCCCGGCGGGCACCGCCCCGCTGGCAGGATCGCCAACCGCCTCGTCGATCTCGAGCCGCGCGTCGCCGGCGTGCCGGAGCCGGCGCGCGGCATCTTTCTGCAGGCAGCGGCGCAGCAGCCGTGTCACGGGCTCAGGCATCGGATGCGGCAGCGTCGCCCACTCGGGCTCGCGTGAGAGCACCGAGGCAATGGCATCCGCCAGGCTGTCAGAGGTCCCAAACGGTCGGCTGCCCGCCAGCATTTCGAACAACACGCACCCGAACGCCCAGATGTCGGTGCGCTCGTCCACGGGCTTGCCGCGCGCCTGCTCCGGGCTCATATACGCCGCGGTGCCGAGGATGGTGCCTGCGCGCGTCATATCCGGCGACAGCACCGTGGGCGACATCGTCAACGCGACGGTACCCGCGGCGTCCGAACCACTTGCCGCGCTGAGGTCGGTCAACTTCGCGAGGCCGAAGTCCAGCACCTTGACGCCGCCGTCGGACCGCAGCTTGATGTTGGCGGGCTTCAGATCGCGGTGCACGATGCCCTGGTCGTGCGCGGCCTCGAGCGCCTCCGCGATCTGCCGCGCGATCGGCAGCGCCTCGTCGAGGGGAATCGGACCCTGCGCGATCCGATCGGCCAGCGTAGGCCCCTCGACCAGCTCGATCACCAGCGCCTTCGTCGAGCCACTCTCCTCGAGCCCGTAGATCTGCGCGATGTTCGGATGATTGAGCGACGCCAGGAGCTTGGCTTCGCGCTCGAACCTGACAATCCGCTCGGGGTCGCTCGCGAACGATTCCAGCAGGACCTTGATCGCGACCTGGCGATCGAGGCGCGTGTCGCGCGCCCGATAGACCTCGCCCATGCCGCCGGCACCCAGCAGCGACGTGACCTCGAACGATCCGAACCGGCTGCCGGGCGTGAGCGACACCTGCGGGGCATTCTACTGCTGAGCCGCTCCGGCGCTCGCGGCGCCGCCCGTCAGTCCTCTGTGGGCCGCGCGATGCGATCGATCGCGATGACATCCATCGTCCGCTTCCCGGACTCCAATTTCAGCCCGAGCTGCTCGACAACGGCGGTGAACAACGAAGCGCCGGCGACGCCTTCGTTCGGGTTGGGTACCCACTCGAGCGTGAAGTCGTACTCGCCTGACAAACCGGTGCGGTCGATGACCAGCTCGCCAAGCTGGCCGGTCAGGATCTCTGCCAATCGCGGCAGGTTCCCTCTCGTGCTTTGGAGGCGGCGCCGGCCGTCGTCTGTCGGCTGCACCCGCATCGAATATTCGCCCGGCCCGGCGTGCGCAACCACCTTGAGTCCGTTCGTCAACGGCACCAGCGAGTACACGCGGATCTCGCGTGTCTCTCGATGAAAGCTGAACCCGCATCGTTCGGCCAGAAGGTTCTGCAAGTAGGCGCGCCGGCTCTCGTCGGTCAGCGCCGTCCCGTCTCCCGTGACCGCGAGGATGTCGTAGCGTTCGCTGGTCAGCCAGTCGGGCGCACCGGCGATTTGCGGGCCCAGAACTCCGAACGCTCGGAGAACCACCGACAACATGGTCACGTTGACGAGGCTCAGCCGGCCGGGCGTCGTGTTCGTATCGGACGCTCCCTCAACGGTCCGATTGCGTTTGATGGACACGGCGTCGAATGCTTTGTCCGGCGACTGCGCGGCGACGGAAGACACCGCCGTTGCAACTGCAATGAGGAGGACGACTGCACGCATAGGCCCCTCCCGGCGTATAGACGGGCGACGGAACCCTGCGGTTGGCGGGACGGAAGCCGCTACCGGCGACCGGCTTCCTCTGCTCGAGCCGCTGACAACATGCCGCGCAGGCTGTAGTTGCCCTCGTGGCAGGCGTATTCGAAGAGCTCACTCTTCGAACGCTTCCAGTTGATCGTGGCGGTCCACGGCCGGGTCCACATCGTCGGGTTGTCGACCGTGAACGTGTACTCGAGCGTGTCCTCGGCGGTGCGCCGGAAGCGTTCGATCAAGTGCAGGTTCTGGTCCGACAGCACCGAGTAGCCGCCCATGGGATTCCCGTTCGGGTGGAAGTGCGTGGTCTCGACCACGAGCGTGTCGCCTTCCCAGCGACCGCGTGGGTCGCCGAGATATTGACGGATGGCCGGCGAGACGTGCGCGCGGCCATCGAGCGGAATGATTCGTGCGTCGTGAATCTTCTCCATCTGAATCGCGACGGATTGCGGCGACTGGGTGATGCGATAGACGCTCATGTAGCCCGCGAACAGATCGGGGAAGCCGTAATGCACGCAGCGGTCCTGGAGGGTCATCTTCTGCGCCGAGTCCGCGACCTCGCCGAATCGGAAGGCGGCGCGGACCTTGGCGCCGGCCGGCGTGGGCAACGGCAGTTTGCCGTCAGCGGGATCGGTGATGAGAGACGTCCGGTGCTCGAAGTACCGGTCCGGCAGCCAGTTCTGACTGTAGCTCCCGGTCGCGCCCAGTCCACCAGGGCGGGTGTCGGCCAGGAGCGTCAGATAGAGCGCGTCGCCGAACACGGCCTCGGCGTTCGGCCCCAGCAACGTTCGCGCGCGCTGTTCGAGCCTCGCCAGCTCCGCGTCCGACAGGCGTGGCGTCTGCGCAAGCTGGGCGGGCCGCTCGAGCGGCGTGGCGCTGTTGTTCTCCCACACGCCTTCGAGATCGGGCCGGCCGTCGGCAGTACGCGGCACCACCCACCCGGCCGGCCCTTTTACCGTCGACTGCTGGCCGGCTCCGGCAGGAGCGAATGACAGGACGAGGGCGACCACGACGAGACTCGATATCCGCATGTTCGAGCGCAGCATGGAAGACTCCAAGTGATAGCCGCTGGATTCTAGCTCGGCCCAGGCTCATGGGTGGATCGGGCCTTTCGAGCGCGCGCCCCACCAGTAGACGACCGCGCCGATCGCGATGATCGCGGCGGACGCGCCGACCACCTTCGCCACCGCAAAGACCTTGTGCGGCTCGTCGGCCGCAGGCACACAGGCCAGCACGATGGCGAGCGCGCTGACCGTGAAGCCCAGCACCGCAAGGGCACGGGCGACAACCGATCCGCCCGGCACGCTGATGACAGCAGGGCCGGCCAGCTCGCGCTGCAGGCGGTACATCGACGCGAAGATGTAGAGGAAGGGCACGAGGTTCACGATGATGGCCATGTTCACGAGCGCCTCGTACGCGCCGCGCACCGTCGTGCCCGCCTGTCCCAGCACGATGAAGACGGCGGCCGCCACCGCCTGCACGATGATCGCGACGTGCGGCGTGTGCCAGCGCGGATGCACTCTGGCAAATGCGCCGGGCAGAAACGCGTCCAGGCCCGCCACGAAGGGGAGCCGCGCCGTGGCGGCGAACCAGCTGCCGACGGCGCCGAGCACGTTGAGCGTGACGCACAACGCGAGGAACGGCACCAGCCACGCGACGCCGGCGCTCGTAGTCATGACCTGGATGGCCTGCATGACGCCCTGGAGCCCGGACACCTGTTCCTTGGGCAGCGCCATCAGCACAGCCAGCGTGCCGAAGGTGTAGAAGCCAGCCACGAGGACGGTGGCGTACACGATCGCACGTGGCACGCTGCGGCGTGGTTCCTTGATCTCGTCTCCCATCGTCGACGCGGCCTCGAGACCGGCAAACGCGAACGCGATCGACGACAGCATGATCACGTCCTTCAGCGACGTGCCGGGGACGAGCGCCCCGAACGTAAGCGGCGTCGCCGAACCCTGGCGGAGCCAGGAATAGCCGGCGAAGGCGAACAGGAGCGTCAACGGGACCCAGATCACGATGCCGCCGATATTCGTCAGCCACTTGCCGACTCCCAGCCCGACGACGTTCAGTGCGGCGGCCAGCGTGATCCCGGCAAGTGAGGCGACGGCGAAATAGGTGCTGCTCGACGACAGTGCCTGGGTATCCGGGCCCCCGATGAAGAGGGCGTTGCCCGCGGCGAAGTACAGGAGACCGGGGAAGTACGGCAGGTTCCCAGCCCAATAGGTCCATCCGGTGAGGAACGCCGAAAAGGGACCGAACGCCGCCTTGCTCCACAGATACAAGCCGCCTTCGCCCGGATAGCGCGTCGACAGTTCCAGCACGGTGAACACGAGCGGGAGGAAGAAGCAGGCTGCGGCGAGCACCCACAGCCCGACCGAGCCAGGTCCGCCCGCCGCCGCGACGGCAATCCAGCGCAGGCTGAAGGTGGCGACGAAGTAGAAGAGGACGAGATCGCGAACGCCGAGGACACGGCGAAGTCCAGCCGTAACAGCGGGCGTCGCGTTCATCGTGAGGTGAGTCGGCGCAGCTCAGTGCGCCAGTTGGGAACCACGACGAGGCTGACACCGCTGGTGGCGGATTCGATCATGAGAAACCGGCCGTCCTTTGCAACGTCGAAGACTTCCTCGTAATCGCCCTCGAGGAGCGACGCGCGGGACACCACGCGGGGCGCCGGATCGAAGGCCACCGTCGCCGCCACCAGCCGGCTCCCCTCCCAGTACAGAATCTGTCGTCCGTCGCGCGCCCAGACCGGCCGCTGTCCGCCGGAAGACCGGATGGATTCTAGCTCAGCCATCGGCCGAGCCGCTTTTACACCCTTACACCTCCGATCGTCTACCATGGTGTAATGGCGTTGAACATCAAGAATGACGAGGTCGAGCGACTCGCCGCCGACGTGGCCCGCCTGACCGGGGAGTCCAAGACCGAAGCGATCCGGCGCGCGCTCGAAGAGCGGCGCGGACGGCTGAAGAGCGCGTCGCGCAGCACGCGGCGCGCGCGGGTGCTGCGGTTCCTCGAAAAGAAGGTATGGCCGACCGTGCCCGAGAGCCAGGTGGGCCGCCGGCTGACGCGCGCCGAAGAGGACGAGATCCTGGGCTACGGGCCGGGCGGCGTATGACGGTCGATTCGTCGGCGCTCGTCGCGGTGCTCTTTGCCGAGCCCGGCTATCTCGATCTGATCGATCGGATGCTGGCGGCGGAGCACATCCGCATTGGCGCGCCGACGCTGGTCGAAACAAGCCTGGTCTTCGTGGGCCGGCGGCACGCACGTGGAGCGGCCGAAGTCGAGGAGCTCGTGAAGGAGCTCGCGATCACCGTGGTCCCGTTCGGCGAAACCGAGTGGCGCGCTGCGGTCGACGCCTTCGCGCGCTTCGGCCGCGGGCGGCACAAGGCAGCGCTCAACTTCGGCGACTGCCTGGCGTATGCCACCGCGGCCGTGGGCGGCGACTCGCTGCTCTACGTCGGCGAGGACTTCGCGCACACCGACGTCAGCCAGGCGTGAGACACAGGGCGGTCTGAAGACCGCTCTCTACGTTTCGGCGCCGCGGATACGCTCGACCAGGCGCGTGACGTCGTGCAGGCTCTCCACCTCGAAGTCTGCGGCGAGATCTCCGGCGGTATGCGTTTCCTTCGACAGCCACCCCTCGGGGCGGCGCAGCCACGCGGCGATCATGCCGGCTGACATCGCGCCCTGAATGTCGAACATCGGCGCGGCGCAGTAAAGCACGTCGCGCGCCTCCATCCCGGTCTTGCGCAGCACCCACTGATAGGTGCGCGGGTTCGGCTTGGCCACGCCCGCCTGTTCGGTGCTGCCGACGAAGTCAGCCTTGAAGGTCGTGAACTTCGCGACGTACATGTCGAGGTACCTCGTCTCGACGTCCGAGTAGATGAACACCTTCACCCCCAGCTTCTGCTGGTTGGTCAGCGCCTGCTCGGTGTCGTCGAAGAGCTCCACCCTGGCCTGCAGCTCGAGAAACGCCTGGATGTCGTCGGGGCCGCCCTGGATGCCGTGCATGCGATAGGCGTTGTTCAGCGCCTCGCGGGCGAGATCGGTCACCTGGGTATACCGGAAGAAGGCCGCCCGTCGGTGCAGCCCCTCGAAGCCGCGAACCCAGGTTTCCACGAACTCCTGCTCGCTCACCTGGGCGCCGTGCTTCTTCAGGAGCACGGCGGCGGCGCCGCGCCAGCTGCCGGCCCAGTTGAAGAGCGTGGTCTTCGAATCGTAGAAAATCGCGCGCGGCCACCGGCCGGTGATTGCCATCCTGATCGCCTCCCTACACTGCGCGGATTCTATGAAGACCTTTGGCTCCGGTCTAGCGCCGAAGAGGCGTGACATCGATCTCTGTGAACGGTGCCAGCCGGGCCAGCTTCGTGAAGTCGCGGTCGCAGTGCACCACGGTGAGGTGATGCCGGCTGGCGCTGGCAGCGATCAGGCAGTCGGCGCTCGACCGGACGGTCACGCCAGCGCGACGGGCGCGTCGATACAGGTCGACGGCCGCGTCGATCGCCGCTGGTGGCAGTGGCGAATCGACGCACGGCAGTGCGTACATCGCCGTGCGCGCGATCCAAAACGCCTGCTCGTCGTCGAAACCCTGCAGTACCTCCTGCACCACCGGCAGACAGGTCACGATGCGATCGCGAGCGCCGCCAACCATGGCGTCCAGCGTGACACGCTGCGGCCGGCGGAACACCTCGATCCACGCGCTGGTATCAACCAGCAGACCGCGGCTTGCGCGCACGATAGACTCCTTGGCGCTCGCGCGCAGTCGTCGTCCGATCGTCGCGCATCTCGGACAAATCACCTACCCACAGCCCCGACCCGGCGAGCTGATCGATCCCGTTCGCCTTCGCGCGCCGCACCATCTCCTCGAGTGCGCGCTCGATGGTGCGCGCATACGTCCGCTCGCCGCTGACGCGCACGGCTTCTTCGAGCAAGTGCTCATCAAGCACAACATTCGTGCGTTTCATGTGTATAAGCTAGCACACCGATACCGGGTCCGCCCGAGGTGGTTTCAGAGCGTCAGCTGGTCGCGGCCGACCACCACTTCCCCGCGAAACATCTTCCGCACCGGGGCCAGATAGGTTTCGTCGGGCAGCGGATCGAGGGCACCGGGAATGATGTGCGTGAGCACCAGCGTGCGCACGCCGGCCTCGGCCGCCATGCGTCCGGCATCCTCGAGCGGCGTATGCGCGGCGACGATGTGGCGCCACACACCCTCGGGATTGTCGGCGTACATCCCGCGCGCCACCATGCCATCGAACGCCTTGCGCATAGCCGCCACGTCCATCGCTTCGCACACGAACACGTCCGCCCCTTTGGCGAGCGCGACGAGGCCGGTCGAATAGCCGGTGTCGCCCGAGATGACGATCGAGCGGCCACGCGCGTCGAAGCGGTAGGCGACGGATCGATACGGCATCTTCTGTTTGGACTCGGCCGGATAGTGCGTGTTCTCCACCGCCCGCACGGTGACGCGCTCGTCGCGGTAGACCTCGGCCGGCGCCGGCGTGGCCGCGATGTCCCGGCCTTTGAACATCTCGGCGGGCTTGACGCTTCGGGCTTCGTCAACGATGCGGATGGCGGCGTTGGCCTCGCCGAACGCAATCACGGCCTCGACCATCCTGGCCGTGCCGTAGGGGCCGATCACGGTGGTCGGCATGACGCGGCCGTCCGTCCACTGCCGGATCAAGAGCGCCGCCAGGTCGGCCGTGTGATCGTCGTGGAGATGCGTGATGAACACCTGCGCGATCTGGCGGTGGTTCACGCCGGCTTTCTTCAACGCCGCCAGCGTGCCGTAGCCGCAGTCGGCCAGATACGGCTGTCCGTCGACGAGAAGGACGTTGGCCTGTTCGCCGCGCGTCGCCGTGTAGTTGGGGCCGCCCTGCGTCCCGAGCAGCACCAGGCGCGTAGCGGTCGCGGGTGACTGGGCCAACGCGCCAAACGGCGTCGCGCCCACTACCGCGGCGATGCCCTGCAAGACCGACCGTCGTGTCAGCACAACGGGCCCGATCAGGCGGTCAACCAGCGCGCCAGTGTCAGCCAGGCGTCCGTGCCGCCGACGACGATGCGAAGCACCTGTGAGGCGATCAAGAAGGCGCCTCCCCACAGTGTCGCCCGGTGGAAGCGGCCGTCCGTCACCCGGTCATGGATCAGCAAGGCGACGAGAACCAGGTCGGTGCCGCCGAAGAAGCCGAGGGGACCGAACCCTCCGACACCCGGCAACCGGCCGACGCCAGCGGAGAGGAGCTCTGTCGTCGCGATCATCATCAAGCGCTTGTGCGTGGCCGGGAACCGGCGCCACATCAGGGCCGCGCCCACGAGGGCAGGGAAGACGACGACCGTCCCCATCGGCACGACCATGAACCCAAGGCTCGCGTCGTTGGTGGCGCGCCGTCCGCCATCGATCGCCATCATCCACGCCAGCACCGTCATGATCGCGGCGAGCCAGCCGCCCGCAACGCCCAGCCGTCGATGCAGCGGCGTACGACCGGATGCCACCAGCGCCGACTGCACGATGAGCAGCAGCATCCACGACGTGAACGCCGCGCCGTGCACGTGGAACAGCAGCGGCAGCGGTTTGGTGCCGTAGGCCGCCTTCAGGTAGTAGCTCGGGGCAAAGCCGGCGAACACCACTGCCAGCATCACGACGGCAAGGCCGGGATAGAACAGGCGGGCGCGACGGGCCCGGGGCGCGACAATGGGACGACCGAGGTCCGCGGCAAGGGCGCCGCCAGCTGGCGACTCCATGAGTCCCTCCTGTATCAGGCGCCGTCGAGCGGTGGCGGCGTGAGCAAATCGTTCGGAATCATACGGCTGAACTGGCCCCGCTGCAGCAGTTCGCGCCCCTTGCCGCCGCGCCCCGTCACTTCGTACTTGGCCGTACTGATCGTCTGCTCGGCGCCTCGGGTGGTCTCGACACGCATCAGGTCGCGGTCGCCTTGCGACGCCATGAAGCCGATCACCAGGTCCTCGTCGCCGACCAGCTTGATCAGGATGACGCCCTTGCCTGGGCCGGAGAGATAGTTCACCTCCTCGGCCTTGCACAGCAACGCCCGCGCGTCGCGGGTCGCCACGATGAGCGTCTCCTCGCCGGTGATCTTCTCGACGGCCACCACTTCGGCGCCGCCGGCCGGGCGCGCGAAGCGCCGTCCGGCGCGCGTGCTCGCTTCGATGAACGGCTCGAGGCTGAAGCGGAGCGCGTAGCCGTCCGACGTTGCGGCGATGGCGTGCACCGGCGGCGGCTCGTCGACGTCGGCGGCCTTGCCCTTCTTCGGAAGCGGCGTGATCTGCCCCGCCACCCGCGGGTCGAGGCTGAACGCCGCCACCACCCGTTCGCCGTCGCGCAGCTTGAACAGCTTCTGCACCGGTTCGCCGTAGCCGGTCGACGCCGGCACGTCGATGATGCGCGACGTGTAGGCGGCGCCGAGATTGGTGAAGAACACGACCGTGGCCCGCGTGCTGCCCTGCAGCACCGCCAGTACCGAGTCGCCCTCGCGCAGCCGTGTCGTCGACAGATCGCGCACTTCCTTCTGCCGCTTCAGCCATCCATCACGCGAGACGATGACGACGTTGTCCTCCTCGACGATGAAGTCGTCGGCGGTGAACTCGACGTCCTCGGACTCCTCGATGATCGTCCGCCGCTTGTCGTTCTTCGCGTACCGCGCCTGGACCTCGTCGAGGTCGGCGCGGACCAGGCCCCAGCGCCCCTCCTCGTCCTTGAGCAGGCCCGTGATCGTACGCGCGCGTTTGCGCTTGTCGGCGAGCTCGTTCTGGATGACCAGGATCTCGAGACGCGCCAAGCGATAGAGCTTCAGTTCGAGGATGGCGTCCGCCTGCTCGGCGTCGAGCTCGAACTGCTTCATGATCTTCACCGCCGAGTCGGCCTTGCCGTCCGATTTGCGAATGATCCTGATGATCTCGTCGAGGGCGTCGAAGACCTTCTCGAAGCCCTCCAGCACGTGGATGCGCTTCTTCAGCGCGTCGAGCTCGTGCTCGAGGCGGTTGGTCACGACCTCGAGGCGGAAGTGGAGGAAGTGCCAGAGGATCGACTTGAGGTCCAGCCGCTCGGGCCGTCCGACTTCGGGGTTCTCGGTCGGGATGAGGCAGGTCAGGTTGACGATGACGTTGGTCTGGAGCGGCGTGTTCTTGAACAGGTACGCCATGACCATCTTGGGGTCGGCGTCCTTCTTCAACTCGAGCGCGATGCGGACATCGTCGGTCGAGACATCCCTGACGTCGAGCAGCGGCGGCAGCTTGCGCGACAGCACCACGTCGGCAATGCGCTCCACGAGCGTCGACTTGTTCACCGCATAGGGAATGCTCTCGATGTGGATGGTCTGCCCGGTGCGCGTCGGCGGCCCCTCGTCCCACGTCGCGCGAAGCCGGATGGTGCCGGAGCCGGTCTTGTAAATCTCCTTGAGCTCGTCGCCGGTATTGAGAATCTGCCCACCGGTGGGAAAGTCCGGGCCTTTGATGTAGCGGCACAGCTGCGCGCTGCTCAACTCCGGGTTGTCGAGCAGCTTCAGGAGCGCCGTGCACACTTCGCCGAGGTTGTGGGGCGGCACGTTGGTGGCCATGCCGACGGCAATGCCGGTGGTGCCGTTGACGAGCAGGTTGGGGATGCGCGCCGGCAGCACCACGGGCTCGGTGCGCGTCCCGTCGTAGTTGGGGCGGAAATGGACGGTGCGCTGCTCGATCTCGCTGAGCATCTCGTCGGAGACCCGCGTCAGCCGGCACTCGGTATAGCGCATCGCCGCGGCGCTGTCGCCGTCGAGCGAACCGAAGTTTCCGGAGCCGTCGATGAGCGGATAGCGCAGCGAAAAGGACTGCGCCATGCGCACCAAGGTCTCGTAGAGCGCCGCGTCACCGTGCGGGTGGTAGTTGCCCATCACGTCGCCGACCACCTTCGCGCACTTGCGGTGCTTGGCATCGGCGGTGAGGTTCTGCTGCCACATCGTGTAGAGGATGCGACGCTGGACGGGCTTGAGCCCGTCGCGGACGTCGGGCAGTGCCCGGGACGTGATCACCGAGAGCGCGTAGTTCAGGTAGCGGCTCTGTGCCGCCTCGTGGAGCGCAACGTTGGTGCTGCCCGGCGGGGGCGGGGGCGCCGCGGATTCAGTGACGGGGGAATCGAAGAGAGACGGGGTGGACGGACGCTTTCGAGCCATGCGATCGAAGAATCTTAGCCGAGTCCCCCGGCACGCAGACTCTCCAGCGCGCGGGGGCCGTCAATGCGGAAGACGGCGTTGCCGTGTCTCGTCGGCCAGACAGGCCCCGGCCGGAGCCGGAGCCGCCGCGAGCGCCGCGCCGAACCGGGCGTCGAGGTCGGCGTTTTGGCTCGCCACCATGGCGAACCAGCCCTGAACCGGTACTCGATCGACGGCGCTCTGCCCGTGCATCTGGCGGCATGACCACAGCGCTCCCGCCCAGACTTCGCCGCGCGCGTGCGATTCGTCCTGCACCTCGTCGTACTGGAGCGTGTTGTCGAGACGGCGGATGTACGAGGTCGGGAGGTTGAAGAGCCTGCCGAGCCCCTCGCCGATCAGCGGGCTGCCGAGAAAGCTGGCAGGCAGATAGTCCGCCAGGGCGCTCTCGACGGCGGTGGCCCCGGCGCGCGGGTTGGCGCCCGCTGCCTGCATGAGCACGTGGTGGGTGTACTCGCGCAGGAACACGCTCATGTCGCTCGACATCGACCAGTGCACGTACATCGCGTGGTCGTAATAGAAGGCGTTCACCGTGTCGCTCTGGTCGCGCAGAGCGTCGGGCAGGGGCGAGTCCTTCGAGTAGAGATGGACGGTGACGCGACGATCGAGGTCGCGGAACCCGATGCTCTCGAGATAGGCAGCGAAACGCGTGAGCGTGTCCCTGACACGATCGAGCGCCGGGATACTCAAGCCGGGCGCGTCACCGGGCGGCGCGCCGGCCGCGGGGGTCGAGGTGGCGGCCTCACGACCGTCTGACGACATCCAACCGCTCGCGAGTGGATAGACCAGGACTCCGGCGATGACCGCGGCGACAACCGCTGCTCCTGCCCACACCAGCGGCGACTGCCAGGCCTGGCGCGGACGGATGACGCCCACCGCGGCGAGCACGTCGGCGACGAGATCGCCCTCGGGTTGGAGGATTGAAACGGACCGGAGATAGGCCGGCACCGCGTCCATCGGCACCGGTTCCACCATCACCGGCAGCACCCGTCCCACCGGGTTGGGCCAGCGGCGGCGGGCGATGTTCAGCTCGCTCAACGTGAAGCGCTTCGGCGCGATCGACTGCGGCGAAATGAGAAAGCAGAAGAGCGCACACGCGGCGATGGCGTCTTCGATTCGCGACTGGTAGTCGCCGCCCGGTGACAGATCCTCGGTGTCGAGGAAGACCTGATGGCCGCGGGCCTGCAGCGCGATGGCCAGACGGTCGGCGTCGGCGCGCTGCTCTGATGCGTGCGAAAGGAAGATCTTCACGCCTGATGCCCCGATTCTAGAGGCAAACGGAGCGCGACAATCCGGCTCAGGGTCTGGTGCGCTTCACTTTCGCTGGTGCCCCCTTGGCAGTGACGACCGTGAGCATCAACTCGCCGAGCCGCTGCTCGTACTGCTGAGCGCTCCAGCCACGCAGCAGGACCAGGTCTTCCCACACCCGGAGCGATGACAGCGTCCACAGCAGATCCGCGGCGACATCGGGGCCGAGGCCGGGCCGGAGCGAGCCTTCGCGGACGAGTTGCGCAACGATCGCGCGGCAGCCTTCCAGCCGGTGCGACAGCCGCTCCTGCCACGAGCGTTCCGCGGCCTCGTCCTGCCGCCGCACCGAGTCGAAGGCGCGGGCCAGCGGCCAGACCCCGGGGTTGATCCGCGCCTGGGTGGCCGCCATCTCGCGAAGAGCGGCTTCGCCGCTCGGCGCGGCCTGGATTCTCTGGATGGCGGCGGCGAGGCCGCGTCGATCGTCGGCATGGCGGACCAAGGCCAGGAACAATCCGGCGCGATCGGCGAAGTGCAGGTAGAGCCCCTGCCGCGACACCCGGGCCTCGCGGGCCACCTCCGCCAGCGTGACGTCGGCGCCGCCCCGCCTGGTGACCAGCCGGAGCGCGGCATCGAGGATGCGTTGCCGCGTCGCGGGGTCGCCGGGAACGCCACTTGACACAGTGTCAAGCTGTGGCTTACGATGGGTCCGTTGACTTGACATCGTGTCAAGCGTAGCACGGAGGCCCGACGACATGGACGCGTACCTGCAAATCGACAACCGCCACACCGGGGAGTGGCTTCGCCTGCGGCGCGTGCGCGAGCGGGGCGTGGAGATCCTGGAGCTCGAGGGGGGCGTGCCGCCACACGGCGAAGGGCCGCCGGAACACGTCCACGTCGGGCAGGTCGAGGAAGGCTTCGTGGTGAGCGGCGTGCTCACTGCCACCGTCAATGGTGAGCGCATTACCGCTCGCGCCGGCGAGTCGGTGGCGTTGCCCGCCGACATTCCTCACCGCTGGTGGAACGAGGGCACGGAGCCGTTGATTTTCAAGGGACGCGCCGTGCCGGCCGGGAACCTCGACCAGTTCCTGCAAGGCATCTTCGCGATCGTCAACGCGTCGCCGAAGAACCGGCCGTCGCTCTTTCACCTGGCGCACCTGCTGCACCGCTGGCGCCATGCGTACCGCATGATGATGATGCCGGGGTGGGTGCAGCGCCTGCTGTTCCCCGCCGTGATCGCGGTCGGCCACGTCGTCGGTGCGTATCCAAAGACGGGTTGGCCGGGAGCTCCCGACGCCTGCACCGGGGCACCGCTCGTGGAACGCAGCAGCCAGATCGAGCGGGTAACGGGCGCCGCCTGACGCGGTGCGGTCACCCCTCAGGGCAAGCGCCTTGTCCTGCACGGTGTCGAGAAAGACGAAAGGCCCCGGACGTAAGCACGCCCGGGGCCTTCGCCGGCTGGTCTCGCGAACGGAAGCTTAGAGCGCCTTCTGCAGGGCCGCGACCTTGTTCGTCGCTTCCCAGGTCAGGTCCTTGTCGCTCTTCCCGAAGTGGCCGTAGTTGGTCGTCTTCGAGTAGATGGGCCGCAGCAGGTTCAGCTGCGCCACGATGTCGGACGGCTGGAAGCTGAACACGCGGTTGACCGCGCGCGTGATCTTCGACACCGGCACCGTCTCGGTGCCGAAGCAGTCGATGTGCACGCTCACCGGATCCGGGTGGCCGATCGCGTAAGCGAACTGCACCTCGCACTTGGCGGCCAGGTTGGCGGCCACGACGTTCTTGGCCACCCAGCGGCCCATGTACGCGGCGCTGCGGTCCACCTTGGAGGGATCCTTGCCGGAGAACGCGCCACCGCCGTGACGGCCCATGCCGCCGTAGCTGTCGACGATGATCTTGCGGCCGGTGAGACCGGTGTCGCCCTGCGGACCGCCGACCACGAAGCGGCCGGTCGGGTTGA
>Ga0070675_100001668_pt1 | contig 16357 bp, 9 predicted proteins | sample KBSM43metaG_FD_65343 | JGI IMG/M metagenome (GOLD analysis project Ga0070675, IMG submission 65343) | Miscanthus rhizosphere microbial communities from Kellogg Biological Station, Michigan, USA - KBS M4-3 metaG | ecosystem: Host-associated > Plants > Roots > Rhizosphere > Soil ...
CCCAGTACGATGTAGATCACGATGATCGCCGCTGTGATCAGGATCGGATTGGACTGGGTCGATTGCTGGTACACCTGCGCGGTACCCGCCGCGCTGCCATGGATCTGCGTCGGCAGATGCATGTCGGCCATGGTCTGGCGGATGCGCTGGATCGCGTCGCTCAGCGCATAGCCGTTGCCGGTGGCGAAACTGATCGTCGCGGAAGGCGCGGCATCCTGATGATTGACCTGGGCCGCGGTGGACCGGGTCGACCAGGTCGCAATGCTCGACAGGGGCGTCATCTGGCTGGCGGTCATATTTACCGCGGCACCGGTGGCGGCATTCCTTCCCTGCCCCGTGCTGGAAACCGGCGTCGATCCGCTCACGCCTGTGCTTGTGCCGATCGTCATCGCGGCCGAGATGCCCGCGTTGGTCGCCGAAGATTCGCTCGCGACGGCCGAACCTGCAGGAATATAGACCCCGTTCAGCGCATCGGGCGATCCGGTGTAATCTTGCGCCACCCCCATGATGATATGATATTGGTTGAGGCCGCTATAGATGGTCGCGACCTGGCGCTGGCCGAAGGCGTCGTAGAGCGTGTTGTCGATCGTCTGCGGTGTGATGCCCAGTCGGGTCGCGGCGTCGCGATCGACATTCACATAGACCTCGGCCGCCCCGTCGGCCTCGTCCACGTCGACATCGGTCAGTTCGGGATATTTCTTGAGCTCGGTCGCGAGTTCCGGGCCTACCCTGGCGAGCAAGACCGGATCGTCGGCCTGCAGCGTATATTGATAGGACGAATTACCGCCCCTCCCGCCTACGCGCATGTCCTGCACCGGGCTCAGGAAGGTCGAAACGCCCGTGATCCGCGACAATTTGGGACGCAAACGGGTAATCACCGTCCGCGCATCTTCGCGCTGGCTCTTGGGCTTCAGCGTTACGAACATGAAGCCGCCGCCCGCGCGGCTCCCACCGGTGAAGGCGACCACATTCTGGATCGCGGGGTCCTTCTTGATGATCCGCACGATCTGGCTGAGCTTGGTCTGCATGTCCTGGAAGGAGATGCTCTGGTCGGCGCGGAGCCCACCCTGGAGCGAGCCGGTGTCCTGTTCCGGGAAGAAGCCCTTCTGGACATTGATCAGCAGGAAGATGTTGAGCGTAACCGCGCCCGCCAGCAGGAGCAAAGTCGCGCCGCGATTGGCGAGCGCCCAGTCGAGGCTCCTGGCATAGCGCGCCTGCAGCCGGTCGAAGCTGCGCTCGGCGAATCGCGAGAAACGGTTCTCCGTCACTTCGCCGCGTTCCTTGAGCAGCCGCGCCGCGATCATCGGCGTGGTGGTAAGCGAGATGATAAGGCTGATCAGTACCGCGACCGTCATCGTGATCGCGAATTCGCGGAACAACCGGCCGATGATTCCCCCCATAAAGAGTAGCGGGATGAACACCGCGACTAGGCTGATCGAGATTGAGAGCACGGTGAAGCCGACCTCGCGCGCGCCGCGCAGGGCCGCCTGAAGCGGCTTCATCCCCTCCTCGACATGGCGAGAGATATTCTCGAGCACCACGATCGCATCGTCGACCACAAAGCCAGTCGCCACGGTAAGCGCCATCAGCGACAGATTGTTGAGGCTGAAGCCCAGCAGGTACATGATCCCGAGCGTGCCCAGCAGCGAGGTGACAACCGCCACGGCAGGCACGACCGTTGCCCGCAGTGAACGCAGGAAGATCGAGACCACGACCACCACCAAGATCGTCGCGATCACCAAAGTGATCTCGACCTCGTGCAGCGAGGCGCGGATCGTGGTAGTGCGATCGGACGCGACCGCGACCTTGATGTCGCTCGGGATCGCCGCCTCGATGATCGGGAGTTGTGCCTTCACCGAATCGACGGTCTGGATGATGTTGGCGCCGGGCTGGCGGCTGATGATCACCATCACTGCGCGCTGGCCGTTGAACAGGCCCATCGTGCGAATGTCCTCGGGGCCGTCGTAGACGGTGGCGATATCCGACAGGCGCACGGCGACGCCATTGCGCCAGGCAATCACCAGCCCGGAATAATCCGCGGCCTTCAGGCCCGGAACATCACCATAGATCTGCCAGGCGGTCGCGCCATTCTCGATCACGCCGCGCGGGCGATTGGCGTTGGTCGAGGAAATCGCGGTGCGCACATCCTCCAGCGGAATGCCGTAACGCGCCAGCGCGAGCGGGTTGAGATCGATCCGCACTGCGGGCAACGCCGCGCCGCCCAGTTCCACATCACCCACGCCCTGCACCTGCAGCAGCTTCTGCGCGACGACGTTGGAGACGGCGTTGTAGATTTCGGCGGGCGCGCGCGTCTTGCTGGTGAGCGCGATGATCATGATCGGCGCGTCGGCAGGATTGATCTTGCGATAGGTCGGGTTGCTCTTGAGCGTGGCCGGCAAGTCCGCACGTGCGGCGTTGATCGCCGCCTGGACGTCGCGCGCGGCGCCATCGATATTGCGTGACAGGTCGAATTGCGCGGTGATGCGGGTCGATCCGATCCCGGATTGCGAGGTCAGCTCAGTCACGCCGGCAATCGTCGCCATGCGCCGTTCGAGCGGCGAGGCAACGCTGGTCGCCATGGTCGTCGGGCTGGCCCCGGGCAGGCTCGCGGAAACGCTCACGGTCGGGAAATCGACCTGCGGTAAAGGCGAGACCGGCATCACGAAGAAGGCGGCGATCCCCGCCAGCATCACGCCGACCGTCAGCAGCAACGTGCCGATCGGCCTTCGGACAAAGGGGCCGGAGAGGTTCATGCCAAAGATCCTCCCCATTTGTGGGGAGGGGGACCGCCGCAGGCGGTGGAGGGGCATTGCGGCTGGGCCAGCCACATGTGGCAACGCCCCTCCACCGCGCCTTGCGCGGTCCCCCTCCCCGTGCCGGGGAGGATCTTCATGCGCCCTGCTCCAGCGGCAGCAGTGGCTCATCCTCCCGTCGGCGCCGCATGCGCGCGGACAGGCGCTCGAAGGTGAGGAAGATCACCGGTGTCGTGAAAAGCGTCAGCGCCTGGCTCAGGATCAGACCACCCGCGATCGCAAGCCCCAGCGGCCGCCGCAGCTCCGCGCCCATGCCGCTGCCGAATATCAGGGGCAAAGCTGCGAACAGCGCGGCAAAAGTCGTCATCATGATCGGCCTGAACCGCAGATGCGCGGCCTCGCGGATCGCGCTGTCGGCATCCATGCCATCGGTTCGCTGCGCATCGATCGCGAAGTCGATCATCATGATCGCGTTCTTCTTCACGATGCCGATCAGCAGCACGATACCGATGATCCCGATCACGCCCAGATCATTGCCCGTCAGCCACAGCGCGAGCAGCGCACCGACACCGGCGGAGGGCAAGGTCGAAAGGATCGTCACCGGGTGGATGAAGCTCTCATAGAGCACGCCCAGCACGATATAGACGACGATGATCGCGGCCAGGATCAGCCACACCTCGTTGGACAGGCTGGCGCGGAAGGCATTGGCCGCGCCCAGGAAGGTGGTGGTGATGCCAGAGGGTACACCGATGCGCGTTTCCGCACGCTGGATCGCGCTGACCGCACCGCCGAGCGAGGCGTTCGGCGCGAGATCGAAGCCGATCGTGCTCGCCGGGAATTGCGCGACGCGCGTAACCTGCAGCGGCGCCTCTCCCTCGATGAAGGTCGCGACGGTCGACAGGGGCACCGACGTTCCCGAGGATGTCTGAACGTAGAGTTGGTTCAGCGCCTGCGGGTCGGTCAGCATGCCCGGCTGGCTTTCCAGGATGACGCGATATTGCGTGGTCTGGGTGAAGATGGTCGAGATGATGCGCTGGCCGAACGCATTGTAGAGCGCGCTGTCGATCGCGGCGGTGCTGATGCCCAGCCGCGCCGCAACATCGCGGTTGATCTTTACAGTTACCGCACGCCCCTGGTTCTGCATGTCGGAGACGATGTTGCGGACTTGGCGGACGCCCTTGAGTTCGTCCATCAGCTTGCGCGTCCACAAGGTGATCTCGGCCTGGTCAGCACCCTGGAGCGCGAAGCGATAGGCGGTTGGACCGCCCTCGGCATCGATCGTCAAATCCTGGACCGGGCGAACATAAAGCGTAACACCGGCAATATCTTGCGCCCGCTGTTGAAGACGGTGAATGAGCGCGGACTGACTGCCTATCCGATTACCCTTGCCCTTCAGGTTGATCAGCATCCGGCCCTGATTCATTGCCGGGTTCTGTCCGTCGACGCCGACGTTCGAACTGAGACTGGCGACGTCGGGATCGTCGAGGATCGCGTCGGCGAGCCTGCCCTGTAACCCGGACATACGCTGGAACGAGACACCCTGCCCCGTCACCACCACCACCTGGAGCTGGCCTGTATCCTGCTCGGGAAACAGGCCCTTGGGGATCAGCACGAACAGCAAGGCGGTCAGCACGAGCGAACCTGCAAAGACGAGCAAAGTCAGTTTCTGCCGCACCAGCACCCAGTCCAGCGCCCAGCTGTAACGGTGCGAAAGCTGGTCGAACTTCTCCATCGTCCAGGCGGAGACGCGGAAGGTGCGCATGTCATGCTCGGCCTTGAGCCAGCGCGCCGACAGCATCGGCACCAAAGTCAGCGCGACCACGGCCGAGATCAGGATCGTGACCGCTAGCGTGACCGCGAATTCGCGGAACAGCCGGCCGACCACGTCGCCCATGAACAAGAGCGGGATCAGCACCGCGATCAGGCTGACCGTGAGCGAGATGATAGTGAAGCCGATCTCGCGGCTGCCCTGAAGCGCGGCTGCGAGTGGTTTTTTCCCCTCTTCCAGATGGCGTGCGATATTCTCGGTCACCACGATCGCGTCATCGACTACGAAGCCCGACGCGATGGTGAGCGCCATCAGCGTCAGATTGTTGAGGCTGAATCCCATCAGGTGCATGACAGCGAACGTGCCAACGATCGAGAGCGGCACCGCGAGGCTGGCGATCAGAGTCGCCTGCCACGATCCCAGGAACAGGAAGATGGCGAGCGTGACGAGCAGGACCGCGAGCACCAGTTCGACCTGCACATCATGGACCGATGCCCGGATCCCGGTCGTGCGGTCGGTCAGCAAGGTGACGTGGACGTCCGCCGGCAAGGCCGCTTCCAGCCCCGGCAGCGCGGCCTTGATCGCGTCGACCGTGCCGATCACATTCGCGCCGGGCTGCCGCTGGACGTCGACCACGATCGCCGACGTCCGGTTCATCCATGCGCCGAGACGGGTATTTTCGGAGGAGTCGATGACATTGGCGACGTCGGACAGGCGCACAGGCGCATTGTCGCGATAGGCGACGATCAGATTCTTATAGTCTTCAGCGGTCGCGAGCTGGTCGTTGGCGTCGATCGACCAACTCCGCGTCGGGCCGTCAAAACTGCCCTTGGCGCCGTTGACGTTGGCAGCGGCGATCGCGCTGCGGAGCTGATCGAGCGAGAGGCCGCGCGTCGCCAGCGCCTGGACATTGGCCTGGATCCGCACCGCCGGCCGCTGCCCCCCCGAAAGCGAGACCTGGCCAACGCCCGAAATCTGCGAAATCTTGTTGGCGACACGCTGATCGACCAGGTTCTGCACCTCGGCCAGCGTGCGCGTGGGCGACGTCACGCCCAAGCTTAGCACTGGGGCGTCGGCGGGGTTGACCTTGGCGTAGATCGGCGGCGCGGGCAGATCGGATGGCAGCAACGTGTTTGCCGCGTTAATCGCCGCCTGCACCTCCTGCTCGGCCACATCGAGGGTCAGATCGAGATTGAACTGAAGCGTGATCACGGACGCGCCCGCCGACGATGTCGACGACATGCGCGCGAGACCCGCCATCTGGCCGAACTGTCGCTCGAGTGGCGCCGTCACGGTCAGGCCCATCACGTCCGGACTCGCGCCGGGGTAGAGCGTGGTGACCTGGATCGTGGGGTAATCGACCTCAGGCAGTGCCGAGAGCGGGAGGAAGCGATAGCCGACGATGCCCGCGAGCAGGATCGCGAGCATGAATAAGGTCGTTGCCACCGGGCGCATGATGAAGGGGCGCGAGGGGTTGATCCCTTCCGCACCCAGCACTTCATGCTCGGCGCCGAGGCTGGTGCCGCTGGCCGATTCCTCGGTCACTGGTTGTTGCCGCCGCCCTGCCGACGCCGGTGGCCGCCTCGATGCGCCCCTTGGCCGCTGCCGATGTCAGCACTGTTGTCCGGCCCGGCAGCGCCGGCGGCGTTGTCGCCGCCATTCGGGCCCCCGCGACGGTGCCCACCCTCCATGCCACTGCTGGAGCCTCCGAACAGCCAGGAGAAGAAGCCGCCTTTCTTCTGGCGCTGGAATTGCGACCGCTCCCCGGGCAACACCACCTTCGAACCGTCCTCGAGATTGTCGGCGCCCTCGGTGATCACGGTCTGGCCGATCGTGAGCCCCGAAAGGATCGCGACGTTGGTGCCCGCCGAAGGGCCCTGTTTGACAGGTTGCATCTTCACCGTGTGGTCGCCCTCCAGCACGAACACGAAGTCGCCCTGCGTGCCGTGGCGTACGGCGGTGACGGGCACGGTCGGCGCATTCCTGAGGGTATCGACCAGCAGGGTCACGTTGACGAACTGATTGGGAAAGAGCGTGCCGCGCGCATTGGGAAAGCGCGCCTTGGCCTTAACCGTGCCGGTGGTGGGGTCGATCTGATTGTCGAAGGTCAGGAAGCTGCCATGCGCGATCACCGTCTGGCCGCTTTGGTCGCTCGCGGTGACGGGCAAGGCGGCGCCGGTCGAACGGCGCGCGAGGATGCCGGGCAAATTGCCCTGCGGCACCGCGAAGCTGACATCGATCGGATCGGTCTGGGTGATGACCGCGATCCCGTTGGCATCGCCTGGCGAGACGTAATTGCCGATATCCGCTTGACGCAAGCCGATCCGGCCCGATACCGGCGCGGTGATCGACGTATATTTGAGGTTGAGCCTCGCGGTACCGATCGCGGCGCGGTCGGCGGCGACGATGCCTTCCTGCTGCTTTACCGTCGCGGCCTGCGTATCGACCTGCTGACGCGCGATCGAATCCTGCGACAACAACACCTGATAGCGGCGCAGGTCGACGCGGGCGAGGTTGAGCTGGGATTCGTCGCGGGTCAGGTTCGCCTCGGCTTGCGCGAGCGCGAGCCGATAAGGCCGGGGGTCGATCTGGGCGAGCAATTGCCCCTTGGCGACCACCTGACCCTCGCGGAAGTTGATCGTGAAGATATTGCCCGAAAGCTGGGGTCGTACGGTCGCGGTCACGATCGGCTGCGCCGTGCCGATCTGCGAGAGCGACTGTGGGACGTCCATCGCTGTCACCTTGGCGATGCCGACCGTCGCCGCGATGCGCCCGCGGCCGCCTCGCCCGCCACCGGGCCCGCCTGGCCCTTGCTCAGATCCGCCACCGCGCGTCATCGCCCAGGCGAGCGCGCCGATCACGACCAGAACGAGCAGGACGATCAGCGCATTTCGACGCGCATTCGGCGAGCGTTCCACTGGCTCCGCGCCGTCAATCTCATCAGTCATGCATTTGCCCTGGGCTGGAAAGAAGGTGGAACGCGGCTACGCGGCAGGTGCAACACACCAACCCTGTGCGTGATCCTTTCGGACACGAAATCGACGGAAACCGATCCGACATAGAATCGGTTCAACGCGGTAGCAGCGATGATCCGTCTCTCGGAAAAATCCTATATGATATTTTTCTGCGGGCTCAAACCGGGATTGCGCTGGTCAGCTTGACCTCTTCGAGCACGGCATAGGTCCGCGTCTCGCGGATGCCGGGCAAGGCCACCAAGGTATCGCCGAGGAAGGCGCGATAGGCCGCCATGTCAGCGACTCGAACCTTAAGCAGATAATCGAAGCCGCCTGCGACCATATGGCACTCGATCACGTCGGGCAGCTTGCGGACGTGCATGGCGAAGGCGGCGAAGGCATCGTCGGTGGTGCGGTCGAGCAGCACCTCAACGAAGATCATCAGTTCGCGGTCGAGCTTGGCCGGATCGAGCAAAGCGGTGTAGCCCAGGATCACACCATTCTCCCGCAGCCTTTTGACTCGTTCGAAACAAGCCGCGCTCGACAGGCCGCATTTCTGTGCCAGTGCGTTGTTAGTGATGCGGCCATCCTCCTGCAGCGCGCGGAGAATTTTGCGATCGATCTGATCCACCGTTCATCCTTCGGCCATTGATCGGATTTCCGGCTCCATATTCCGTCAGTGGTACCCAAAACAAAAGCACATTCTGCGAACAGACCTATATACCGCCAGCATATTTGGTGAGAGGTTCAAATGTCCGAACGACTGGATTGGGATCGCATCGACGCGCTCAAATATCAGGATGAGGCAGAGGCCTGTCGCGCCTTGCTCGCGCGCGCACCGCTGTCGACCGAGGACCGCCACACGGTCGAACGCGATGCCGCCGCGATGGTGCGGGCGGCACGCAAGTCCGCCGAGAAGCAGGGCGTGGTCGAGAGCTTCCTCCAGCAATTCTCGCTTGGCACGCGCGAGGGTCTGGCGCTGATGTGCCTGGCCGAGGCGCTGCTGCGTACCCCCGACGCCGAGACGCGCGACCGCTTGATTGCGGAGAAGATCGGGTCGGCCGATTGGGCGAGCCATCTCGGGCAGTCGGACAGCCTTTTCGTGAATGCCTCGACTTGGGGGCTGATGCTCACCGGCAAATTGATCGACGTCGACGAGGACGCGAAGACCGACGTCGGCGGCTGGCTCAAGCGGTTGACCGCGCGCGTCGGCGAACCCGTCATCCGCCAGGCGGTGGGTGCCGCAGTCAAGATGATGGGCGAGCAATTCGTGCTCGGCCGCACGATCGAGGCAGCGCTGCAGCGGGCGAAGAAAGAGGGCTATACCTGCTCGTTTGATATGCTCGGCGAAGGCGCGCGCACCGCGGCCGATGCCGAACGTTACGAGGCAATCTACGCCAATGCGATCGAGGCAGTCGGCCGCGCGCGCCAAACCGGGACCGCGCCCGAGGATGGACATGGCGTGTCGGTCAAGCTCTCCGCTCTGTGCCCGCGTTACGAAGCGGTGCAGGAAAAGCGCGTCTGGAACGAACTCTATCCGCGCATGAAGCGCCTCGCGCTGATCGCGGCCAAACACGATCTCAACTTCGCGATCGACGCTGAGGAGGCGGACCGGCTGGTCCTGTCGCTCAAGCTGATCGAACGGTTGGCGCGCGAGCCGCAACTGGGAAGCTGGACCGGGCTCGGCGTCGTGGTCCAGGCCTATCAGAAGCGCGGTCTTGCCGTAATCGAAGCGCTGCAGCGCCTCGCCGAGGAAAGCGGCCGCCGGATCATGGTGCGCCTGGTCAAGGGCGCTTATTGGGACAGCGAGATCAAGAAAGCGCAAGTGGCGGGACGTCCGGGCTATCCGGTCTTCACCACCAAGCCCGCGACCGACCTTTCCTATCTGGTCTGCGCCGACGCCTTAATCGCGGCCTCCCCTGCCCTCTACCCGCAATTCGCGACGCATAATGCGCATACGCTGGCGGCGGTGCGGCTGATGGCGGCACGCCGGAACGTGCGGATCGAGCATCAAAGGCTGCACGGCATGGGCGAGTCACTCTACAAGGCGGCGGGCACGGGCAATGCGGTGTTGCGCGCTTATGCCCCCGTCGGCGGACACGAGGAATTGCTGCCCTATCTGGTGCGCCGCCTGCTCGAAAATGGCGCCAATACGAGCTTCGTCCATGCATTGCTGAATGAGCGGGTGCCCGCGGAGGACGTGGTCCAGGACCCGATCGCCGCGGTCGAGGCACGCCCCTTCCCTCACCCGCGCATCCCACTGCCGGCGGACATTTACGGGCCGCAGCGCAAGAACCCGCTCGGCCGCGATTATTCGATCGCGGCAACACGTGATCGCGCGGCGCGCGCGACCAGGGGCATTGCCACCGAGGCGCTTTCCGCCGGCCCGATCGTCGGCGGACGCCTCCTCAAAGGTGAAGGCCCGAAGCCGCTAGTCAGCCCGGTCGACCGCGACATCGTGATCGGCGGCGTTTCCGATGCCACGCCCGCCGATATCGACAAGGCCGCCGAGCGCGCCGCCAAGGCCCAGCCCGGCTGGGATGCGCTGGGCGGACTAGGCCGCGCCCGCGTGTTGCGCGCGATGGGCGACGCGCTCGAGGCCGATATGGACCGGCTGGTGGCTCTGCTCGCGCGCGAAGGCGGCAAGACGCTGAACGACGGCGTCGCCGAGGTGCGCGAGGCGGTCGATTTCTGCCGTTATTATGCGGTGCTGGCCGAGAAGCAGTTTGCCGGCCCCGAGATGCTCAAGGGGCCCGTCGGCGAAACCAACCAGCTCGAACTGCGTGGGCGCGGTATCTTTGCCTGCATCAGCCCGTGGAATTTCCCACTCGCTATCTTTACCGGCCAGGTCGCAGCCGCGCTGGCGGCGGGCAATGCGGTACTGGCCAAGCCCGCCGAGCAGACGCCTTTCGTCGCCGCCGAAGCGGTCCGCCTGTTCCACAGGGCCGGCCTCGACCCCGATCTGCTCGCCTTGCTGCCGGGCGATGGCGCGACCGTGGGCGCGGCTCTGGTCGCGCATCCCGAGATTGACGGTGTCGCCTTCACCGGAGGTACCGACACCGCGCGCGCGATCAACCGCACGCTCGCCAATCGCGATGGCCCGATCTTCCCCTTCATCGCCGAGACGGGCGGGCTCAACGGCATGTTCGTCGACACGACCGCACTGCGGGAACAGGTGGTCGACGACGTCATCCAGTCAGCGATCGGCTCGGCCGGACAGCGTTGCTCCGCTTTGAGGGTTCTCTTCGTACCCGAGGATTCGGCGGACGAGTTGATCGCTACCATTTCCGGCGCTCTCGACACTTTGGTGATCGGGGATCCGGCCGATCCCGCGACCGATATCGGCCCGGTGATCGATGCGGAGGCGCTTGCCAACCTCGAAGCGCATGTCGAGCGACTGAAGCGCGAGGCAAAGATTATCCGCCAGCTCGATCCGGGCACGTCGAGAGGGACCTTCTTCGGCCCTGTCGTCGCGGAAGTGCCCGCGCCCGACTTCCTCGAACGGGAAGTGTTCGGACCGATCTTGCACATCTACCGCTACGATCCGGCCAGGCTGGAGGACGTCGCCGGCAAGCTCGCGGATCGGGGCTATGGGCTGACGCTGGGCGTCCATAGCCGCATCGAGCGCTTTGCGCAGGAAATCCGCGCGCTGGTCCCGGCGGGCAACGTCTATGTCAATCGCTCGATCATCGGCGCAGTGGTCGGCGTGCAACCCTTCGGCGGCGAGGGCCTGTCGGGCACCGGCCCCAAGGCGGGCGGGCCCCATTCGTTGCTGCGTTATGCGACCGAGCGGGCGCTCTCGATCAACATCACCGCGCAGGGCGGCGACCCGGCTTTGCTGAACCTCTAAAATATCCTCCCCCTGATTTCACGGGGAGGAATTCACTCCCGCGACGAACCTGTTTGACCGATCGCGAAGACGGGCAGATGATTGCGGACCCGTCACGATCGATCGGCTGCGAGGGGGAGTGCTATGGAGCCGTCGTTTCCCGAAACGATCGAACCAGAATTCGATCGCCGAACCTTGTTGTCGCTGGTCGCATTCGCGATCGGCGGCGCCTCCATCCCAGGCATCGCCCATGCGGCGGACCGGAGTTCGGACATCGTTGGAATGGATGCGGTTTCGCTGCGCGACGCTATTCGCGCCCGAAAGCTCTCCTGCGTCGAAGTGATGAATGCCTATCTCGACCAGATCGGGGCCTTGAACCCGACGGTGAACGCGATCGTCTCGCTACAGGATCGCGCGGGGCTGGTGAAACAGGCCGAGGCGCGCGATGCGCAAATCTTCCGGAAAGACGCCGTCAGCCCCCTGCACGGCCTGCCCCATGCCGCCAAGGATCTCGTCGCCGTGGCGGGATTGCCGTTCACGGCGGGCTCTCCGATCTTCAAGGACAGGATTGCGAAAGCGGACGCCGTGCAGGCCGCGCGGCTGCGCGACGCCGGGGTCGTCTTCATCGGCAAGACCAACACGCCTGAACTCGGCCTGGGCTCACACACCTTCAATCCGGTGTTCGGCGCCACGCGCAATGCCTACGACCCTTCCAAATCGGCGGGCGGTAGCAGCGGAGGCGCGGCGGTCGGGCTCGCGCTCCACATGCTGCCGCTGGCGGATGGCAGCGATTATGGCGGAAGCCTGCGCAATCCGGCAGGCTGGAACAACGTCTACGGATTCCGCACCAGCATCGGCCGGGTGCCTGCCACGGCCCGCGACGTCTGGCTTCCGACGATGGGCGTGACCGGCCCGATGGCGCGCAATGTCAGGGATCTTGCGCTGCTGCTCGCGGTACAAGCGGGCTATGACGCGGGCTCGCCACTCTCGATGGAAAGCGGCGGCGGGCAGTTCCAGCAACCATTGCACGCTGAGATGAAGGGAAAGAGGATCGCCTGGGCCGGCGATTTCAATGGTGCCATCCCCTATGAAGCAGGCGTGCTCGATCTATGCCGAAATGCGCTCAAATCCTTCGAGGATCTGGGATGCCACGTCGAGGAAGCCTGCCCCGTTTATCCGGTCGACAAGGCTTGGAATTCGTTCGTCAAGCTCAGGGGGTGGCAGCAGGGCGGCGGAATAGTCGATCTGTACAACGATCCCGCGCGGCGCGCATTGCTTAAGCCCGAGGCCGTTTACGAGGTCGAGCAGGGCCTCGGCCTCTCCGCGTTCGACGTCACTGCACATTCCGTGATCCGGTCGGAATGGAGCGAGGCCGTCCGCACATTCTTTCAGCGTTACGATTTCTGGATCATGCCGACCGCGCAGACATTTCCGTTCGACGTCGATCAACGCTGGCCGAGCGAAATCGCGGGCCACAAGATGAACACCTATCATGAATGGATGAAGGCGGTCTGCCTGCTCACCATGTCGGGCTGCCCGGCGCTTGCCGCGCCCGCCGGCTTCGCCAGCAACGGCCTGCCGATGGGCATCCAGATCATCGCGCCCGTCCATGCCGAAATCGAATGCCTTCGGCTGGCGCTTGCCTATGAAGCTGCGAGCCAGACCCGCCTTTCACGCCTTCCGCCCCTTTTGGGACGAGCCCGACGCACGTGAAAGCCTGCTAGGGAGGATCTCAGGTGAGCGGATCCCGCACGACCCATGCGCCGCGCCGCTTGAGCACCAGCCAGTAATAGGCTGCCGCCAGGACGATCTGCGCGGCGGTCGCGATCATGCCCGGCCGCCCCTCCTCCACATCCTGCCAATTGGCGTAGACCACATAGGCCAGCGCCAGCAGCGTGAAGATCGGCGCGATCGGGAAAAGCGGCATCTTGTAGAGTGCGTGATCGGTGCTGCGGTTGCGCCGCCCGGCAAGCGCACCCAGGCTGATCGCCGCATAGGTCACGATCAGCCCGCCGCCATTCAGGATCAGCAGGAATTTGAGGCTGATGAAGCAGCACAAGACGCCGATCAGGCCGATGATCAGAGTCGCGATCCACGGGCTTTGCCATTTGGGGTGGATCGCGCCGATGAATTCGTCGAAGCGATAGCCCCACACGCAGTCGCGCCCGGTGCACCAGAAGAAGCGGGCGGATGCGAGCACGGTGACGATCGCGGCGTTGACGATCGCGATCACCACGCCGACCGCCACCAGCTGCGAGAGCAAGGTTCCCCCTCGCCCGCGCACGAACAGACCGAACGGATCATCCGCGCCGAACAGCGCCTTGAGGTCGGGCGCGCCGATCAGCACCGCCACCACCGGCACCAGCTCAAGGCAGAGCGACAGGCCGAACGAGGTCAGGATCACGCGCGCGATCTTGGCCGGCGCGTCGTGCATCTCCTCACCGAAATAGACCGCCATGCCGTAACCATTGAGGGCAAAGATCGCGACGGTGGTGGCGAGGCCGATCGAACTATGAGAGGCCGGCACGAGCATATTGCCCGCCAGCGCCATCGGGTGCGCCAGTATCGGCAACAGCGAACGCGCCGGCTCGGCCAGGCCCAGCACGACCAGCACGACCAGCGCCGCGACCTCGACCGCGAGGAAGACGCCGGTGACGAGCGCATTCACGCGGATGTTGAGCAAGGCGCACAGGGTCGAGCCGACCACCACCACGATCGCGGTCGGGATCTGCGGCAGGCCGGGTATGACCGTGCCGAGCACCGCGCTTACGCCGAGGCCGACGACGGGCGGGAAGATCATGTTGTTGAAGACGTTGATGCCGAGGACGATGAAGCCCGGCAGCGGCCCCAGCGTGCGCGCGACCGCGACATATTCGCCACCCGCCACCGGGAAGGCCGACGACAATTCGGCATAGACATAAGCGGTCGCGACGCAGACCAGGCCCGCGAGCAGGAATGCCCATAGAGTGCCCGTCCCCGCCGATTGCAGCATCCCCGGCACGATGATGAATACCGAGGAGGCCGGCGTGGTCGCCGACAAGGTCAGGAACAAGATACCGAGCACGCCCAGGCAGCGCGCCAATGGGCGCGGTGTCGGCGGCAACTTCCCTCCGCGGGTCGCCAATTATTCGGCCGCCTCGGGAAATTCAGGCAGGCCCGGCGCGGCGAGCTTGGTCAGCGGGCGCACCGCCGTGTCGACCACCGGCAGTGTATCGATCATCTTGCCGTTCGTCTCGACGCTCAGCGCCTCGAAGCGGCGGGCCTGGGTCAATACCTGGCTTTCAAGGCTGCCCACGAAATCATTATAGGCGCCGGTTGCCTGGTTGAGGTTGCGTCCCAGCCGCTCGACATGGCGGCCCATCGTCTGCAGCCGCGAATAGAGCTCCTTGCCAAGCTTGCCGACCTCCTCGGCCTGCTTGGCCAGCCCCTCCTGCCGCCACATCCCCGCCATCACCTTGGCGAGCGCGAGCATGTTGATGGTCGAGGCGATAATGACGCCGCCGCGAAAGCTTTGCTCGATCAGATCGGGCGCGCGTTCGGCGGCGGCGGAGAGGAAATGCTCGCCGGGGATGAACATGATCACGAAGTCGGGCGAGAGGTCGAACTGGCGCCAATAGGCTTTGCGGCCGAGATCGGTCGCGTAGGATTGCATCGCCTTGGCATGCGCGAGCAGCAATTCGCCGCGCCGCGTCTCGTCTTCCTCGTCGAACGCCTGCTCGAACGCGGTGAGCGGGCATTTGACGTCGATCACGATGCAGCGCCCGCCCGGCAGCTTGATCACGCAATCGGGCCGAAGCTGGCGCTCGCCATCCGAAACCGCGGCCTCCATCTCGAAATCGACATTCTCGGCGAGCCCCGCGGATTCGAGGATGGTGCGCAACTGCTCCTCACCCCAACGGCCGCGATGCTTGGGGCTGGAGCGCAGCACGTTGGTCAGGCGCGCGGTTTCTTTGCGAACAAGATCATTGCCTTGGGTGAGACTGCTAACAGCTTCCTTAAGCGCTTCATAGCTGCCGACGCGTTCCTTTTCGACCTTGGCCAGCCCTTCCTCATAGCGCTTGAGCGTGGTTTCGACCGGCGTCAGCAGCGCCTTCAACTGCGCCTCGCCTTTTTCGTTCGCCTGCGCGAAGCGCTGGTCGGCGCGTTCGAGAAATGCCTTCTGCGCCTCGCCGAGCAACTTCGCTCCGACCTCGCTGAACTGCGCGGAAAGCGCCTCCTTGGCCTCGCGCAGCTCGGTCATCCGTGCCTCGAACGCCTGCATCCGTTCATTGGTGGAAGCACGCTCGACCGCCAGTTCGCGCAGCGCCACGTCGCGCGCGGCAATGACCTGGCTCAGCTGATCGCGAAGCGGCCCGACTTCGGCGGCCTGGGCTTCCGCCTTCGCCGCCGAACTGGCGCGCGCGAACCAGCCGATGGCGAGCCCGGCCAGCAGAGCCACGATACCGATCACCAACGTCAGACCCATAAATACTCCCCGGAACGAAAAGCGAACTTAACGGAGAGTTCGCCCCCGCTCAAGCGGCTTGCGCAATGTGCGGCTGGACGGAACGACGCGCCGGGCGCAGGGTTAGGCCAGAGAGCATAAGGGAGAGTGCCTAATGTCTGTCCGCAAGATGATCGCAGCCCATCCCCTCGCCCACGGCCATGTCAATGAGCCGATGGCCGAGGCCGCCAAGCATGCCATGTATTGCGCGATCATCGCCACCGCCTGCGCCGACGCCTGCTCCGGCGAAGAAATGGACATGCGCCAGTGCATCCGCACCTGCCTCGACTGTGCCGACGTCTGCACCGCGATGTCGCGGATGGCGGTGCGCCAGACGGGCGAGGACAATCAGGCGCTGCGGGCCATGTTCCACACCTGCATCGAGATTTGCGAAATCTGCGCCGCCGAATGCGCCAAGCATGATCACGATCACTGCAAGCGCTGCGCCGAAATGTGCCGCGAATGCGCGGACGATTGCCGCAAGGCGCTATCGACCGTGTCGCATTGACCAGATGCGCGCGCTGTTCTCACCGATCTTTTAGGCTCAGCCGCAGCTGGACGGTCCGCCGG
>Ga0070675_100001669_pt1 | contig 16352 bp, 12 predicted proteins | sample KBSM43metaG_FD_65343 | JGI IMG/M metagenome (GOLD analysis project Ga0070675, IMG submission 65343) | Miscanthus rhizosphere microbial communities from Kellogg Biological Station, Michigan, USA - KBS M4-3 metaG | ecosystem: Host-associated > Plants > Roots > Rhizosphere > Soil ...
GGCCCCACTGGCGGGGAAGCGTGTTGCTATTCTTGGCTACGGCAACCAGGGCCGGGCGCAGGCGCTGAACCTCAATGAGAGCGGGATCGACGTCGTCGTCGGCCTGCGCGGAGCCTCCGGCAGCGCAAGGTCAGCCGAGGAAGCGGGACTGAAAGTAACCCTGGTTGAGGAAGCCGCCGCGTCGGCTGATCTAATCATGTTCCTTGCTCCTGACGAGGCGCTCGACGGCATCTACAAGGAGGTTGAGGCCCGTATCCGCTACGGGGGGGCGATCGGCTTCAGCCATGGGCTGGCAATCCATTTCGGAGCCGTCCGTCCCCGCCACGACCTCGACGTCATTCTGGTCGCGCCGAAGGGGCCCGGGACTGCGCTGCGGTCGCTGTACCAGCAGGGCAAGGGCATGGTCGCGCTTTGGGCCGTGGCGCAGGACGCGACCGGCGGTGCGCGCTCGCTTGCTTTGGCCTACGGCAAGGCAATCGGCTGCGCCCGCGCCGGGCTCATTACCTCGAGCTTCGCTGAGGAATGTGAAGCCGATCTCTTCAACGAAGGCGCGGTCGTTTGGGGCGCGGTCCCCGAAATCCTCGTCGCCGGCTTCGAAACCCTGGTCGAAGCAGGCGTTTCGCCGGAAGTCGCCTTCCTGGAATGCGTCGGCGAGTTGAAGCTGATTGCCGAACTGATCGAGCAGCGCGGCATCGCGGGGATGCGGGAAGCCATCTCCAACACGGCAGAGCTTGGCGCGGTGCTGGGCGGGCCAAGGGTAGTCGACGGCGAAGTACGTCGGAAGATGCGCGAGATCCTGGACGAAGTTCGCAGCGGGCGTTTCGCCAAGGCTCTTCAGCAAGAGGCCAATGCCGGCTACCCCCTATTGGAAAAGGCGCGAGCAGATGCGCGCGCAGGTGCGATCGAGCAGGTCTTCAGCGAACTGAAGAAACTGACTTAGCCGACTTGCTCGGGCAGTTCGGTGATGCGTCCCCCGACGGATGCCCGTTCGGTGTAGACGCGCTGCAGCCGCCGATGGGCCTGGGCAGCCTCTTGGTCACTGGCGGACATGGCGAGCTCGAGCTCTTCGGCAGCGCGCTGGGCGAAATAGGCCCGATCGCCGGTCACGGTGCTGGACTGGTCCATGGTCGGTCTCCTCCAGTCGCTGAAGCGTAACATGGCGAAGCTTGGATGTCGCCAGAAAAGGGCGATTTTCAGCGCCTTCCGAACAGCTTCTCCATTTCGGCATGGCCAAGCTTCACCCAGGTCGGGCGTCCGTGATTGCACTGGCCGGAACGCGGTGTGATCTCCATCTCGCGCAGGAGAGCGTTCATTTCGGCGACTGACAGGACGCGCCCTGCCCTCACCGACCCGTGGCAGGCGATTGTAGCCGACACATGGTCGAGTTTCTCCTGAAGGGAAAAAGCTCCTCCCAGCTCCGCGAGCTCGGCGGCGAGGTCGCCAAGAAGACCTTGAACATCGGTCTTGCCCAAGGCGGCCGGAGTAGCGCGGACCAGAATTGATGTCGGTCCGAAGCGCTCGACCTCCAGGCCAAGGCGCCCAAGTTCTTCCGAAGCGGCCTCGATCCGATCGCAGTCGGTTTCTTCCAGATCGACCACCTCCGGCATCAGCAAGGGCTGACGCGCGATCGTTCCGCCTTCGCGAGCTGCCCGCATGCGCTCCAGCACCAGCCGCTCGTGCGCGGCATGCTGGTCGACGATGACCAGACCGTCCTCCGCTTCGGCAACGATGTACGTCGCGGCGACCTGTCCCCTGGCAACGCCCAGTGGATATCTGGGAACTTCGGCGACCGCTGGCTCGGCGCGTGCTGCCGGCGCATGATCGAAGAGCGCCTTCGTTTCTTCGAGAACGGCCGTGGAACCCGCCGGCGCCCACTGCGGTACCTGGCCGCCCGACGCTGGAACGCGCCTGAGCTGCTCGTCATAGGTCGCGCTGGTGGTCCAGAGCACTGGAGCTGCCGCCTGCTTCCGCGTTGCGCTCCTCTGGCTCGCCTCGTCGAGAGCGGCGCGAAGGCCGCCGACGATCAGGCCACGTACCGCCGTCGGATCGCGGAATCGGACTTCCGTCTTAGCGGGATGCACGTTCACATCCACTTCCTCGAGCGGCACCGAAAGGAACAGAGCTGCGATCGGGTGACGATCCCGCGCAATGAGGTCGCGGTAAGCACCCCGCAACGCACCGACGAGCAGGCGATCCTTCACCGGTCGGGCGTTGACGAACAGGAACTGCTGGTCGGCCAAGCCCCGGTTGAACGTCGGCAGGCTGACGATGCCGGTCAATCCAATGCCGTTGCGCTCGCAGTCGATGCCGATGCCGTTCCGGTCAAGCTCCGCGCTCAGCAGCTCAGCCACACGCTGCGGCGGTGTCGTGGGCTGAAGCGAGAGGATCCGGCGGCCGTCATGCTCGAGCACGAAACTGACGTCACTTCTGGCCATGGCCAAGCGCTTCACGGAATCGAGGCAGGCTGCGTACTCGCTCCGCGGGCTTCGCAAGAACTTGCGCCGGGCCGGGACCTTTTCGAACAGCCGCTCGACGCGGATGCAGGTGCCGGGTGGAAGTGCCGCCGGCCCCTCGCCCACCGGCGCGCCATGGTCGATCTCGACCCGCCAGCCGTCGGCACCGCGCACCCTGCTGTCCAGCGTCAGGTGCGAGACGCTTGCAATTGAGGGCAGCGCCTCGCCACGGAAACCGAAGCTGACGATCCGATCGAGGCCGTCGTCGGGCAATTTCGAAGTCGCGTGACGCTCCAGCGCCAAGCGCATTTCATCGGGCGTCATTCCGGACCCGTCGTCGGCAACTTCGATAAGCTCGAGCCCGCCGGCCGTCAGCCTGATTCGGATCGTTCCGGACCCGGCATCCAGCGCGTTCTCAACAAGCTCCTTGAGGGCGCTCGCAGGGCGTTCTACGACCTCGCCAGCAGCGATGCGATTCACGAGCTCCGAAGGCAGCCTTCTTATTGACATGTTAAGCATTCCTAGCCGATTACCGGCGGGCCAGCGAAGCGCTGATTTCGGGGAAAAATTCAGTTCGCATTCAATGGGATGGAATTAATCGCCGGTAAACGCGTGGGGCCGTCCCACTGTCGTTGCCGAGCAATAGGGCGAGAGACGGGGAAGAATGTTCTGGACGCGCTGGTTCAAATGGATGTCGCACGACATGGCGATCGATCTCGGGACCGCCAATACACTGGTTTACGTACGCGGCCGCGGAATCGTTCTTAACGAGCCGTCCGTCGTCGCCATCGAGACCATCAACGGCGTGAAGAAGGTCAAGGCAGTCGGCGAAGACGCCAAGCTCATGATGGGCAAGACGCCCGACCAGATCGAGGCCATTCGGCCGCTTCGCGACGGCGTCATCGCCGACATCGATGTCGCTGAGCAGATGATCAAACACTTCATCCACAAGGTGCACGGCGGCAAGATGCGCGCCTGGCGCTTCCCGGAAATCGTGATCTGCGTCCCGAGCGGGTCGACCAGCGTCGAGCGCCGCGCGATCCGCGACGCAGCGTCCAACGCCGGCGCCAGCGCCGTCTACCTGATCGAGGAACCGATGGCTGCCGCGATCGGCGCCGACATGCCGGTGACCGCCCCGATCGGATCGATGGTCGTCGACATCGGCGGCGGCACGACCGAAGTCGCGGTGCTCTCGCTGCGCGGTCTCGCTTACACCACCTCGGTGCGTGTCGGCGGAGACAAGATGGACGAAGCGATCAGCTCGTACGTCCGCCGCAACCACAACCTCCTGATTGGTGAGGCCACGGCCGAGCGGATCAAGAAGGAAGTGGGTATCGCCAAGCCGCCTACGGACGGCGTCGGCAAGACGGTCCACATCAAGGGTCGCGACCTGGTGAACGGCGTTCCGAAGGAGATTTCGATCAATCAGGGTCAGATCGCCGAAGCGCTTTCGGAGCCGGTTGGGACGATCGTCGAGGGCGTTCGCATCGCGCTGGAAAATACGGCGCCGGAACTGGCGGCCGACATCTGTGACCAAGGCATCGTGCTCACCGGAGGCGGCGCGCTGCTTCAGGGCCTCGACGAGGTCCTGCGCGATGAGACGGGACTTCCGGTCACGGTCGCGGAGGATCCGCTCACCTGCGTCGCTCTCGGTACTGGTCGAGCGCTGGAGGAAGAGCAGTTCCGCGGCGTTCTTCAGACCGCCTGAGAAAGGGCTGAGCGGTGGCGCCGCCGGGAGGGCCGCGCCCAGGCTGGTCCCGGCGCGCGCAGTACGGGCTGTTCTTCAGCTTTCTCGCCGCTATGGCGGGCCTGATCATCGGCATCGTCATGCTCGGCCTGTCGCTGGTCGCGCCAAAGAGCTATGCTTCGGTAAGAGGCGTCGCGCTGGATGCGACCGCGCCCGTCACGGGCGGACTCAGGGCCGTTACGGCGACGGTCGGCGGCGTGTTTACCGGCGCCGGCAATTACTGGGACGCCGCGCGTCAGAACGCGCGGCTGAAGCACGAACGCGAGTTGATGCTCCAGCGTATCGTAGAGGCCAAGGCCATCAGTCTCGAGAACCGCGAGCTCAAGGCGGCGCTGCAGCTTCGCGAGCATAGCAGGTCACCGATCGCGACGGGACGCATCGTCGGCTCGTCGTTCAGCAGCCCGCGCCGCTACGCCATTTTCTCCGCCGGCGGCGCCGACGGCGTGCGCGTTGGAATGCCCGTACGCTCGTCAAAGGGGCTCATCGGCCGTGTGATCGATGCGGGCTCTCTCGCCTCTCGAGTCCTGCTCGTCTCGGACCGGGCGAGCATCATCCCGGCAAGGATCCTGCGCAACGGCCAGCCCGTGATCAGCCAGGGTCGCGGCGATGGTACGGTCGACCTCAGGCCGCTCGAAGTGGGCCGGAACCCGTTCAAGCCCGGCGACATCGTGATCACGTCCGGAACCGGAGGGCTCTATCCTCCCCTCGTACCGATCGCCCGTGTAGTACGGCTGGACGACGATGGTGCAATCGCCCTCCCTCTGGCTGATCCGAGCTCGGCCAGCTTCGCCATGGTCGAACAGTCGTACGAGCCTGCCGCCGTTGCCGACGAAGCCGGCGGCATCCCGGAGAACCAGTAATGGTCCGCGCGGCCCTCGCTCCTCACAGGAACCTCGGCAAGGGGCCGGTCGCGGGCGCGGACCTTGTGCCCGCGATCTCCGTGGCAATCGCGAGCCTGCTGACCGCCCTCCCCATCGTTTCGATGAGCGGCTGGTATCCGGACTTCGGTTTCCTGATGCTGATTTCCTGGCGGCTGCTTCGCGCCGACGCGTGGCCCGCCTGGTGGGCGGCGCCGCTTGGTTTTTTCAACGATCTGATGAGTGGCCATCCGATCGGCCTTTCGATCGCATTGTGGACCGCGGTGATGCTGGTTCTCGACTTGATCGATCGCCGAACGATGTGGCGCGGCTATTGGCTTGAGTGGGCGTTGGCGGCCCTGCTCCTGTTCATCAACGAAACCGCTGAGTGGCGCATCGCCCAGATCATGAACGCTTCGCTGCCATTCGTCAGCGTTGTGCCGCCCCTCCTAATCTCTGCGCTGGCCTTCCCTGCCTTTGCCTGGGCCGCAGCCCGGCTGGACCGCTGGAGGCTCGGCCGATGAAGATGGAGCGTCGGTTCACTTCGGTCCACCAGACGATCACCTTCTCGCGACGGATGATGTTGCTCGGCTGCGGCCAGGCCGCCATTGGCGCAGTCCTTCTCGGACGCCTCGGGTGGCTCTCAGTCAGGGAGAATGAGAAGTATCAACTGCTGTCAGAGAGCAATCGCGTCCAGCTAATTCCGGTTCCGCCGCGCCGTGGATGGATTGTGGACCGGCACAAGGTTCCGATCGCCATCAATCGCTCAAGCTTCCGGATCGACCTGATCCCACAGCAGCTTGAAACGCCGGAATCGACGCTGAAGACCCTCGCCGAGCTATTGCAGCTGACGACCGATGACATGGATCGGATCCTGCGCGAGCTAAAACTAGGGCACGGCTTCCAGGCCGTGCAGGTCGCAGAGAACGTCAGCTTTGAGCAGTATGCTGCAATCACAGTTCGCTTGCCCGATTTGCCCGGCGTGCAGGCGACCCGTGGCTTCTCTCGATACTATCCGAGCGGCCCAGCGGTCGCACATCTTGTCGGCTACGTCGGCACGGCGAATGAAAAGGAATATGAGGCGGAGGACAAGAATCCGCTGCTAATCATTCCAGGTGTGAAGATTGGCAAGCAGGGTCTTGAAAAGTCGCTCGAAAAATACCTTCGCGGTGTACCCGGCGGCCAGCGCGTCGAGGTCACGGCTCGTGGCAAATTGGTCCAGGAACTTGATCCCAAGCCCGACCGCAGCGGACAGACAGTTCAGCTGACCATCGATCAGGGCCTGCAGGAGTATGCAGCGCGGCGGATGGGCGACCAGTCCGGCGCTCTCGTCGCGATGGACGTCGCGAACGGAGATCTGCTCGCATTCGTGTCGATGCCCGCTTTCGACCCGAACAGCTTCAGCGAGGGCATCGGCCGGACTGAATGGAAGATGCTGTCGGAGAACGACCACATCCCGTTGCTGAACAAGGTGGCGCAAGGGCTTTATCCGTCAGGCTCGACGATCAAGCCGGCGATGGCTCTGGCGTTCCTGAAACAGGGAATCGATCCCAAGCGGCGCGTTCACTGCGCCGGCGGCTATCAGATCGGAAATCGATATTTCCGATGCGACGCGGTGCACGGATCGATGGACATGCATTCGGCCATCGAACGCAGCTGCAACACCTATTTCTGGGCCACGGGCCTCGTCACCGATCCCGCGCAGACGACGGAGATGGTCAACTATCTGGGATACGGCCAGGAATTCGACCTGCCCATTCCGTCTCAACGGTTCGGGACAATGCCGAACCCCAAGTGGCTCGAGAAAAAATATCACCGGAAGTGGCAGGGCTACGATTCGGCCAATACGTCGATCGGCCAGGGATACGTCTTGGTGAACCCGCTCCAGCTAGCGGTCATGCCGGCGCGACTGGCATCTGGAAAGCTGCTTCAGCCACGTCTGCTGATAAGCGACCGCCAGGAATCCGTGAAGCCCGTCGACGCCAGTCCCGAGCATCTGGAGATCATTCGCAAGGCTATGGCGGCCGTCGTCAACGGCAGCGGCACTGCTGTCGCCTCGAAACTGCCGCTCGACGGAATCCAGATGGCGGGCAAGACAGGCACCGCTCAGGTCTTCCGGCTCGGCGAGCGCGGGCATCAATCGAACTGGGCGCTGCGCGACCACGCCCTGTTCATCGCCTTCGCGCCAGCCGACAAACCTCGCTACGCGATCGGATGCATTATCGAGCACGGCGGCTTCGGAGCGGCCACCGCAGCGCCGATCGTCCGTGATTCCATGACCTATCTGTTCGATAAGCAGAAGGCGTTGGCCGCCCTCGCTCCGCTTGAGGAGCAATGGGGCGGAACGCTTGCCCAGCGCAACGGGAGGCAGTTGGCGGCCTTCAAAGCACAGCGGACCGCAACGTGATCTCGTCGGCAATCATCCCCCAGCCCCTCGCGCGCCTTCCTTGGCGGCTGATCTTCGTCATCATCGGAATCGCCGGGATCGGCTTCCTCACGCAATATTCGGCCGCGGGGGGTTCGGTCCGGCCCTGGGCGATGAAGCAGGGCCTTACGGTCCTGTTCTTTCTCTCGCTCGCGGTGATCATGTCGACCATACGAGAGAACACGATCAAGCAACTGGCCTTTCCAGCCTATGCAGTCATCCTTATCATGCTGATCATCGTCGAAGCGGTGGGCTTCGTCGGCAAGGGAGCCCAGCGCTGGATCGACCTGGGGTTCATTCGCCTGCAGCCGAGCGAATTCATGAAGCCAGCCATCGTTATCGTGCTGGCCCGGTTCTACGAATTGCTTCCGGCCGGCGACATCCGCAAATGGCGCGCGATCTGGCCCGCCGTAGCGTTGATCGGAGTGCCTTGGGCGCTGATTCTTGTCCAGCCCGATCTCGGTACCGCAACGATGGTCCTCTTGGGCGGCGTCGCGGTGATGTTCATCGCCGGGGTCCCGCTTCGAGTATTCCTGATCCCGGCTGCGGTGCTCGGGGGAGCCATCCCGATCGTCTACCAGTTCATGCACGGCTATCAGCGCAGGAGGATCGACATCTTCCTCAACCCGGAAAGCGACCCCCTTGGTGCCGGCTACCACATCACCCAGTCGAAGATCGCGATCGGGTCAGGCGGCATTTTCGGCAAAGGCTTCCTCAATGGGAGCCAGAGCCATCTGGACTACCTTCCTGAAGGGCATACCGACTTCGCCTTCGCCACTTGGGTAGAAGAATGGGGCCTGCTGGGCGGTGCATTGCTCATTTTGTGCTTTGCAGCTGTGGTTGTCTGGGGGCTGCGAGTGGCATCGAACGCGAAGTCGCGTTTTGCCCAGCTGACGGCGGCTGGCCTGACCGCAACCATCTTCTTCTATTCGTCGATCAACCTAATGATGGTGATGGGCCTGGCGCCCGTCGTCGGCATTCCGCTCCCCCTCGTCAGCTTCGGAGGATCGGCCGTGATGACGGTGATGATCTGTCTCGGCGTCCTGATGTCGCTAGAACGGCAGCAGCGAACCACGTCGGGGCTCACGCGATAAGTTGAAATCGCGCGGTTGCGCCTTAAGTTTCGCCATGCTACCGGCGCCGCCGCTCAAGGTGAGATTTGACCGCCGGAGCATCCGCCGAATGGCAGTGGACGCATAGCTCAGTTGGTAGAGCAGCTGACTCTTAATCAGCGGGTCCTAGGTTCGAGCCCTAGTGCGTCCACCACTTTTCAAACACTTCAACGGCCGCGAGCCGATCCATGGCCTGACTGGCGAGCGCGGCCCCGATCCCGGGGATCTCGCCGACTGCTCACCGGGTAACCTTCAGGTCTGGGCGGTTGGCTTTTACAATGCCGGGTTCCCGTGCTTAAGCGAGGTGTGAACCTGGGCAAGATCTATCTCCGTCAGCTCGTTGCGTGGGGGCCGGCGGCATTCTGCCTGCTGACGGCATTCGTTGTCATTTTCCAAGGTGAATTCGACTTCTTGAGAGACTCGCGAGGTTGGAGCTGGGGTAGAGTGGTGGCGCTCGTGACTGCCACGGTCATAACGAGTGCTCTGGCAACGATATTAGCTTTTTGGTTCGAGCGCCCTCGTCGAAGTAACCAGGGCTAAGCAGAAAACTAGTGTATCCGTACTGGCTCCTGTTCGGCTTGTTTGCTGTCGGCGCTCTGTTTTACGTGCCAGACTTTAGGTTCGATAAGCGGCTCGGCTCCCTTTGGATTGGAGCCATCGTCCTTACCCTGTTCATCGGCTTGCGATATTGGACGGGGGTCGATTGGTCGACGTACCTGCGCATATGGAACGCCGCTGCGGGACAGTCGCTATCAGCTTTACTCCAGACCTATGGTGGCGACCCTGCCTTTTACACGCTGCTGTGGTTGCTGCGGCAAGCCGGACTGGAATACTGGTCACTGAACCTAGTCTGTGCTGCGGTCTTTACCGCGGGCCTCGTTTGTTTTGCACGGCGGCTGCCAAACCCTTGGCTCGCAGCCTTCGTGGGGGTCCCCTACCTCGGCATTGTGATCGCTATGAGCGGCACGCGCCAGGCGACTGCGATTGGTCTCGTCTTCCTCGCGCTTCTGGCATTCTTCAAGCGCCGACTGGTCACTTTTCTCGGCTTGTCTGCGTTCGCGACGATGTTTCACGCTAGCGCACTTGTAACCGTGCCTTTGGCCGCTCTGTCGTTTGCGCGGAATCGCCTGCAAGCAGGGGTCCTGATACTTGCGACAGCCGTTCTGGCTTATTTCGCGCTTGCTGCGCGAATTCAGATGTACTCGACACGCTATGGGCAAGACGCCCTCTTACAGTCATCCGGGACCTTCTATCGTATCGCAATGACCGTTTTTGCGGCGTTGGCGTATCTGGCATTCGTCTCGCCGAACGTGAAGTTGGAGCCGCATGAGCGCACCCTGTGGCGCAACTACTCGATTGCTTCCCTTATCTCGATTCCGCTGTTCTTTCTCGTTCCCTCAACGACGTCCTTGGATCGCCTTCTTCTTTACATCTACTCCCTTCAGATTTTCTCGTTGGGCATGCTGCCTTACGCCAACCTGCGAGTGCGTCCTGCGCTCGTGATCATCGGGATTATCGGCTACTTCGGGATCACAATGTGGGTGTTCTTCAATTTCGCGCAGAACGCTGAATCCTACATTCCGTATCAATCGTACGGGTTCGACTAACGAGCCTGAGAATTTCAAAGCATAGCTTGAGACGCGGTGTTTGCTCCTGCGGTATCAATGATTGGATGCTAGCGGCACCAGACGTTGCCGACCAACCTCGCTGACGCCTCGCCTATCTTGGCCGTCGGCGACCGCCCTGTGCACAGGCTCCTCCGTCGGGCCAACCAGTCCAACCCGGGCCTTTCAAGAACCGGCCGGGTGTTGCCGCGGTATGCTCGCCATTACGAAGGACCTCGACGCCGTTGACGAAAACGTCACGAACGCCGGTCGCATATTGCATCGGCCTTTCGTAGGTTGCGTGATCGGTAATTGTTGCAGGATCGAACAGGACCACATCCGCAGCCATTCCCGGCGCCAGGCGACCCCGGTCACGAAGACCAAGATTCTCCGCCGGTAAGGAAGTGAGACGGCGTACGGCATCGCTCAGAGACACTACCTTTTGGTCGCGGACGTAGTGCCCGAGGAAGCGGGCGAAATTGCCGTATGCGCGCGGATGCGTGCTCGACTTGAGGAACACGCCTTCCGGGGCTGACGCCTCCGCATCAGAGCCAAAGCTCATCCATGGCAACGCCGTCTGGCGCCTCACGTTTTCGTCGCTCATCAGAAAGTAGAGCGCCCCTGCCCGGCCTCGATCCGCGATCGTGAGGTCGATCACAAGCTGTCCCGGTGCGACTCCCCGCAGCCTGGCCGCCTCAGCAACCGTCTTTCCGATCAGCGGTTTCAATGTCGGATCCACCAGGCTGACAAGAAGCACTCTGTCTGGTCCTGCGTGAAAGTAGAGGTTTTCCCAGTTCGTGCCGGGCTGAACCATCTCGGCCTTCACCCGCGCGACTACCGCCGGGTCCTTGAGGCGCTCCAGCATGGCTTCGTTACCGCCATCTTGGACCCAAGGCGGCATCGACGCCGCGAGGCCGGTCCCACCGGCCGTGTACGTGTACATGTCGGCAGTGATCTTTAGCCCCTCCGAACGGGCTTTCTCGACGCGTGCGATTACATCGTTGAGCTTTCCCCAGTTCGTCCGGCCCGCCTGCTTGAGGTGGTAGATTTCCGCCGGAGCGCCCGAGCGCCGTGAGATCTCGATCACCTCGTCAACGCTCTCGAGCAGGCGATCGCCTTCCGATCGCATGTGGCTGATATACATCCCACCGCACTTACCGGCTTCGGCCACCAAGGCGATGAGCTCGTCGGTTTCGGCGAACGCGGCCGGTGGGTAAATGAGCGAGCTGCCGACGCCGAGCGCTCCTTCCTGCATCGCAGTCCGGACCAACGACCGCATCCGCTGCAGCTGCTCAGGGTTCGGGTCGATGTCCCTCTCACCAAGCTCGTGCTGCCGCACGGTCGTCGCGCCGACGAACGAGGCGATGTTTGGGGCTATTCCCCGCCTCTCGAGAAAGGAAAGGTATTCGCCGAGCGTCGTCCACTCGATTGGATATCTGACATCGCCCTGGCGCTCGATCGCCAGCTTCCTCATGTCGGCGTTCAGCGGTCCCATCGACCAACCCTCGCCCATCACCTCCAACGTCACGCCCTGGCGAATGTCGCTCTGGGCCCGCGGATCGACGATGAGAGACTCGGTCGCCCAACTGAGCATGTTGATGAACCCGGGCGCCACTGCCAGGCCTGTGGCATCAACCTCCTGCGCGGCTCCGACGGCGCGGCTCGGTCCCACATAAACGATCTTGTCGTCCTTGATCGCAACGTCGCCGACTATCGGGTCGCTGCCGCTCCCGTCGTAAATCGTGCCGCCGCGGATAAGCACGTCGTACACTGGCTGCGGTGGTGTGGTTGCACAGCCGGCGAGAAGCATTGCCCCCACGACCGCAAAGGGCTTCGCGATCGTTCTACTCCTCATTGGCTGCTTTCGAGGTCGCAGGCGTGAACAGCAGGTCCTGATAGTCCCAGCTGAAGTCCGCAGTGGGTGATACCGCCTTCATCGTCACCCGGTCGACCTTGCCGTTCGCGTCGAACGAAAAGCTCACGTAGGCCGGCTCGACCCACTTGAGCGACGGATTCATCTTGAAGGTGTCGTACTGATGGTGGGTCAGCGGCCCCTCCATCCCCCTGGAGTGCGGGAAGTCGATGGCAAGGCCCTTGCCAGCCTGGCGTACCTTGATGGTGCCGTACCACGGGTCCGTGTAGTCGCCGGAGTAGCGATCGAGAGGAAGCGATGGATTCGTCTTCGTCGGAGAAGCCTGCGCCTTTTGCACCTGCTGCGCGGCCGCAGTGAGCCTGGCAATCTTGAACTTGTGCCATTTCTCAGGCCACTGACTCTGAGGATAGCCCAGATAATGGTCGAGCAGTTCGTAAAGGAGACCCCGAACGATCTGGCCGTCTTCGCTATTGGTCGCCACGAAAATGCCGACGTTCTTGTCCGGCAGAAGGGCGACTGTTGCCTGGGACCCGAAGACCGCACCGTCGTGCCCGACGACGTGGGCACCCCGGTAGTCCGAAAGGGTCCATCCCAGGGCATAGAGATTGTAGTGCGACTGCGCGACCGCGAACTCCTCCGGATAGCGGGGCGTCGGCGTGATCACTGCTCCCGTCCACATCTGCTTCGACTGTTCTTCCGTGAACAGGCGCTTGTCGCTGCCGGGGATCTTGCCTCGACCTAGCTGCGTCAGGAGCCAGCGGCTCATGTCGTTTGCGCTGATCGCAAGGCCGCCTGCGGGCGCTGCGTTCTGGGAAATGGTCGCATGTTCGTCCAGCGGTGCCTGGGTGCCCAGTCCGTGGATCGGCCCGTCGCTGCGGCTGTGCGGCCGCGCGTGGTTCGGATTTGCCTTGAACTCGGCGTCCGTGTCGGTCGAATTCTTCATTCCCAGCGGGCCGAACACGTGGTCGCGGATGTACTGCTCCCATGTCGTGCCGCTCACCTCTTCGATGAGTTGGCCGGCCGCCATGTAGAGGATGTTGTCGTAGGCATAGCGGTCGCGAAAACTGGTCGCCGGCTTCAGGTAGCGAATGCGCCGGACCGTCTCTTTCCGCGAAAGCGTGCTGTTCGGAAGAAACAGGAGGTCGCCCTGTCCGAGCCCGAGCCCGCTTCGATGAACCAGCAGGTCGCGAATCGTCATCTCGCGCGTGACCCACGGATCCCACATGCGGAAATCCGGCATATGGTCGATGACCTTGTCGTCCCACTTGATCTTGCCTTGGTCGACGAGCGTCGCGAGGGCAGCGTTGGTAAAGGCCTTACCGGTAGATCCGGTGAAAAAGATGGTGTCCCCATCGACAGGCTTGTTCGTGGTGATGTCACGCACGCCCCAGCCCCGAGCAAGCGTGACCTTGCCGTCTTCAACGATCGTTACAGCGACGCCTGGCGCACCGATTTGCTTGCGCAGCTGCTCGACTCGCTCGTTGAAGCCCGCCGGCGGGGCGGCATTGGCGACGCCGCTTAGCGTGATCATGGAAACTGCTGCGAGCAGTCCGCGCAACGCGACACGACGGTTCATTGTCTCTCCCCTTATGAATTCTGGAGCGCAGGCTCTGCTGCACGGTCGTTCCGGAAAATTCGCCAGATCCCGACCGTCAGAAGCGGCAGGACGAAGACGATTAGAAAGATGTAGGCGAGGGCGCGGTAGCCGGTGGCAATCAGCGCAACCAGGCCGAAGCGTCCCGCCGCGAACATGCACAGCGCGAGCAAGGTCAGGCCGATGGCCAGCCGAGCGCGGTGCGAGAGGTCGGTACTGCTGCGGGCCTGCCAGGCATTGCCAATGCGCTCGTTGATGGCGTGCACGGCGCTCGTTCCACTCTCGAGAAGCGCGGCGAAAATCATCGCCTGGAACAGCAGGTGGAACCACGACAGATCCATTTGCTGAAGCAGGTAATCGGATGGGAGCGGCGTATCCTTAATGACCGGGTAAAAGGCCATCATCGGAATGAAGAAGAGCAGCGCCGGAAGCATTGTGAGCGGACCGGCGAGCAAGCCCGAAACTACCGCATCCCGATCGCTCGACAGGTGGCGCAGGATCGGCAGGATGATCACTGCGCCGACCGTGTTGTAGCTGGCGTAGGTGAGACCGCCCATGACCCATCCGGAGGTTTCCGGATGCGCCGAGAATGATGGTCCGACCAGGTGGCCGAACGAATAGAGCGCGAAGACGATGAAGAGCGCATAGACGCCGTAAAGCAGGTATGAGACGTCGCGGAATAGGCGCTCCACGGCCGTGTTGCCCAAGGCGACGATGGCGGCGATCCCGAGCATCAGGGCCCCCGTTCCCACCCATTCCGGTGCGCCGAAGACGGCGGCGGCGATCGCTCCCGCAGCGGCTCCGTAAACGGCCAGGATCAGGATCACGAGGGCAAGATAGGCGAGCTCGAAGAGGATCCAGCCAGGACCGACGAGCTGCTTGAAGAATGTCCGGTAGTCGAACGCCTGTAGGCGTCTCGCCAAAACGAATGTGATCGCCGAAAGAAGGCTCATGATGACAGTCGCGAATGCGATCGCCAAAAGCCCGCCGCGTGGTCCGGCCGGGAGGAAGAATTCCGCTAGTTCGCGACCAGTGGCGTAGCCCCCTCCGATCACGAATGCCTTCAAGCCTAGCCCTGGCAGCAGGATGCGCTTGAACCAGCTATGCTGAGCGCGGTCCGCGTGGGTACTCACGGCTTAAGGCATTCGTCGACGAGTTGCTCGAATGCCGCCCCACCGCGGATCGGATCAGCCACTGGCAGGCCGAGGCGTGCGGACTCGGATCGGCAAAGGTCACCGGCAGCAGCTTCATCGAGCGCCGACGTGTTTAGCGAGATTCCGCCGCAGCGGACTGCAGGATTGGTCCTGCGTCCAAGGGCGGTCGTTAGGTCGATGATCTCGTCGACGGATGGAACTGGAAATTCCTCGTCGCCCAGCAGGCGCTTCCGGCTCGGATCGTGACAGACGACGAACACGTCTGGCTGGCTTCCGTGCAAGAGCGCAAGCGACACGCCAGCATAGGCGGGGTGCAGGATCGAGCCCTGGCCCTCGATCACATCCCAGTGGTCGGGCGCTGCCGGCGGGCTCAGCATTTCCGCAGCGCCAGCCGCAAAGTCGGACACGACCGCATCCATGGGGATGCCTCCGCCGGAGATCATGATGCCGGTCTGACCTGTCGCGCGAAAGTCCGCGTGGATTCCGCGCACCGCGAAGGCACGAGCGATCGAGAGCGCCGTGTACTTCTTTCCGAGCGCGCAGTCGGTTCCGACCGTCAGCAGGCGCTTGCCGCTGCGCTTCAAGCCTGTCGCGATCGGAATGTTCTCGGGCGGCTTGCGGATGTCGATCAGCCGACGGCCGAGCCGTTCGGCGGAATATCTAAGCTCAGGAATGCAGGTGAGCTTCGCGTGCATGCCGCTGACGATGTCGAGTCCCGCCTCGAGCGCTTCGACGAGGGCAGGAACCCAGGAATCTGCGATAAAGCCACCCGAATTGGCAACGCCGATTACGAGTGCGCGGGCGCCGCGATCCGCAGCGTCAGCGGGGCTCAGTTTCGGCAGTCCGAGGCTGACTTGTGCTTCCGGCAGCGCGAATTCCCCGACGCACAATTCCGGCGCCCAGTCGCGAAGGCCGAACCCTGTCTTCGCAAAGCCCACCTCCGCCGTGTCGCCGAGGAACAGGAGGTAGGGCTGCGGCAGGCCACACGTCGCCGCCACACCGCCTTGCGGAGCCTTCATTGCGAGTTCCAGACGATCGTCAGAAGCTTACTTCGGCTGCGAGGCCGATTGTGCGCGGCTGCAGCGGAACGGTCGAAATGAAGCCGGGATTCACCGTATCGGCGCGGTTACTCGTAATCCGGCCCTCGGTGTCGAACAGGTTCCGCACATAGGCGCGCAGCGTCCACTTGTTGTCGAAAGTCACGGAGCCGTTGAGGTCCAGCGTGCTGTAGCCGTCGACCGGGATCGTATCGGGAGCACTTTCAGCGCCGGAAATGCGATCTCCGACAAATCTGAAAGCGCCGCCGACGTGACCCTCGGCCGTGCCGCTCAACGGGAAGTCGTAATTGGCCGTGAGTGCGCCGCTCGCCTTCGGGATATTCGGAAGCCGGTCGCCGTCGGTGCAGTTGGGCGTCGTTTGAGTGCATTCCGAGTCGGCATAGGCGAAGTTGGCACCCAGCGTGAGGCCCGGTAGCGGGTAGACGGACAATGCCGCTTCGAAACCCTTGCTCTTCGCGGTACCGGCATTCACCAA
>Ga0070675_100001671_pt1 | contig 16350 bp, 15 predicted proteins | sample KBSM43metaG_FD_65343 | JGI IMG/M metagenome (GOLD analysis project Ga0070675, IMG submission 65343) | Miscanthus rhizosphere microbial communities from Kellogg Biological Station, Michigan, USA - KBS M4-3 metaG | ecosystem: Host-associated > Plants > Roots > Rhizosphere > Soil ...
CTGCTGAGCTTGCCGCTCGACGGCGGAAGCCAGGCGCCTTTTCGCGTCGGCATGCCGCCTGCGCCATTCTTCCTGCTCGCGCCCGGAGGCGCCATGCCGCTCGCGAGCTGCAGCCGTTTCGCGGGCTCGGGTCGCTGCCTCAGCGCGCTTGTCGGCGACGGCCGAACCGGCATCGGAAGCCCGCGAACGGGCCCCCTCGACATCCGCTTCCAGCGCGGCGGGATCGGGCAAACCGGCGATCACTGCTTCCGCCGCGCGGAGAGCTTCGGCAGAAGCTTCAGCCACCGGTTTCAGGTCTTCAGCCCTTTGCGAAACCGCCTCCCGCTGGGCGTTCAGGCGATCGATGGCCGCGGCGGCCGCATCAGCAGCACGCTCGGACTCGCGAACCTCGCGCTCCGCGGCGGAAGCGGCCCTGCGCTGCTCCTCGCCCTCGGCGCGCCAGCGCTCGACATCGCGGGCCGCATCGTCGCGTGCCGACGACGCGCCTTCGACGCTCTCTTCGAGCTTCGGGAGCTGCTTGTTGAGGTCAGAGAGTCGGTTGGCGCGGATGAGCCGCTCGGCCGCAGCCGCGCCGGAACCGGTTGAGACGAAACCATCCCAGCGGCGCAGAGCGCCGTCGCGGGTGACCAGCCGCTGGCCGACGGCGAGCTGCTGCCCCTTGTCCTCATCGGCAACGCCGATCTGCCGTAGACGCCGAAGAAGCTGCGCCGGAGCTCGAACATGATCAATCAGCGGTTCCACTCCGGCGGGTAGAGCCGGATCGCCCGCCATCGCATCGCTTCCGGTCCACCGTCGCGGGCCATCGCCACCGATTGCGGCGTCGGCATCCTCGCCCAGCGCCGCCGCAAGAGCGCGCTCATAGCCGGCGTCTGCCGAAAGACTCTCGATCGCAGAGCCGCCGCCGTGCTGGAGGGCACGTTCGAGCGCCTGCGCTTCCGCACGGGCAGCCGAAAAAGCGGCGCGCGCGGCGGCCAAAGCGCTTTCCGCACCGTCGCGACGTTCAGCGGCCGAGGCGCGTTCCTGCTCGGCTGTTTCCAGCTTCTTCTCAGCGGCCAGCTGGGCGGACTTCGCGGCCTCCGCCCGGTCGAGGGCGTCCGCACGCGCGGCTTGCTCCGCCGAGCCCGAGCCCAGCGCTTCGAGCTGCGCGGCAAGCTTTTGCCGCTCGTGTTCGGTCCGATCGACCTGCGCCCGCGCGGCCTCCAGCGCCGCGTCCGCAACCCGGCGCTCGGCACGCATCGCGGCCTGCCGGGTCAGCAAATCGGCGAGCGCGGCCTCCGCTTCGCGGGAGCGCGTTTCGAGATCGCCGAGTTCGCGTCCGATGCGGGCCGACTGCCCTTCGTCATCCGCCAATCGCTGGTCTATCGCTGCGCGCTCGGCTTCCAGCTCCGCGATCCGCGCCTCGGCGTCATGGCGGAGCGCCTCTTCGCGCTCGACGTCCGACGCCAGCGAAGCGTCCAGCCGGTCAAGCTCGGCAAGCCTCCGGACGACCGTGTCTCGCCGCGCGCGCGTCGTCGCCAATTCGTGCGCCAGTTCCGTCGCCCGCTCGCGCGCCTGCGTCAGCTCGTTGCGCCGCTGGGCGAGAAGCGCTGCCGCCTGATCCTGCGCCTGCTGAGCATTCGCCATCGCGCCCTGAAGCGAGGCCACATCGGCTTCGGCAGTCTTCGCCTCCTGCCTCGCGGCGGTCGCGGCTCGGTCGGCCTCGACCCAGCGAGCATGAACCAGCCGCGCCTCGGCGGAGCGGATCTTGTCGGACAATATCCGGTAGCGTTCGGCAGCGCGCGCCTGCCGCCTCAGCTGGGCCGCCCGCTGCTCCTGATCCGAAAGCATCTCTCCCAGCCGTGCAAGATTGGCTTCGGTCGCTCGGAGCTTCTGCTCTGCATCCTTGCGGCGGGCGTGAAGGCCGGAGATGCCGGCCGCTTCTTCGAGCAGCATCCGCCGCTCGGTCGGCTTGGCGGCGATGATTGATCCGACCTTGCCCTGGCTGACCAGAGCCGGCGAATGCGCGCCCGTCGCGGCGTCGGCGAAAAGCAAGGAGACGTCCTTGGCACGGACGTCCTTGCCGTCGATCCGATAGGCCGACCCCGCGCCGCGTTCGATCCGGCGCGTGACCTCGCTTTCACCCGAAGCTTCGGCATCCCGGTCCCGCTCGACGAGAATCGAGACTTCGGCAAAATCGCGCGGCGGACGGCTGGCGGTGCCGGCGAAGATCACGTCGTCCATGCCGCCGCCGCGAAGCGACTTCGGGCTGCCTTCGCCCATCACCCAGCGGATGGCTTCGAGGAGGTTGGACTTGCCGCATCCGTTGGGTCCGACGACCCCGGTCAGCCCGGGTTCGATCCGCAGCTCCGACGGCTCGACGAAGCTTTTGAAGCCGCTGAGTTTCAGACGGCGGATACGCAAATTCTATTCCCCCACCCTCACCGGGGCACTAGCCGCCGACTGCTTCGCGCAGCTTGGGCTCCAGCGCGTCCCAGGTCGACGTCTGCTTGAGCAGTTCGCCGTTGAGAACGAACGACGGCGTGCCGGTGAATTCCGGATACTGCGCTGCGACGTCGCCATTGATCTGGACCAGCTTGTTGATCTCGTCCTGGTTGGCGAGGCAGGCGCTGCTCTTGCCCGAGGGCACCCCGCGCTGCGCCGCCCACTGCTGCAGACCGGACAGCTTGGCGAACTCGACGAACTGCCGCTCCGGCCCCATCGTCTGCAGCGCCTGAAGCTGCTCCGGCGGGACGTCCTGAAGATGCCCGCCCCAGTTGCGCTGATCGGCGAACAGAGCGTGAGTCAGCGGGAAGAAGCGTTCGGTACCGCCGCAGCGGGCGATCAGCGAGGCCGTCATGTCGAGGCCGTCGCGGACGAAGTTGCGGAATTCGAAGCTGACTCGGCCGCTCTTCACATATTCGCCGATCAGCTTCTTATCGGCCAGCTCGGAGAATTCCGCGCAGTGCGGGCAAGTCATCGAGCCCAGCTCGACCAGTTTCACCTCGGCCTTCGGGTTGCCCATCAGGAAGCCGCCCTCGGGCGTGGCGGTGACCATCTTGGTCCAGTCGCCGTTCGGAGCCTTGACGGCCTCGATCGGAGCGGAGGGTTTACTGGCGCTGGTCTTGTTTTCCGCATTGCAGGCCGCGCTGGCGAAAATCGCCGCGGTGGCGAGCAGGACGTAAGCTGGCTTCATCAGATCATTCACTTTCGAAAGGTGATCGGAATGGGAATGTCGGCCGGTGCATCGACCGTCGGCGCGCCCGTTGTACCGGCGATTTTCGCGGCAAGCGACTCCAGACAGGCACGGAGCTCCGGATCGGCGATCTGGCGAAGGCCGTCGCCCAGCTCCTTGGGCACCGCTTTAGGCTTGGGCCGATCCGGCCGCTTGGCCTTCGCGATCGGCCTGCCCTGGCGGAAGACCACGCGGTCGATGGCCTCGTGGCCGAAGAAACGGTTCACACGCTCGATGATCAGGGGGCTCAGATGCTGCAGCAGCGGACCGTGAGCGCCTTCGACCAGCAGGGTCAGGGCACCGCCCGACTTGCGGCCCGCAGGGAAGCGGATCGATTCGGGGGAGGAGACCTTGGCGTAGCGCTCTCCGACGATCTCGCTCCAGCGGCTGACGATCGCGCTCTGGACGAAGCCGAAGCGCCGGAACGCCATTCCGCCGATCTGGCCCACGAGCTCGCCGGCCGAGCGAGCACGGCCGCTGCGCGGCGAATCCTCGGCCTTTTGCCTGTTCAGGGACGACTTTGGCTTCGCCATTGGAAGAGGTCATGCCATAGGGCGTGCGTGGCCGCCAACCGCTTGCTCCAACATTATGTGGATAACGCCCGGCGCCTTCCGTGGCGCGCAATGCCGGGCGAATCGGCGCCCGATCCCTATCGTGTGTGGCTGAGCGAAGTGATGCTCCAGCAGACGACGGTCGCGGCCGTGAAACCGAGATTCGAACGATTCCTGTCGCGCTGGCCCACGATCGAGGCGCTCGCCGTGGCGCGTGACGAAGACGTGCTCTCGGAATGGGCGGGCCTTGGATATTACGCCCGCGCCCGGAACCTGATCGCCTGCGCCCGCGAGGTCGCGGCGCGAGGCGGTTTCCCCACGTCCGAGGACGAGCTTCGCAAGCTGCCGGGCATCGGCGGCTATACGGCCGCCGCCATCGCCGCGATCGCGTTCGGACAGCGCGCTCTGGTGATGGACACCAATGTCGAGCGGGTAGTCGCCCGACTCAATGGGATCGAAGAGCCTGTGGCCGAGAGCAAGGCACGGCTCCGAGAGCTTCTCGACCTGATGACGCCCGAGATTGGAGCCGGGGATTTCTCTCAGGCGATGATGGACCTGGGCGCGACCATCTGCCGCCCGCGAGGGCCCGACTGCTCGGTCTGTCCGCTGAACTCCGGCTGCGCCGCTCACGCGTCGGGCGAGCCGGAGCGCTTTCCTGGTCCGAAACGCAAGACGGCGCGGCCTCTCCGCCACGGAATTTCTTACTGGAGCGAGCGGAACGGCTGCGTGTGGCTGGTCCGCCGTCCAGCCAAGGGCATGCTCGGTGGAATGGCCGCGCTTCCCGGCCCGGAATGGACTGACGAACCCGTGGCGAGGGAACCGACGCTCGGGCAAGTCACACATGTCTTCACGCATTTTCGGCTGGAGCTCAGGGTCGTGTCCGCAGCAGCAGCTGCTGGTGAGGGTTGGTGGCATCCGCTCCACAGTTTGGCGGAAGCCGGCCTGCCGACCCTCTACAAGCGAGCAATCGAATCGGTTCTGTCGTCGAGGAGCGCGCTTGCGGCCTGAGCCCTTCTTTTCCGGACCCGGGATCGACCGCGCCGACCAGGTTCGCGTCGATCCGCTTCGCCTTGCCGAGTTGACCGGCGCCGAAGCTCGTCAGCTCATCTGGCGCGACGGACTGCCTGCGGTCGGAGAGGACGGTCGCCTCGAATGGCAACCCGCATCCGCCACGGACCTGTTCCTCGGCATCCAGGACGGCCAGCCGCGATTCTCCGCCACGGAGCAGCCGCATGCGAATGCTCGTGCGGCGTTCGATACGATCGGCGCGCTTGCTGAAGACGAAGCGCCGCTTTTCGCCGCCGCCCTCAGCCTCGCCTGGTGGCACTCACGCCATCTATTCTGCGCTAATTGCGGTGCATCGACAGAGATCGAGCGGGGAGGCTGGTCGCGGCGTTGCACCGAATGCTCCGCCCAGCATTTCCCGCGCGTAGACCCCGTAGTCATCATGCTCGCCGAGCATGATGGGCGGCTGTTGCTCGGCCGGCAGCCGCAATATCCGCCCGGCCGCTATTCGGCGCTCGCCGGCTTCCTCGAACCCGGGGAATCGATCGAGGCGGCGGTCGCGCGCGAGCTTCACGAGGAGGCAGGCATAAGGGTCACGGACGTGGCCTATGTCGCGAGCCAGCCGTGGCCCTTCCCTTCCTCGCTGATGATCGGCTGCTATGCGCGCGCGGTCGGGGATGAGCTGACCATCGACCGCACAGAGCTTGACGACGCCCGCTGGTTCACCCGCGAAGAGGTTGCGGCGGCTCTCAAAGGCGATCCTGATGCGGCCTTCCAGCCCCCGCCGCGCTTTGCCATTGCAAGAACGCTGCTGGACCATTGGCTCGCGGCTTGATGAACAGCAAAGTCGCCCGTAAAGGGTCGGCGAAATTCCTTTCGATTAGCCTCGGCATCCGCCGATCGGAGACTCATGGACGACCGTTTCAACACCATCGCCGGCTGGGTGCTGTTCGCAGGTATTGTGGCTCTTGGAGGCTCGATCGTCGCCGGCGAGACCTTCCATGAAGAGCGCCCCGAGCAGATGGGCTACCCGATCGAGGGCGTCGCGGTCGAAGGCGAAGGCGGCGCGGAAGCCGAGAAGCCGATCGCTTTCTATCTGGCGAGCGCCGATCCGGCCGCGGGCGAGCAGGTCTTCAAGAAGTGCACTGCCTGCCACAACGCCGACAAGGGCGGCGCCAACGCACTCGGCCCGAACCTGTACGGCATGCTGGGCGAACCGGTCGGCAAGGGCCACGGCTTCGCCTTCTCGCCCGCACTCGCGGGCGTCGGCGGTACCTGGAACTGGGACAATCTGAGCGCCTGGCTTTCCAGTCCGAAGAAGTTCGCTCCCGGCACGAAGATGACCTTCGCCGGCCTCAGCAATCCTCAGGATCGCGCGAACGTCATCGCCTTCCTGAATTCGCGAAGCGACGCGCCGCTGCCGCTGCCCGCAGCTCCGGCCGAGGCTGCCGCCCCGACCGACGATAAGGCCGCGGCGACCAAGCCCGGCACCGGTCCCGAGCAGCCCGGACCGCAGAAGGCCGAGGACGAGCCTGCCGGCGCGAAGAAGCCCGGCGGCGGCGACGCCATGAACCAGGCCGCGCCGGCGCACTAGGCCTTAGCCAGGTTTACTCCGGCGGAGCCGTCTGCTCCGGCTTCGGCGCCGGATGCTCCTCGTAGAAGTGCTCGACGAACTCCCAAGCCGACGCCGCGTCCTCGCACCAATGGAAGATCTCGAGGTCGTGCGGTGCAATCACGCCCTCCTCGACCAGAGCGTCGAAGTTCACCACTCGCGTCCAGAACTCGCGGCCGAACAGCAGGACCGGCAGCGGACGCACCTTGCCGGTCTGAATCAGGGTCAGCAGCTCGAAGAATTCGTCGAACGTTCCGAATCCGCCCGGGAACACCGCCACCGCACGCGCGCGCAACAGGAAATGCATCTTTCTCAGCGCGAAATAGTGGAACTGGAAGCTAAGGTTTGGAGTGACGTAGTTGTTCGGCAGCTGCTCGTGCGGAAGGACGATGTTGAGGCCGATGGTTTCGACGCCTTCCTCGACCGCCCCGCGGTTCGCCGCCTCCATGATCGACGGGCCGCCACCCGAGCAGACGACGAACTGTCGTTGGCCATCCTCGTCAGGCTCGCACTTGCTAGCGAGGCGGGCCAAAGCCCTCGCGACTTCATAATAGTGCGACTTGGCTTTCAGCCGCTCGGCAATGGCGCGCTGCTCATCGTCGGTGGCTCCCGCGACCATCGCATCCGCCATCGAAGGCTCGGGGATCCTCGCCGACCCGTAGAAGACGAAGGTCGAACCGATCTTCGCTTCGTTCATCAGCAGCTCGGGCTTCAGCAGCTCCAGCTGGAAGCGGACAGGCCGAAGGTCTTCGCGGAGGAGGAAGTCGGTGTCCTGGAACGCCAGCTTGTAGGCGGCGCTCTCGGTTTGCGGGCTGGAAGGCACATGGCGAGCGGCTTTCGCGTCAACCTTGGCATCCGGGAAAATGCGCTTGGGCGGTACTGGGTCTGTCATCTGCTCGACCGCTTAGCCGAGCAAATCGACAGACCCAAGGTCTGACCTACTCGATCACCGCGCGCGACTTGCTCCAGTCGACTCCGCGCGTACCGTACATCACTCCCGCGAGGGCGACGAAGAGGAGCAGCGAGCCGATCAGCAGCGAGAATGCCTCGAGGCTGAGCAGGATATAGAGCACGGCGTAGAGCGCGATCAGCAGGCCGCCGATGAAATAAGCTCGCCGCCAGCTCTTCAGCACCGCCGCCGAATAGGCCGTATTGAGCGCCGCAATCGCGGCCGAGGCGACGATGTAGGCAGGCGTGAAGCCGATGACTTCCGCGAAGGCGAGCAGCAGCACGAAGAAGAGCACGATGGCCGCGCCCATCAGCAGATATTCGACCGCCGACACGCGCACCCCGCCGATCACGTCGAACATCAGCAGCGCGAGGAAAGTGAAGCCGATGAACAGGAAGCCGTACTTCGTGGAGCGGTTCACCCGCGAGTAGAGATCGACCGGCTGGATGAGGTTGATGCTCGCGGTCTGTGGGACGCTGACGTCGCGCGCCGCGCTGGTCGGCATCACGCTATGTGGCGGAGCCATCGACCCCACGCGATCGGATGCATTGCCCTGCCCGACATCGCCCGTGGAGACGAGCGATCGCCCAAGCGCGAGATTGCCGATGCGGTAGACGGCATGGAAGCCGTTCGAATCGATGCGCCGTTCCTGCGGCAGGAAGTCGCCACCGAACGACGGATGCGGCCAGGCCGACTTCACCGTCCATTTGGTGTCGCCGCCCTGCGGAGCGAACGTCAGGGCCGAATTGCCGCGAAGCTCGAAGCTGTAGCGGACGTCGATTGGCCGGCCCGTCAGCTGGGTCGCATCAACCCACGAGAAGAAGCCCCGGCCGCTGCCGCTTCCGCCGCCCGGCTGGAGACGAAGACGCTGGCCTCCGGAATTGACTTCGGGATTGGCTCCGAGGCCGCGCGGGTCACTGACCCCGAAGCGCAATTCCGCGCGGGTCAAGTCCATGTTCTCAATGGAAACACCATGCCGCGCGAGATCCGGTGGGAAGGCGAAGCGGGCGGAGCCGGCAAATTTCGCGTCATAGACGACCGCTTCGTAAATCGACCGCTTCCGCCGCTCTGGCGCAACCTGTGTGGTCACGTCAGCGACTTCGGGCGTGAGTGTCAGTTCACGCGTGACCTCGCGGCTTCTCGTGACGCTTTGACCGTTTTCGATGACCGTGTCCGCGGTCGTCGTTCGGTATGGGATCACGAGGACGGGACCGGAGATCGCCTGCGGGCCGCCCCAGCCTTCCGTGATCGATGCGGTCGCCTGTTCCGATTGCGTCTGACGGTCGTAGACCAGCAGCCAGACGGAAAAGAGCGGGATCGCCAGCGCCGCGCCGACCAGGATGGTCAGCAGCAACTTGAAACCAGGTGTGCGTTCACCTTCGGTTTTCGACACAATGCCCTCCAAATCTATCACGTTCGTTCTCCCGCAGCGAAAGGAGCCTGCAGGATGACGGACGACGGGATGATCGGCCTGAGGAACTCCTGATCTTTGGCTGAAAACTGCGGCCGTGCGCGCTTTCTTCAAGTGATGTCTTGAACTGCTTGCAGTAACGAATCGCAGTTCGTCAGCCGCGCCGCCGGCGCCGACGAACGTCCCTTATTCCGCTTCCCGGCTCTTCAGCGCGAAGGCGAGCGCCGCTCCAGCGCCCGCGAAAATCAGCGCGAAGCTGGCGTTGAGCGACAAGTCCACGCGCCAGAAGGCGGGCCGCTTGTCCTCGGCGGTGAGAAGGAAGATCGGAAGCCAGCCCAGAACCGTGACGAGAGTGCCGGCCAGCATCGCCGGAACGATCCGCCAGCCGAGCTTCTGAACTGCGAGGAAGGCGACGACAGCGCTGACCAGATACAGCAGCCAGAGCAGGGTTTCGTTCAATATACGCGCGCCTTTGGCTTGATGTACTCGACCTCGTCGGTGAGCGTGAAGTCGTGGACGGGGCGGTAGTCGATCCTCACCGTTCCGCCCTTTCCGCCCCAGCCGTCGAACCAGGCGACGGTGTGCTTCATCCAATTGTTGTCGTCGCGCTCGGGGAAGTCCTCGTGCATGTGCGCGCCGCGGCTTTCCTTGCGGTTCGCGGCGCAATGCATCGTGACCACCGCCTGCGAGATCAGATTGTCGAGCTCCAGCGTCTCGACGAGATCGCTGTTCCAGATGAGGCTGCGGTCCTTGATGCCGATGCCCTCCATCTTCTTGTAGACAGCATCGATCTTGGTCTCGCCCTCGGCCAGCGTCCGCTCGGTGCGGAACACGGCGCAATCGGCCTGCATCGTGCGCTGCATCTCCAGCCGGATTTCGGCCGTGGGATTGTCGCCCTTCGCGTGGCGGAAGTGGTCGAGCCGCTCCAGCGCAAGTTCCGCGCTGTTCTTCGGCAGCTCTTTCTGCGGCGCATTGGCCGTGAGGATTTCGCCGAGGCGAAGACCGGCCGCGCGGCCGAACACCACCAGGTCGATAAGGCTATTGGAGCCGAGGCGATTGGCGCCATGAACCGACACGCAAGCCGCTTCGCCAACCGCAAAAAGGCCGGGCACGACCGCATCCGGATTGCCCTCCTTCAGCGTAACGACCTCGCCGTGGAAGTTCGTCGGGATACCGCCCATGTTGTAGTGAACGGTCGGCACCACCGGCAGCGGCTGACGGGTCAGGTCGACGCCGGCAAAGATCTTCCCGGTCTCCGTAATCCCGGGCAAGCGCTCGTGCAGTATCTTCGCGTCGATATGGTCGAGGTGAAGGAAGATATGGTCTTTGTGCTCGCCGACACCCCGCCCCTCGCGGATTTCCATCGCCATCGAGCGTGAAACCACGTCGCGGCTGGCGAGGTCTTTCGCATGGGGAGCGTAGCGCTCCATGAAACGCTCGCCTTCCGAGTTGGTCAGGTAGCCGCCCTCGCCGCGAGCACCCTCTGTGATGAGCACGCCTGCGCCGTAGATTCCGGTCGGGTGGAACTGGACGAATTCCATATCCTGCAGCGGAAGGCCCGCGCGGAGCACCATCGCATTGCCGTCGCCCGTACAGGTGTGCGCCGAGGTCGCCGAGAAATAGGCGCGCCCATAGCCGCCGGTGGCGAGCACTACGGCCTGGGCACGGAAGCGATGGATCGAACCGTCATCCAGGCAAAGCGCGACAACGCCGCGGCATTCGCCGTCTTCCATGATCAGGTCGAGCGCGAAATATTCGATGAAGAAGTCCGCGTCATACTTCAGGCTCTGCTGGTAGAGCGTGTGAAGCATCGCATGGCCGGTGCGATCCGCCGCCGCGCAAGTGCGCTGAGCCGCAGGTCCCTCCCCCATGTTCTGAGTCATGCCGCCGAACGCGCGCTGGTAGATCTTTCCGTCCGCCCTGCGGCTGAACGGCATTCCCGCATGCTCGAGTTCGATGACGGCTGCCGGCGCTTCGCGGCACAGATATTCGATCGCATCCTGGTCGCCGAGCCAGTCGGCGCCCTTGACGGTATCGTACATGTGCCAGGTCCAGTGATCCGGGCCCATGTTGCCGAGCGAGGCAGCGATCCCGCCCTGCGCCGCGACAGTATGGCTGCGTGTGGGGAAGACCTTGGTGATGCAGGCTGTCTTCAGCCCCTGCTCGGCCGCGCCCATCGTCGTGCGAAGGCCGGCGCCGCCGGCGCCGACGACGACGACGTCGTACGTATGATCGACAATCTTGTAGGCGCTCAAGCTGCGCCTCCGAACGCGATCTTCGCCAAGGCGAAAAGCGCAAAGCCCGCGCCGCCGACCGCCAGGAACAGAAGCAAGGTGTTCAGCGCAAAATTGTTGCCCGGCTCATGAACGTAATCGTCGACGACGACCTTCATGCCGTCGAGGCCATGATAGAAAGCGGTAATGACGAAGAGCGCCATCGGCACCGCGCCGAGCGGCGTGCGCAGCCATTCGCGGACAGTGCCGTGATCGAGTGCCGGCAGCATCAGCAGCGAAGCGATCAGCCAGACGCCGAGCAGCAGCAGCGCGATGCTGCTCACCCGCTCACCGATCCAATGCTCGCCCCCTTCGCGCGCGGACCCGAGACCGCGGACTTTGCCGAGCTCGGTGGAACTGTCGCCGAGGCTCATTTGGCCACTCCCAGAATGTAGAACCACAGCACGGCGGTCAGCAGCACCGCGCCGACGAAGGTCAGGATCGCGCCGTTCTTGTTGGCCCGAAGCTCGAAATTCTCGCCCGTGTCCATCACGAGGTGGCGGATGCCGGACAGCAGATGCTGGAAAAACGCCCAGGTGAGCCCGACAAGGACGACAATGCCCACCCAGGTCGAGGCAATGGCGACAAAATCGTCATAGGCGTCGCCGCCCTTCGCCAGCGCGAGCAGCCACCAGGTCAGCGCGGCGAGGCCGGCAAGGGTCAGCGCGCCTCCGCTGACACGATGGAAGATCGAGGCCGCCATGCCGGGCCCCCAGCGCCAAACGCCGAGATGCGGCGACAATGGTCGCGCGCGCTGTTCCGCCATAAGGCTTTCTCTCCTGTTCGTCCGGGGGCCGGCGGCCCCCGAAAAGTCGCAGCCCGATTAGGCGCGGCTCCGCCCTGAGGCAAGTTTCCGAAGAGGCCCTAACCCGCCCTTAACCAATACGAGCGCATGTCGGCCTCAACATCCGATTAGAAGGCGAGAGAACGAAGGCATGAACGGCGACCACGGACATCTGCAACGCCTGACCGACGAGCAGGTGGCCTCACGGCTGAAGGCCTATAGCGACGGCGGCAAGTTCCAGGACAGCCTGCGCTGGCTGTGGGGCCAGGCCGGCGACGTGATCGAGCAATGCTCGCGCCGTCACTTCGGCGAGGAAGCCGTCAAGCTCAACCGCGCCTATTTCACCAAGTCGATCGACCAGAACTGGGTACGCACCGTGGCCGAGCGCGGCATCGACATGCACGTCAAGCGCAAGAGCGTGCCGGAGTTCGTCGCCGCTCACAACAACATGGCTCGTGATGTGATCGCCGAGTTCGAAGATCGCTTCGAAGGCAAGACCGAGGACAAGCTGGTCGCGATCGACACCTTCTATCGGGCGCTCGCTTACGGGGAGGACATCGTCCTCGCCCAGATCGCCTTGCTGGAGGCCCATGAAGCCGCCGATGCCCGCGGCCGCCAGAGCGAGGAGTTCGAGCGCCGCGTTTCCGATCTCGTCCGCGCCAGCAGCGACCAGTCCAAGTCCCTGACCGAGCGCACCCGCTCCACCGCCACGTCGGCGCGCGGAATGCTCGGCAAGACGAGCGAAGTCGCCGCCGCTGCCGAGCAGTCTGCAGTTGCGATGCGTGAAGCCGCCCAGACGGCGGCGGGCCTGATCCGCGCCATCGAGGACGCCCGTTCCGAAGTCGAGGTTGCGGCCGACGTCGCGACCCGCGCCGGCGATCAGGCCAGCCAGGCCGTGAAGGTCAGCCAGGCGCTGTCCGGCCACGTCGAAGCGATCGAATCCATCCTTGGCCTCATCCGCGACATTGCAGGCCAGACCAATTTGCTCGCGCTCAATGCCACCATTGAAGCGGCCCGCGCCGGCGATGCGGGACGCGGTTTCGCGGTCGTCGCGCAGGAGGTGAAGAGCCTCGCATCGCAGACCGCCCGCGCAACCGACGACATCACCGCCAAGATCACCGCGATCCAGCAGGCGACAAGGCAGACCGTCGAAGCCAACGGCTCGATCCAGGGAACCGTCGAAGAGGTGCAGACCTCGGCCGACCGGATCCGCCAGGCGATGGAGCTTCAGGCGCAGACCGTGACGATGATCACCGCCGCGGTCGACGAGACGGCGCTTGCGGCCGACTCGATGAGCTCGACCATCGCTGCGATCCGCTCCGATACGGAGAATGTCGCCAAGGACATCGAGCAGGTCGAACAGGGCTTTGGCCGCTTCTCCGAGCAGATCACCGACTTCACGTCGAAGACGAAAGAGTTCGTCGCACGCGTCGCCGTCTGACTTCCCCCGCCGCCTTGGCGAGGCTAGTCGGCATGCATGAACATCCTGATCACCGGCGCCAGCCGCGGCATCGGCGCGGCGGCCCATGAACTGCTGAAATCCAGAGGCCACCAGGTCGTCGGGCATTCGACCCGCGGAGGCGAGGACCTGATCGCCGGGGATCTCATGGGTCCCGAGGCGCCGAGTGCGATCTGGAAAGAGGCGCTGGACCGGCTCGGCGGCAGGATCGACGCTCTCGTCAACAACGCCGGCATCTACGAAGCTGTCGCCGCCGACGCGCCTGACCGGGAATGGCGCGACGGCTGGCTGCGGACGATGCAGATCAATGTGCAGGCCCCGGCCGACCTCAGCCGGCTGGCGGTTGCGCATTTCCGTGAGAACGGCGGCGGGCGCATCGTCAACGTGGCGAGCCGCGCGGGCTGGCGCGGGGACAGCCCTCAGCACTGGCATTATGCGGCGTCGAAGTCGGCGATCATCGGCATGACCAAGACCATCGCTCGCGCCTATGCCTCCGAAGGTGTCCTCGCCTGGTCCGTCGCCCCGGGCTTCACCGTGTCCGAGATGACCGAGGAATATCTCACCGGCCGCGGCGGGGCGCAGATCCTTGCCGACATTCCGCTCGGCCGCGTAGCCACCACGACCGAAGTCGCCGAGGTGATCCGCTGGCTCGCGACCGAGGCTCCCGCCTCCTCGACCGGAACGACGATCGACGTGAACGGCGCCAGCTATGTTCGCTAACCTCGCGCTTTTGCTCGCGGCGGCCCAATCGCCTGTCTTCACGCTGCCGCTCGGCAAGCCGCCGAAGCATATCGAACAGCCTCGCGCGCCGGTGGAGATCGCCGGGCCGGAATTCGATGCGATCTGCGACGACAATGACGATTGGGACAAGGCGGCCCCACCCGTCCGCATCCACGCCAACACCTATCTGGTGGGGACGTGCGGCATTTCCTCGATTCTGATCACGGGCAGCCAAGGCCATATCCTGATCGATGGCGGCACCGAGAACGGCGCCGACCTGATCCTCGCCAACATCCGCGCACTGGGGTTCGACCCCAGGGACGTGAAGATCCTGCTGCACAGCCATGAGCATATCGATCATGTCGGCGGCATCGGGCGGATCCAGCAGCTGACCGGCGCGCTGCTCTACGCCTCGCAGCCTGCCGCGAAGGTCTTCGAGACGGGGACAGCCGGCGTCGGCGATCCGCAGGCGGGTATGCACAAGCCCTTCCCGTCTGCGCGCGTGGACCAGATTGTCGGAGATGGAAGCATCGTGCGCCTCGGCGACCTTTATCTGACCGCAATCGCCACGCCCGGGCACACGCCCGGCGCGCTCAGCTGGCACTGGGGTGCATGCGATGTCGGCGATTGCCGGCGGATCGTCTACGCCGACAGCCTCTCGCCGGTCAGCCGAGACAATTACCGGTTCAGCGACCACCCCGCCTATGTCGCCGCTTACCGAGCGAGCATCGGCAAAATCCGCAAAATCGAATGTGAGATCCTGATCACTCCGCACCCGTCCGCTAGCAAGATGATCGACCGGATGGCGGGCCGCGCGCCACTGATCGATCCGAACGGCTGCAAGGCCTATGCGGATGCACTGGACAAGAGGCTCGATGCGCGGCTCGCGAAGGAAGCCGGCAAGTGAGCTGGCGGATCACCGTTCCGTGCACGCGCGCCCAGGCCGAGGCCATTCCCGACAGCGCCGACCTGTTCCCGGAAAGCGGTACCACACCAGTCCTCGTTGCCGACGAACCCGATCCGGACGAACCGGACGAGTGGCTTCTCCACGCCTATTTCGACCAGGAGCCGACTGAGAGGGAAGTCGCCCAGCTCACGCAGCTCGGGAGCGGCGATCCACAGATCGAGCATCTCGAAGATTCGACCGACTGGGTGACGAAGAGCCAGCAGGGACTGGAGCCGATCCGCGCCGGCCGTTTCTTCGTCCATACGCCGATGCATTACGCGGACCGGCCCGTCGACACGGTGAATTTCGAGATCGAGGCGGGCCTCGCGTTCGGCACGGGCCAGCATGCGACGACCGCGGGCTGCCTCGATACGCTTGATCGGCTGCAAAGCAAAGATTGCGCTTTTGCAAATGTTGCCGACATCGGCGCCGGCACCGGATTACTCGCGTTCGCGGCCCTCGCGCTTTGGCCGCAGGCACGGTGCATCGCGACCGACATCGACCCGCTCGCCGTCGACGTCTCGCGAGACAATGCCGCCATCAACGGCGTGAAGCTCGGTCACGGCCCGGGTGAGCTTCTGCTCGCGGCAGCGGATGGAATGGACTCGCCGATGCTCACGGCTCGCGCTCCGTTCGACCTGATCATCGCGAACATCCTCGCCGGCCCGCTCATCGAGCTTGCGCCGGACTTCGCCAAGGCACTCGCGCCCGGAGGCACGATCATCCTCGCCGGCCTGCTCGACACTCAGGCCGAAGCTGTCGCCCGCGCCTACGAAGCCCAAAATATGAAGCTCCACGAGAAGGGCGCCGGCGAATGGCCGGTCCTCGTCCTGAAAGGATCGTGCCAAGAATGAGTCTCCTGTTTGCTGCGTTCCTCGCCGCCCAGCCCGCGCCGCCTGCTACGCCGACGACCGAGCCGCCGAGAGCGGAGAGCGTGAAACCGGCAAAGACGGAGGCGAAAGCGGCGGAGCCGGCAAAGCCGCTTTTCCAGCCGACCGAAGTGAAGACGACCGGATCGGTCACCGTTGGCCGGAAGCGCATTGCCTATCGGTCTGTGGCCGGGACTTTGGTCGTTCATTCTAAAGGCTGGGAAGACACGGACGCACTCGAAGGCGCAGCCAAGAAGAGTGAGGACAAGGACAAGGACGAGGGGCCCAAGGCCGAAGCCTCGATGTTCTACGCGGCCTATTTCCGCGACGGAGCGCCGGCGGCGAACCGGCCGATCACTTTCCTGTTCAACGGCGGTCCCGGCTCTTCGAGCCTGTGGCTGCACATGGGCGCCTTCGGCCCGGTGCGCGTGCAGGCGCTGGACGAGCGCCACACGCCGGCGCCTTACAGCATGGTCAACAATGACCACAGCCTGCTCGACGTCAGCGACATCGTCTTCATCGACGCGCCCGGCACCGGATTCAGCCGCATCGCGGGCAAG
>Ga0070675_100001677_pt1 | contig 16335 bp, 11 predicted proteins | sample KBSM43metaG_FD_65343 | JGI IMG/M metagenome (GOLD analysis project Ga0070675, IMG submission 65343) | Miscanthus rhizosphere microbial communities from Kellogg Biological Station, Michigan, USA - KBS M4-3 metaG | ecosystem: Host-associated > Plants > Roots > Rhizosphere > Soil ...
CTGAAAGTTGGCGTTTCTTACCGCTGTAACCATTCCGGCTTCGCCTGTAATTCGCCCCGGCCCCGGTCTGTGCGAAATCTCACATGGTCCATTTGGAGGCCGGGAATATCCTCGGGTCGACTGTGCGGTAAATCACAGCGCACAACAAAGGCTCCCAATGAAAAACACCTTCCATAAACTCGCAGGCGCACTGCTCGCCCTCGTCGTCTTCGCGACGTCGGCTTTCGCGCAGACCACCGAAACGCGTCGCAAGGTGTCCGACGACCTCCAGCAGGTGGTCTATGGCGGCAGCATCTCGGGCCTTTCCTGGGCGCGCGACACCTATGCGGGCCGCATGGTGAAGGTGCTGGTGGTGGCCAAGCCCGGCGTCGATCCCGACCTCACCGCCCTGCGTTCCGCGGTCCTCGGCGTCGGCGGCACCGTCTACTACCGTTATATCTCCGTGAACGGCGTGCTCGCGATGCTTCCGGTGTCGCGCGTGATGGATGTGGCGGCGCGCTCCGACGTGGACAGCGTCTCGCCCAACCGCCTGACGGCGCGCACCAAGAGCCTGCTCGAGAACGCCATCGGCGTGACCGAGGTTCGCGGCAACGGCGGCTCGCTCGACGTGGATGGCTCGGGCGTCGGCATCGCGTTCCTCGACTCCGGGATCATGACGTCGCACAAGGCCTTCGCGGCCGGCGGCCTGCTTTCGTCGTCGCGCGTGAAGAAGAGCGTCGACCTCACCAAGGCCAACGAATCCACGCTGCTCGGCTCGAACGACTGGAAGGGCGGCTACGACTTCAGCAACAGGATCTATCCCGGCAGCAGCACGCTCGCCTGGCTCGAATCGACCATCAACAGCGCCGGCGCCGGTTTTGCCGACCCCTACGGCCACGGCACGCTGGTGGCCTCGATCGCGGCGGGCAAGAGCGTTTCCTCGGGGACCGACACGACGGGCGTGGCGCCCGGCGCGTCGCTCTACGACGTGCGCGTGCTCAACGGCCTGGGCGTGGGCGACATCGCCGACACGCTGGCCGGCATCGACTGGGTGATCCTGCACTCCAAGGAATACAACATCCGCGTGCTCAACGTGAGCCTCGCGGCCGACTCCACGGAGTCGTACCTCACGGATCCGCTGTGCCGCGCGGTGCGCAACGCCGTCGCCGCCGGCATCACGGTCGTGGTCGCCGCCGGCAACTACGGCCTGGGCCCCGATGGCCGCGAGCGTTACGGCACGATCACCGCGCCGGGCAACGAGCCCTCCGTCATCACGGTGGGCTCCGCGAACCCGCACGCCACCAACGGCCGCGGCGACGACAGCGTCAACTTCTTCAGCTCCAAGGGCCCGACGCGCGGCGGCTGGTACGACAGCGCCGGCCTGCGCCATCCCGACAACCTCCTCAAGCCCGACCTCGTGGCGCCCGGCAACCAGGACATCGGCGCGCTCTCGACCGACCTGCTCGGCCTGAACTCCAGCCGCCTCTCGCAGGTGTTCCCGCAGCTCGTCCTGCAGCGCGGCCTGAATAACGGCCTGATGGTGGCGAGCGGCACGTCCTTCTCGGCGCCGGTCGTCTCCGGCACCGTGGCGCTGATGCTGCAGGCCAACCCGGGCCTCACCCCGCCGCTGGTGAAGGCGATCCTCCAGTACACCGCGGAGGCGCTGCCCAACCAGAACCTGATGCAGCAGGGCGCCGGCCTCGTGAACGTGGTGGGCGCGCTGCAGCTCGCGACCTCGCTCACGCCGGACGTTTACTCGCGCATCAAGGCGGGCACGATCGCCGTGGGCGACTCGATGCTCGCCGCCGGCAAGACCATGCCCGCCGCGCAATCGGTCATCGGCGGCCGCGTCGTGCCGTGGAGCCGCGTGGTGTACCTCGGCGGCGACCAGATCTACAGCGGCGACACGCTCTTCACCAAGTACCAGGGCGTGTACCAGCCGAAGATTTCGTGGGTGCGCGGGCGCGTTCGCACGAACGCGGTGCAGTACTACGACACCGCCAAGACGTACATCGTGGGCTTCGACGAGCAGCTCGCTTCCGCGCGGCGCCTGGTGACGCCCGGCGTGGTGCGCGTGGGCGACATCCTCGGCGTGAGCAGCATCCTCGCCGGCACCGGCGTCTTCACGCCGACCGGGACCGTCACCCAACGCATCGTCTCCGGCGGCGGCATCGTCATCGCCGAAGGCGTGGGCACGGGCGGTGACGGGATCGTCGTCGCCGAAGGCATCGTCGTCGCCGAAGGCATCGTCGTTGCCGAGGGAATCATCATCGCCGAGGGCGTGGTGGTCGCAGAAGGCGTGGTAATCGCCGAGGGAGTCGTCGTCGCCGAGCAGGGACCGATGCCGGGGGAATGACATGAACACGAACGCCAACAACGGAAATGGAACCGTGACCCTGATCGACATGAAGGACTACACGCCGGCCGCCCGCCGCTATTGGTGGAGCGTGGTCTTCCTGGGCGTCTGGGCGCTCATCTACGCGATCGCCCGCGTGGCCGACTTCCAGGGCGTGGTGCTGCTCCAGGTCCTGGTCGGCGCGCTCGTCGCGGCGATCGTGGGACTCTTCCCGGTGCGCATCCCCGGCGCCAAGACGGCGGTGGCCGGCGGCGAGATCTTCATCTTCCTCATCCTCATGGTCTACGGCGCGCCCGCCGCGGTCCTCGCCGCCGCGCTGGAAGGCCTGGTCGCCTCGTGGCGCGCCTCCAAGCGCTGGACGAGCCGCATCGTCACCCCGGCCATGGCGTCGCTCGCGATGCTCACGTGCGGAACCATCTTCGACCTGTCGCGCGCGGGCCTCGCCAAGCTCGGCATGAACAGCGCGGGCCTGCTCATGCTGGCGCTGGTGTTCGCGGTGCTGTACTGGGCCGCCAACACGCTGCTTACCTCGGCGCTCATCGCGTTCAAGCGCGGCGAGGGCTTCTCGCCGGCGCGCTGGCTCAAGGACATGGGCTGGATGGGCCTCGCGTACGTCGCCGGAGCTTCCATCGCCGGCGTGCTCTACCTGGGCTTCAGGCAGTTCGGGCTGCCGGCGCTGATGATCGCCACGCCGCTCATCGCGATGTTCCTGTCCACGCTCGCCAACTACTTCCAGCGCAAGGAATCCGACGAGCGCCACATGGAAGAGCTGCGCGAGAGCGAAAGCCGCTTCCACAGCGCGTTCACGCACGCCGCCATCGGCATGGCGCTCGTGACCACCGAAGGCAAGTTCATCCAGGCCAACAAGGCGTTCTCGCAGATGCTGGGCCGCGGCACCGCGGCGCTGCTCGAGGCGGATCTCAAGGAGCTCGTGCATCCCGAGGACCTCTCCGGACTGATGTCGCCGGTCGAGAAGCTGGTGAAGGGCGAGCTGGGCTCGGTGCACGCGGAGCTGCGCGGCCGCCACCTGGACGGCTCGGACGTCTGGATGGCGTTGAACATCTCGCTCGCGCGCGACTGGCAGTTCAAGACGCACAACCTCATCGTGCAGGCGCAGGACGTGTCCGCGCGCCGCCGTGCCGAGGCGGAGCTCTACCACAACGCCTACCACGACAGCCTCACGCAGCTTTCCAACCGCGCGCACTTCGACGAGCAGCTGAACCGCGCCATCGCGCGCGTGCAGCGCCACCCGGCGCAGCGCTTCGCGGTGATGTACCTCGACTTCGACCGCTTCAAGCTCGTGAACGACTCGCTCGGCCACCGCGCCGGCGACGAGCTGCTGGTGAACGTGGGCCGGCGCCTGCGCAACATGCTGCGCCCCACCGACGTGCTCGCCCGCCTGGGCGGCGACGAGTTCGCGATCCTGGTGGAGGACCTGGTGCGCCAGCGCGACGCCATCGACCTCGCCGAGCGCGTCCATCGCGAGCTCGAGAAGCCGATCAAGCTGGGCGCCATGGACGTGACGGTGAGCGCCTCCATCGGCATCACCTTCAGCACCAACAACTACCAGACCTCGGACCAGATCGTGCGCGACGCCGACATCGCCATGTACAAGGCGAAGTCGCGCGGCAAGGCGCAATACGCCGTGTTCGATTCCAGCCTGCACCGCCACGTGGCCGAGCAGCTGCAGCTCGAGCAGGAGCTGCGCCGCGCGCTGGGCCAGGGCCAGCTGATGCTCGAGTACCAGCCGATCTGCACGCTGAAGGACCGCAAGCTCACGGGCTTCGAGGCGCTGGTGCGCTGGAACCACCCGGAGCGGGGGCTGCTCGAGCCCGCGAGCTTCATCCCGGTCGCCGAGGAAACCGGCCTCATCGTGCCGCTGGGCAACTGGGTGCTGTTCGAGGCATGCCGCCAGCTGGGCCAATGGCGCTCGATCCGCAACGGCAGCGAGATCAACATGAGCGTGAACGTCTCCAGCCTGCAGCTCACGCACCCGGACTTCGTCTCGCAGGTGGGCAACGCGCTCCAGGCGGCCGAGCTGCGCCCGTCGCAGCTCACGCTGGAAGTGACCGAGTCGGTGCTGATGAACGGCATCGAGAACGCGGTGACGACCCTCACGGGGCTGCGCCAGATGGGCGTCACGCTCTCCATCGACGACTTCGGCACGGGCTACTCGTCGCTCTCGTACCTCGCCACGCTGCCCATCGACGCGCTGAAGATCGACCGCTCGTTCATCGACCGCATGAGCCGCGACGGCGAAGGCAGCGAGATCGTGAAGGCGATCTTCAAGCTGGGCCAGGCGCTGTCCAAGCAGGTCTATGCCGAGGGCATCGAGACCAGCGCGCAGCTGGCGCTGCTGCAGGAGCTGGGCTGCGAGTTCGGCCAGGGCTTCCTGCTCTCGCGCCCTGTCGGCGCGGAATCCGCCGGCAGCTTCGTCGCGTCGAACGACGGCGTTTCTGCCGCGGCTTAGGAACCCAAAAGCCTAAAGACGGGTGGCACAGAGGACCGGAGAACACAGAGACACTGAGAGAGAACTGCACTGATTGTTTCGCGATACTGGTTGCCGATCACGAATCAATAACAGCCTTTCTCCCTCCGAGTCTCTGTGTTCTCCGGTCCTCTGTGCTACCCGTCTTTAATACGCGCTAGCGTCATCCAGCAACTTCAGCGCAGAGTCATCCAATGAAAGCTCCGCGGCGGCCATGAGCTCGCGCAGCTGCGCGATCGTGGTGGCGCTGGCGATGGGCGCGGTGATCGTGGGACGCGACATGAGCCATGCGAGTGCGACCTGCGAGCACTTGGCGCGCTTCGATTTCGCGACCTCGTCCAGCGCATCCAGGATCTTCATGCCGCGCGGGTTCATGTAGGTCGTCTTGATCGAGGCGCCGCGCGGGCTTTGCGAGACGTCGGCGTCGGTCCGGTACTTGCCGGAGAGGAAACCGCGCGCGAGCCCGAAATACGGGATCACGCCGATGCCCAGCCGTCCGCACGCCGGCGCCAGCTCCTGCTCGTATTTCTGGCGCGAGTAGAGGTTGTATTCGGGTTGCAGCGCCTCGAAGCGCGGCCAGCCGTGCGCTTTCGCCGCCTGCTCGGCCTTGTCGAGGGAAGCCGCGGAAAAATTGGATGCGCCGATGGCGCGCACCTTGCCTTCGCGCACCAGGCGTGAGAACGCCTCCAATGTCTCGTCGATGGGTGTGGCGGGGTCCTCGGCATGCGCCTGGTAGAGATCGATGCGGTCGGTCTTGAGGCGCTTCAACGAATCCTCGACGGCCTTCGCGATGTATTCGCTCGAGAGCCCCTTCTTGCCGCCGGGCATCTCCATGCCGACCTTGGTGGCGAGCACGATCTTTTCGCGCCGCCCGCCGCCCAGCGCGATCCAGTGGCCGATGACGGTCTCCGATTCGCCGCCCGAGTTGCCGGGCGCCCACTTCGAATAGACGTCGGCGGTATCCACCAGGTTGAAGCCGTTCCCGGTGAACGTGTCGAGCAGCCGGAACGCGGACGGCTCGTCCACCGTCCAGCCGAAGACGTTGCCTCCAAAGGCGAGCGGCGCGACCTGGATCCCGGAGCGGCCGAGGGGACGCAGCTTCATGCCGAGCGGCGCGGGGGCTCGACGAAGCGGCCCGACTGGTAATCGGCGTACGCGCGGCGCACTTCCTCCATCGTGTTCATGACGAAGGGACCGTGGGCTGCGACCGGCTCGTCGATCACGGGCGCGGCGAAGAAGATGGCGTGCATGTTGATGTCGGCCTCCAGGCCGAGCACGGTACCTTCTTTCCCGTCGGCCTGCGCGGGCTTGAACCACACCACGTCCTCGTCGCCCACCGGCGTGTCGTCGCCCTCGATGCGGCCATGGCCCGAGAGCACGTAGAGGAAGGAGCGGTAGCCGCTCGGCACTTCGATCTGCACGCGTTTCTCGCCCTGCACGCGCAGGTCCAGCAACGTGAGGGGCCAGAGGCTGCCGTGGGGATGCTGGACTTCGCCATACTTGCCCGCATATACGCGCACCTCGTAGCCCACGCCCTTCTTCACCGGTGTTGCGTCGGCGCGCTGGTCGCTGTACGTCGCGGAGGACATCTTGTGCGAGGCAGGCAGGTTCAGCCAGAGCTGCAGCGAATGCACGCCCTCGGCGCCGGGCATCTCGCTGTGCACGACGCCACGCCCGGCCGTCATCCACTGGATGTCGCCCGCGCCCAGCACGCCATGCGCGCCGGTGTGGTCGCGGTGCTCCAGGCCGCCCTCGAGGACGATGGTCACGGTCTGCATGCCCCGGTGCGGATGCTCGGGAAAGCCCGCCGGCGGCGAGAACCAGTCCTCGGCCATGAGGAGGAAGGGCGAGGTCGCGGCGAAATCGTCGGGCGGCACGACGAGGCGCGCGCGGTGCGCGGGCGAGTTCCCGGCGGGCGGGTCCGCGCGGCGGATCCGGTCTATCTGGACGTCCATGTGGGTAGCCTCATTGGATCAGGAGGAGTGGCCGCGAACGCGGTCTTACGGGATACAGGGGATAGACCATTGACCTCGATGACCGCCAGGAAGTGCCTCGCCGCAGTCCTCGCCGCCGCGTCCGTGGGCGCCGCCGCGCAGGATAACCCGCTCGCGCGCCGCGGCCCGCCGGACCTCACGCAGCTGCGCGGCTACTGGAACGGCGCGAACCTCGAGGACCGCTCCAACTGCGCGACCGCGGGCGTGAACGGCCAGCACGGCACGTATGCCCAGTACTTCTTCACGGTCACCCCGCCCGAGATGGTGATCCACGAGACGACGGTGACGAACCTCACCTGCGACTACGCCGGCACGTACGCCGGCGATCGAACGCCGTCGTGGAGCGGCACCTTTACCTGCTCGGATGGCAAGCGCGGCACCTTCCAGTCGAAGGGCTTCCTCGTCACGCCCACCGAGATGCAGGCGCGCCTGCAGTTGAAGTTCCAGAACTCCGAAGGCTGCGACGCCGACGCGATCCTGGGAGGCTCGCGCTTCTAGCGGCGGGGCGCCTTGACCGGCAGCGTGATGACGATGCGCGTGCCGCGCTCGCGGCCCGATTCGGCCCGGATGCTGCCGCCGTGCGCTGCCACGATGGCGCGGCTGATGGCCAGGCCCAGGCCCGCGCCGCGCCGCGTGGATTGCTGCTCGCCGCGCGCGAAGGACTCGAAGACCTCGTCCTCGCGGCCCTTCGGCAGGCCCGGGCCGTCGTCCTCGACGACGACTTCGAGATCCGGGCCCACGTTGCGCGCGGAGATGGTCACGTGCGTCCCGGCGGGCGTGTGCTTCGCCACGTTGCCGACGAGGCTGCGGAAGACGCGCTCGAGCATTTCCGCATCGCCGGTCACCGGCATGTCGGGCGGGACGTCGACGATGACGTGGAACTTGGCGAGCACCGCGCCCAGCGATTTCACCGCCTTGTCCACGATCTGCGTGAGCGGCTGGCGCGCGACCTCGAGCTCCACCTCGCCGCTCTGCAGCCCCGCCATGAGCAGCGCGTCGCGCGCCACGTCCACGTAGTGCACGCGCTCGAGCGCGGTCGCGACGAGGGCGGCGAAGATCTCGAACTGGTGGCGCTGCTCGGGAATGAAGAGGTCGCGCGTGCGTTCCGGACGCACCGCGAGCACGCCGCGCGTGCGCGTGGGCGACTTGAGGGGGAGGAAGAGGTATTCGTTGCCGGCGAGCGTGTCGGTGCCCGCGCCCGCCTGCTGCGCCTGGTCATAGGCCCACTGGGCCGCGGTGCTGTCGAACGGGTTGCTCATGCCGCGCCCGGTGGGCGAGACCAGCGTGCCTGAGCTGTCGGGCACCAGCACCGCCACGCGCGCCTTGAACTGGCGCGACATGAAATTCTCGGTGGTCTCGATCACCTGCGCGGTGGTGCGCAGCATCGCGAGGTCGCGGGCGAATTCGTAGAGCGTGCGCGCGCGCCGCTCCCGGTGCGCGGCCACCCGCGCCTGGAAGCGCAGGTGCCCCGCCAGCTGCCCGATGAAGGCGCCCACCGCGAGCATCACGCCGAAGGTCACGTAGTGCTGCGGGTGCTCGGGCACCAGGGTGAAGCGCGGCGGCACGAAGAAGAAGTCGAACGCGAGCACGTTCAGCGCCGCGCCGACCACGGCGGGCCCGCGGCCGAAGCGCACCGCGAGCAGCACCACCGCCAGCATGAAGATCATCGCGATGGTGACGAGCTCGAATCCCGGGTACATCGCGTAGGCGATGATGGTGGTGAGCGCGGAGGCGAGCACGGTCCAGATGTAGCGCATGCGCTTCTCGCCCGTGCGCGTGCCCTCGAGGTCCGAGGCTTTCAGCACCGGCGCCAGGATCGGGTTGCCCGCCTCCGTCCCCGCGCGGCCGATCTCGATCACGTCGATGGTCTGCGCGGCCGCGGCGATGCGATCGGAAAGCGAGCGGACCCAGGGCAGCCTGCGCGCGGGGCCGCGGCCCACCACGACGGTCGCGATGTTGTGCTGCGCGGCATAGGCGACCAGCGCCTCGATCACGTTCTCGCCGGTGAGGATCGCGGTCTTGGCGCCCAGCTCCTCGGCGAGCTTCACGACGTTGAGGATGCGGCCGCGCTCCTCCACGCGCAGGCGCTGCAGGCGCGGCGTCTCCACGTACACCGCCGTCCAGGAGGCGTCCAGGTCGTTGGCGAAACGCGCCGCGCTGCGCACGACGTGCTCGGAGCCTGCCGTGGGCCCGATGCAACACAGCAGGTGCTCGCGCGTCTTCCACGGCGCGTCGATGGCCTTCGCGGCGCGGTACTTCTGCACCTCGTCCTCGACCACGTCCGCGGTGCGCCGCAACGCGATCTCGCGCATGGCGAGCAGGCTGCCCTTGCTGAAATAGGTCTTCTCGGCGTCCTTCTCGATCTCGCCGACATGCACGCGGCCCTCGCGAAGCCGCATCAGCAGCTCGTCGGCCGACATGTCCACCATGATGGTTTCCTCGGCGGTGTCGAAGAACGTGTCGGGCACCGTCTCGGGCTCGCGGATGCCGGTGATCTCGCCCACCACGTCGTTCAGGCTCTCGAGGTGCTGCACGCTCATCGTGGTGAAGACGTCGATGCCCGCGGCCAGCAGCTCGTCGACATCCTTCCAGCGCTTCGGATGGCGCGCGCCCTCGGGATTGGCGTGCGCGAGGTCGTCGACGAGGAGGAGCTCCGGACGGCGCTTCAGGGCCGCATCGAGATCGAGCTCGCCGGGCGCGGGGGACGCGACCGATTCGAACCCCTGGAGAAGCTCGCGGTCCACGCTCTCATGCGTATCCACGACGCCCACCACGACATCGCGTCCCGCCTCGCGCATGCGCTGCGCGGCGGTCACCATCGCGTTGGTCTTGCCGGCGCCGGGAAACGCGCCGAAGAAGATCTTGAGCTTGCCGCGCCTCACCTCGCCGGGGCCCGGCGCGGGAAGGGGCGAACGGGCAGCCTCGTCCATATGCGATTTTAGCAACTGGATTAAGCTTCGAGGGCCATGGAAGACGCACTGCTGCTCGCCCGCGCCCAGTTCGGGCTGAACATCGGCTTCCACATCCTGTTTCCCACGCTCACGATCGCATTGGCGTGGTTCCTCGTGGCATTCCTGTGGAAGTACCGGCGCACCGGCGACGAGGCCTGGATGGCCACGTACAAGCGCTGGGTGAAGATCTTCGCCCTCACCTTCGCCATGGGCGTGGTCACCGGCATCGTGATGTCGTTCCAGTTCGGCACCAACTGGCCCGGGTACATGAACACCGTGGGCGCCATCGCGGGTCCGCTGCTGGCATACGAGATCCTCACGGCTTTCTTCCTCGAGGCGACGTTCCTGGGGATCATGCTCTTCGGCATGAATCGCGTGAGCCCCGGCCTGCATATTTTCTCCGCGCTGATGGTGGCGGTCGGGACGACGGTTTCCGCCTTCTGGATCCTCGCGCTCAATTCGTGGATGCAGACCCCGGTCGGGCACGTGCTGGATGGGAGGCAATGGATCGCCGCGGACTGGTGGACCGTGATCTTCAACCCATCGTTCCCCTATCGCCTCACGCACATGCTGCTGGCCTCGGGCCTCACCGCGTCGTTCGCCATCGCGGGACTCTCTGCCTGGCGGCTGCTGCACGCGCCGATGGACGCGGGCGCCACACGCACGCTGCGGCTCGCGGTGATCACGGCGGCGGTGCTCACGCCCGTCCAGGTGTTCGTGGGCGACATGCACGGCCTGAACACGCTGAAGCACCAGCCCGCCAAGATCGCGGCCATGGAGGCGCTCTGGCACACGCAGCGCGGCGCGCCGCTCGTGCTCTTCGCGATCCCCAACGAGAAGACGCGGGAGAACGACTACGCCGTGGAGCTTCCCTACGGGGCGAGCCTCATCCTCACGCACGAGAAGCGCGGCGAGGTGAAGGGGCTCGCGGAATTCGCGCCCGATCATCCACCCGTCGCGCCCGTATTCTTCGCGTTCCGCGTGATGGTGGGCATGGGCGTGCTGATGCTGCTGGTCTCCTGGTTCACGACGTGGCGCACGCGCCGCAACCAGCCCGCGCCCAAGTGGCTCCTGTGGGTCCTGTCGGCGTTCACGTTCTCCGGCTGGGTCGCGACGCTCGCGGGATGGATCGTGACGGAGATCGGCCGCCAGCCTTGGCTGGTGCACGGCATCCTGCGCACCTCGCAGGCGGTCGGTGACATCGGCGGCGCGCGCCTGGGCGCGAGCCTCACGGGCTACATCCTCACGTACACCGCGCTCCTCGTCGCCTACTTCGTCGTGCTCACGCACCTGGCCGCGTCGGGCGACGAGAAGCCCCTGAGGCCCGGCTCGGAAGCAGCCCTCGCCACCGCAAAGGCGCGCGGATGAACGAGCTCCTTCCCTTCATCTTCATGGTGGTGATGGGCGGGGCGGTGCTCGCGTACGTGATCCTCGACGGCTACGACCTGGGCGTGGGCATGCTCATGCCCGCCGCCAACGACGAGGAGCAATCCATCATGGTCGCGTCCATCGGCCCCTTCTGGGATGCGAACGAGACCTGGCTCGTGCTGGGCATCGGCACGCTGCTGGTGGCATTTCCGCAGGCGCACGGCGTCGTGCTGGGAGAGCTCTACCTGCCGGTGGTGGCGATGCTGGTGGGCCTCATGTTCCGCGGCGTCGCCTTCGAGATGCGCATCAAGGCGCAGGGCTGGCATCGCGAGCTGTGGAACTGGCTCTTCTGGGCGGGCTCGTTCGTCGCCGCGATCTTCCAGGGCGTGATGCTGGGGCGCTACATCACCGGATTCGAAAGCGGGCTGGGGTACTGGATCTTCGCCTTCGTCGTGGGCGCGAGCCTCTGCGGGGGCTACGTGCTCATGGGGGCCACGTGGCTCATCCTCAAGACCGAGGGCGAGGTCCGCCGCAAGTCGATCGCGTGGGCCCGCTGGGGACTGCTGTGGGTCGCGCTGGGCGTGGCGCTGGTGAGCCTCGCCACGCCGCTCGTGAGCGAGACGGTGCGCGACAAGTGGTTCGACTTCCCGCGCACGCTGTGGATCATGATCCTGCCCGCGGCGACGCTCGCGTGCGGCTGGTGGCTCTGGCGCTCGACCGGCCGGTTGCGCGCGGGCTCCGGCAGCAGCGACAGCGCCCCCTTCCTCGCCTCGGTGGGCATCTTCACGCTGAGCTTCCTCGGGCTCGCCTACAGCCTCTACCCGTACGTCGTGATCGACCGGCTCACCATCTGGGAGGCGGCGGCGCATCCGAGCGGGCTCAGGTTCACGCTCGTCGGCGTGGCGATCGTGCTGCCTTTCCTCGTGGGCTACACGATCTTCGCCTACCGCGTGTTCGGCGGGAAGACTAGCGGCAAGCTCTACGATTAAAGCTGAACACAAAGATCACAAAGGCCACAAAGATCACAAAGATTGAGGTCGTTGGTTCGCGATACTGCAACTAGGGTCACGAACGAACGCAAAAACCTTTGCGTCCTTTGTGGCCTTTGTGATCTTTGTGTTGTGCTTTAGAAGAACTTCTCGACCTGCTGCGGCGGGAGCGGCTTGGCGATGAGGTAGCCCTGGATCTCGTCGCAGTCGTGCGCCTCGAGGAATTTGCGGTGCTCCGGCGTCTCCACGCCTTCCGCCACGACCTTCAGGTGCAGGCTGTGCCCCAGCGAGATGATGGCTTTCGCGATGAGGCCTTCGTCGGGACCGCCGGTGGTGGTGTCGCGCACGAAGGAGCCGTCGATCTTGAGCGCCGTGAGCGGCAGGCGCTTGAGATACGAAAGGCTCGAGTAGCCGGTGCCGAAATCGTCCACCGAGAGCCGCACGCCGATCGCCTTCAGGCCCTGCATCGTCGTGATCACGTTCTCGGCGTCGTGCATCACCATGCTCTCGGTCAGCTCGAGCTCGAGGTGCTCGGCCATGCCGGTCTTCGCGATGACGTCGGCCACGAGGCGCACGAGGCCGCCTCCCCATAGCTGGCGCTGGGAGAGGTTCACCGAAATCACCGGCGAATAGCCGTGCTTGCGCCACGCGCGGCCCTGCGCGCAGGCGCTGCGCAGCACCCACTCCCCGATCGGCACGATGAGCCCGGTCTCCTCGGCGAGCGGGATGAAGCGGTCGGGGTAGACCAGCCCGCGCTGCGGATGCTGCCAGCGCACCAGCGCCTCGACGCCGTCGACCTTCCCGGTGCGCAGGTTCAGGCGCGGCTGGTAGTGCAGCAGCAGCTCGTCGCGGTCGATCGCGCGGCGCAGGCTCTGCTCCATGGTGAGGCGCTCGTTGGCGAGCTCGTTCATCTCCGCGGTGTAGAACTGGAACGTGTTGCGGCCCTGGGATTTCGCGCGGTACATGGCGGCGTCCGCGTTCTTCAGCAGCGTCTGCACGTCCGGCCCGTCCTGCGGATAGAGGCTGATGCCCGCGCTGCAGGTGATGTTCAGCTCGCGCTCGCCGACCATGATGGGCTCGCTCACCTTGCCGATGAGCCGGCGCATGGTGCGGAAGATCACGTCCTCGCGCGTCTGGTCCGAGAGGATCAGCACGAACTCGTCGCCGCCCAGGCGCGCCACCGTGTCGCCGTCGCGCACCGCCGCGGTGAGGCGCTCGCCCACGTGGCGCAGCACCTCGTCGCCGAAGTTGTGGCCCAGCGAGTCGTTGATGACCTTGAAGTGGTCCAGGTCGATGAACACCACGGCGATGGAGCGCGTGTTCCTCTGCGCGAAGACGGCCTGCTTCAGGCGGTCGTTCAGCAGGTGCCGGTTGGGCAGGCCCGTGAGCGCGTCGTAGTTCGCCTGGCGCTCGAGCTCCTCCTGGTAGCGCTTCCTCTCGATCGAGTACTGCATCGCCTTCATGAGCAGCGCGCTGTCGATCTTGCCCTTCACGAGGTAGTCCTGCGCGCCGCTCTTCACCGCGTAGAGCGCGAGCTGCTGGTCGTCGTTGCCCGAGAGCACGATGATCGGCACCTTCGGCGAATGCGCGTAGATCTTGGAGAAGGTCTCGATGCCGTGGCTGTCCGGAAGCGAGAGGTCGAGGAGCACCAGGTCGGCGGCCTTGTGCGAAAGCTTCTCGATGCCGGTCGAGAGCCGGTCCGCGTGCGTGAGCGTGAAGGGCTGGGCCGGGTCGTCGGCCAGCATCTCGCGGATGAGGCGCGCGTCCCCCGGGTTGTCCTCGATGAGCAGGACCGATTTGCCGGGGGCCTCGGATTTCACTTCGCGTTGGGAAGCGTCACCACGGTGAGCCAGAAACGGTCGATGGATTGCACGACCGTGATGAACTTTTCCAGGTCCACGGGCTTGGTCACGTAGCAGTTGGCGTGCAGGTGGTAGCTCTTCAGCACGTCCTCCTCGGCCTTCGAGGTCGTGAGGATGACAACCGGGATGTAGCGCAGGTCGTCGTCCTGCTTGATCTCGGAGAGCACCTGGCGGCCGTCCTTCTTCGGCAGGTTGAGGTCGAGCAGGATGATGTCCGGGCGCGGAGCGTCCTTGTACTTGCCGCGGCGCTTGAGGAACTCGATCGCCTCCACGCCGTCCTGCGCCCAATGCAGGTTGTTGTAGACCTTCCCCTCGTGCAGCGCCTCCTTGGTGAGGCGATGGTCGCCGGGGTTGTCCTCGACGAGGAGGATCTCGACCGGCGGGGATTCCTGGGCGTTCTGGATCAAGGCGTGGCTCCGGTGGCGTGCTCGCGGGCGATGGTAAAGCCGAACTGGGCGCCCTTGCCAGGCTCGGACTCGACCCAGATGCGCCCGCCGTGGCGCTCGACGATCTTCTTCACGATCGCGAGCCCGATGCCGGTGCCCGGGTATTCGGTCTTGTTGTGCAGGCGCTGGAACATCATGAAGATGCGCTCGGCATATTGCGTGTCCAGGCCGATGCCGTTGTCCTTCACGGTGAACACGCACACCGTGTCCGTGGTCTGGGCGCCCACGTGGATGCGCGGCGGCTCCGCGCCGCGGAACTTGATGGCGTTGCCGATGAGGTTCTGGAAGATCTGCGCCAGCTGCGCGCCGTCGGCCAGCACGTGCGGCATGGGATCGTGCGTGATGACCGCGCCGCTCGCTTCCTGCGACGCGCGCAGGTTGGAGAGCGCGCGGGCGAGCGACGCGCCGCTGTCGACCTCCTGGAATTCCTTGGCGCGCGTGCCCACGCGCGAGTAGGCGAGCAGGTCCTCGATCAGCTGCTTCATGCGCGCGGCGCCGTCCACGATGTACGCCATGAACTCCTTGGCGTCCCCGTCGAGGCGATCGCCGTAGCGCCGTCCCAGCAGCTGCGTGTAGCTCGAGATCATTCGCAGCGGCTCCTGCAGGTCGTGCGAGGCGACGTAGGCGAACTGCTGCAGCTCCTCGTTGGAGCGGGTGAGCTCGCGCGTCTTGTGCTCCAGCTCCTGGAAGGCCTCCCGCATCGCGGCCTCGGCCTGGCGGCGCGCCATGAGCTGCCCGATGAGGTTGCCGATGCTCACCGTCGTCGTGAGGAGCCACTTGTCCGGATGCCGCGGCTCGTGGGAGAAGAACTCGATCGCGCCGAGGACCTTTTCCCCCATGCGCACCGGCAGCGCGAAGGCGCCGCGCAGGCCCGCGGCCGTCGCCTTGGGGCCGCGCAGGAAATCCTTCTTCTCGGCGATGTCCGCGATCCAGACGGATTCGCCGGTGGTGAGCACGCGCCGGATCATCCCCGTGGTGCCGGGCACGAAGGTCTCGCGCCGGCTCAGCTCCAGGAAGGCGCGCAGGCGCTCGTCGTCCTCGCTCCAGGTCTCGACGCAGTGCAGCCGGTTCTGCGCCTCGTCCAGCGACCAGCGCGCCGCGCACGCCCAGTCGAGGCGCTCGCACATGACCTGCATGATCCCGCGGATCGCGTCCGCCAGCGATTCGTCGCTGCCCAGGTGGCGCGCCACCGCGTGCTCGATCGCCTCGCGCTGCTCCGCCTGCTTGCGCTCGGTGATGTCGATGATGGTGCCGATGAGCCCGGCGACTTCGCCGTCCGGCCCCGCGTACGTTGCCTTGTAGTAGATGGTGTGGCGCACGCGCCCGTCGGCCAGCGCCAGGCGGATCTCGTAGCTCTGGTCGCCGGGAGCGGCCCAGAGGCGGGCGTCCATCTCGGTGTGCTTCGCCGCCACGCCCGGCTCGTTGGGATAGAGGTCGGTGACGTTCCCGCCGAGGATGTCCCTGCGCTTCACGCCGAAGAACGCCTCCCAGGCGCGGTTCACGCCCTGGTACTTCCCGTCGCGGCCCTTGAAGAAGACCGGGATCGGCAGGACCTCGATCAGCTCCTGCGCGATGCGCAGGTCGTCCCGGCGCGTTTCGAGGACGGCGAGGACGGAGGCGATATCGGGTGACGCTTCGCTCATGCGATGAAGCTACACCCGGGCTTCAACCCTTGTCGATGAGGTGGGCCTTTTCCTTCACGTCCTTCCAGTCGTCGGCGTCCGGCGGGGCGGGCTTGCGCTCGACCAGCGGCTTCCAGACCTTGGAGAGCTCCGCGTTCAGCGCGATGAACGGCTTCTGCCCGGCGGGGACGTCGTCCTCGGCGAAGATGGCCTCCACGGGGCACTCGGCCACGCAGAGCGTGCAATCGATGCATTCGTCCGGGTCGATCACCAGCATGTT
>Ga0070675_100001693_pt1 | contig 16276 bp, 10 predicted proteins | sample KBSM43metaG_FD_65343 | JGI IMG/M metagenome (GOLD analysis project Ga0070675, IMG submission 65343) | Miscanthus rhizosphere microbial communities from Kellogg Biological Station, Michigan, USA - KBS M4-3 metaG | ecosystem: Host-associated > Plants > Roots > Rhizosphere > Soil ...
GACGTCGAAGACCACGCACTCGTGGCCTCGTTTCATCAGGCGTCGAACCATGTTCGCGCCCATTCGCCCCAGTCCGATCATCCCGAGTTGCATGCGGCTCTCCCTCATTGGATCGTCGTGGCGTGCGCTGCGCCGCGCGCCACGGCGAGCACCACCTGGTGCCGGGCGCCATCATCGACGAGCGCGACCGTGCCGTCGGTCGATCTCGTCCCGTCGACCGTCAGCTCCGCGTCAGCATCCGCTGCCGCCGCCCGGACGGCGATGTCGAACGTCGTCGCGCCGAAACGATAGGACACGTCGAAGGCCTCCCAGTCGCCCGGCAGAAGCGGGCGAAGCACGAGGCGGTCGCCGCGCCGCCGCACGCCGAGCAGCCACTCGACGAGCAGTTGGTACATCCAGCCGGCCGAGCCGGTGTACCAGGTCCAGCCGCCGCGGCCGGCATGCGGTGCGAACGCGTAGACGTCGCCGGCGACGACGTACGGCTCGGTCTTGTAGACGGCGATCCGCTCGGCGCTGTCGCCGTGGCGAACGGGGTTCAGCATGCCGAACAGTCGCCAAGCGCGATCGCTGTCGCCGATCGCTGCGAACGCGAGCGCGGCCCAGACGGCGGCATGCGTGTACTGGCCGCCGTTCTCGCGCACGCCTGGCACATAGCCCTGGATGTACCCGGGCGAGGGGCGCGAGACGTCGAACGGCGGCTCGAGCAGTTGCACGATCCGTATCTCGTCGCGGACGAGGTGTCGCTGCAGCGCTGCCATCGCCGCCGTGCCGCGTTCGGACGATGCCGCGCCCGAAAGCACTGACCAGCTTTGCGCGATGGAGTCGATCCGGCACTCGGTGTTCGCGGCCGATCCGATCGGTGTCCCGTCGTCGAACCAGGCGCGCAGGTACCACTCGCCGTCCCAGGCGCTCGCCTCGACGTTCGTCCGCAACTGCGCCGCGTCGTCCTCGCACTGCCGGGCCAGAGACTCGTCGCCGCGGCTGCGCGCGATCGGCGCGAAGCGCTTCAGCACCGCGATCAGGAAGAACGCGAGCCAGACGCTTTCGCCCGCGCCGCCGATGCCCACCAGGTTCATGCCGTCGTTCCAGTCGCCGGCGCCGATCAGCGGCAGGCCATGCCGGCCGCGCGCTCGCGCATGCGCGAGCGCGCGACGACAGTGCTCGTAGAGGCTTGCCGACTCGCGGGCGACGTCGGGTTGCCCGTAGTCCGATGCCTCGCCGTCCTTCAGCGCGCGGCCTTGCAGGAACGGGCAAGGCTCATCGAGGACGCCTGCGTCGCCGGTGACTTCGACGTAGCGGCACGTCACGAACGGAAGCCACAGATAGTCGTCGGAGCAGCGCGTCCGGACCCCCTTGCCGGAGGGAGGATGCCACCAGTGCTGGACGTCGCCTTCCACGAACTGTCTCGCTGCGGCACGCAGGAGATGCTCGCGAACGAGCCCGGGCGCGGCGTGCACGAGCGCCATCACGTCCTGGAGCTGGTCGCGAAAGCCGTAAGCGCCGCTCGACTGGTAGAACGCCGTGCGTCCCCAGAGGCGCGCGCCGATGACCTGGTAGAGCAACCAGCCGTTGGCAAGTGCGTCGACGGCGCGGTCGGGCGTTCGCACCTGGATCGCGCCGAGGCTGCGGTCCCAATGCGCCTGCGCCGCGGCAAACGTCTCCGCCGCGCGGTCGGCGCTCGCCGCCGCCAGTGCGTGCGCCGCTTCGGCCGAAGCTCCGGCGCCGAGCCTGAACACGATCTCGCGTCGCTCGCCGGGGGCGAGCGTCAGGACGACCCGGATCGCCGCGCAGGGATCGAGCGCGGCGCCGACGCGGCCCGACCAGCGCGGCTGCCGAAGCGCCGCGGGCATCGCACGCGTCGCGTCGGCGCCGAAGAATTCGCCGCGGTCGGCACCGACCTCGAGCTCGGCGTGACCGACGCCGTCGACCGCGAAGAATGCCATCCGCCCTGCGAAGTCGGTGTTGTAGCCATTGCGCGCGAACACGGCGCGCTGGTCCCGCGCGAACTCAGTGACGACGTGCATCAGCTGCTTCGCGCGCTCGTCGCCCAGCACCCATTCGACGTAGCCGACGATCGCCAGTCGGCGCGCCTCGCCGGAGACGTTCTGCAACGTGAGCGTCGAAAACTTGACAGGTTGGTCGATCGCGACATGGATCCGCAATGTCGATGCGATCCCGTGGACGAGCCGATCGAATGTGCTGTAGCCGAAACCGTGCCGGACCTGAACCGTCGCCTCGGACGACGTCGGCAGCACGGTCGGCGACCAGACGTCGCCGGTGGCTTCGTCGCTCAGGTAGAACGCCTCGCCGCTCGGGTCGCTCACCGGATCGTTCGACCACGGCGTCAGTCGGAACTGCTGCGAGTTCTCGCTCCACGTCGAGCAGCTGCCGGTCTCCGACACGAGGGTGCCGAACCCCGGGTTGGCGATGACGTTGGTCCATGGCAGCGGAGTCATGCGCGAGCGCGTGACCGCGATCCGATATTCGCGCCCATCGGGACCGAACCTGCCGTGCCCGTTGTCGCCCGCAACCGCGTTGCCATCGCCCGCAGCCGAGTCGCTGCGCCGGGGTTGGCTCGCGCGCGCGAACGAAGGCGCCGGCGCGTCCGCGTCCGCTTGGAGCCATGTCGCGAGGCTCGATGCGGACTCCGGCACCGCGATCCGGGCCGCGCTTCGCAGCAGCCGCAATGCGTCTTCGTCGATGCCGTCGCGGTCGTGCACGAAGATGCCGTCGGGCTTGCTCATCTCGTCCGCCATGCCGAGGCCATCGATCTCGGCGCGGAGGCGATCGAGCGCTCCGACGTCGGCTCCTTGCGAGCGACCGTGCAGCAGCAGCAACTCGGTCTTCAGGCCATGCGAGCTCCAGAACGCGTGGGCCTGGAGCAGTTGGCGGGCGAGCGCGACCGCGTCGGCGCGAACGACCTCGGCGACCACGATCGGCACATCGCCGGAGATGGCGAACGCCCAGAGCGACGGCTGACCGCGCCGGTTGCGCGCGATCTCGCTCGCGCTCGCGCGGGTCGCCGCGCCGGCGAGCAGGATCGATGCCGCGAGACGTTCGAACCGTCGTGCATCCTTTTCGCTGGCGCCGATGCGCGCGAGCGTTCGCTGTCGGAAGTCGAAGCGTCTGCCCAGCATCCGATCGGCGGCGCCCGCTTCGCGGCAGCGCCGCGCCAGGGCCAGGCATTCGTCGCGCGACCCGGCCGCGCCGGTGGTCCAGTCGATCGTGCAGGTCGCGCCAGGAGGCAGGCGAAACGGAACGCGCACCGCGGCGATCGGATCGAGCACGGGACCGAACCGGCCGGCAAGCGCCGCACCGCTGTGCAGCGCGTCGCTCGTGAGAACGTCGCGGCCGCGACCGATGAACTGCATCCGATCGCTCTCGAACGAGAGCGCCCCGGTCGCGTTCGACGCGATCGCCTGGTGGAAGATCCACGGCGTCGGGTCGGACGGTGCGCTCGGCCGCCGTGTCGCCAGGATCGTTCCATGGCGCGGATCGAGCTCGGTCACGACGAATAGCTTGCTGAACGCAGGGTGCGCCGCGTCGGTCGACGCCGTCGCGAGGACGAGTTCGACGTAGCTGGTTGCGCTTCCGCTCTGCTCGGCCGCGGACCGGTTCGTCAACTGGAGGCGGCGCAACTCGACGTCGGCATCGGCCGCGACGGCGACGTCGAGCCGGCTCTGCAACGCCGCCCCGGTGTCGGCGACAGCTTGTCCTGCCCGCCGGATCGATCCGTCGTTGTCGTCGCGAAGAAAGATGGCGCTGCCGCCGCTGCCGAGCGCCGCGTCTTCGCGCCAGCGCGTGATCGCCAACCCGTTCCACACGCTTCTGCCCTCGCCCGACGGCAGAAGCGCGACGTGGTAGGCGCCATTGGAGAGCAACTGCAAGGGCGACATGGGGGCCTCCGACCATAGTTCTTCACAGCGCTCTCCGGCAGAGGTCGACCGAGCGACTTCCCGTAGGAGGCGTCCGATTCGCAGCTCAGTGCGGTCGGGCGTGCGCGCGCAGCTTCGCGATGGCCGCAGCGTAGTCGTCGCTGCCGAACACCGCCGACCCCGCGACCAGCGCGTCAGCACCGGCGTCGACGGCGCGCCAGGCGTTGTCGCCGCTCTGGCCGCCGTCGACCTCGATCCAGGGGTCGAGGCCGCGCGACGTGCAAAGCCGCCGCAGCTCGCCGATCTTGGGCAGCATTTCGGGGAGGAACGCCTGGCCGGAGAAGCCTGGATTGACGCCCATGACCAGGATGACGTCGCAGAGGTGCACGACGTGCTCGACGAACGCGACCGGGCTTGCCGGGTTGAGGACGACGCCGGCCTTCTTGCCCAGCTCGCGCACGCGCGAGAGCGTGCGGTGCAGGTGGATCGTCGACGACGGCTCGGACTGGATCAGGAGGTGATCGGCCCCCGCCCGGACGAAGTCGTCGAGCAGCCGCTCCGGCTCGACGACCATGAGATGCACGTTCAGCGGCTTGGCCGTCGCGCGCCGAACCGCCTCGACGACGACCGGTCCGAAGCTGAGGTTGGGCACGAAGCGACCGTCCATGACGTCGACGTGGATCCAGTCCGCTCCGGCGGCATCGACCGCGCGGACTTCGTCGCCGAGGCGTCCGAAATCGGCGGAGAGGATGGAAGGGGCGATGACGAGCGGCTTCAAGGACTCCTTGTAGCCGACTCGCCGAGGACCCCGGCCTCAGAAGAGAAAAAGCCCTGGGCCGGTGGCGGCTCCAGGGCTTTTCGGGACGGTGGGAGGAGGAGGATCGAAAACCCTTCTGCAACCTCCGCCAGGGCTCGATTCCGCCGATGTGGTCTGGTCCAGTACTGCATTAATTCCTGCAGGACGCGTGAAAAACCGGGTCCGGACTGCTCGATCAACGAGCAACGCTGCCAAGTCGCCTCCGTGTTTGCCCGTCGTGTGGGCATCTGCATCGCACGAGTTGCTTGGTTATAGATGCATCGGAGGAGAAGAGCGACCCGCCCGCGCGCGGCGCGCTCCCATGCTCTGCCGGCGAAGAGGTGCTGGCACGACGGATCGGCCGCAACGAACTCGACACCATCCAGGTGCTGAAGGCGATGGCGGACGCCCAGATCGAGTACGCGCGCGCGGATTGGGTCGGAACCGGAGAACTCGCCTATGCGCAGAAGTTCGCGAGCAGCCCCGGCAAGAAGGACGGTCTCTACTGGCCGGTGAAGGACGGCGAGCCCCCGAGCCCCCCTCGGACCGCTGGTCGCGCAGGCGGCCACGGAGGGCTACACGACGGCCAATCTCACTCCCTACCACGGGTACCTGTTCCGCATCCTCACCGGACAGGGAAGCAACGCCCCTGGAGGTGCGTTCGACTACGTGGCCAAGGGCGCGATGATCGGCGGATTCGCGATCGTCGCGTACCCTGCAACCTACGGAGTCTCCGGCGTGATGACGTTCCTCATCAGCCACGATGGTGTCGTGTACCAGAAAGACCTCGGCTCGATCACGCCGCAGCTCGCAACCAAGATGTCCCGGTTCGACCCGGGTCCGGGCTGGCACAAGGTGCCGTGACGCACTACGGCCATCGGGTTGCCACCGTGAGCCTCGCCTAGCGCCGCACCCTCGAGACGCTGCCGCCGCCATGCGGTGAGAACGGTCAGGCGCGACCCGGATCTCGTTTGACGCGAGCTGCCCGGCGAATGGCGCGCTTGCCTAAGATGCGCGCGATGAATTCAGTGATCCGTTGCATCGCGACCTTCCTCGTCGTGATGGTGCTTGGCTGCGTTGCACGCGCGCAGACGGCAGGGCCGCAGGCGGCAGCGCCGGAAGTCACGCTGAAGAGCCTCCGCGCACTGTCGGAGCGGATGCCCAAGTCGGCCGACAGCGAGGATGAGCTGCGGGCGATCGACAGTCTCACCAATGAGATCGTGGCGCAAGCCGAACGCTTCGTCGCTGCGCGAACCGCTCAATTGGTTGACTTCAACGCACGCTTGGGTGAGCTCGGGCCAGCACCGAGCGCTGGCGGCAACGCCGAAAACCCGGATGTCACGCGGCAGCGGGCTGCCTTGGAGCTGGAACGCAACGCACTCGACGCCGACATCCGGCTGGCCCGCCTGATTTCGGTGAATGCGCAGCAGCGCCGCGCCGAGGTGCTGGCACAGCGGCGGACGGTGTTCGAGGCACAGCTTCTCGAGCGCTCTGTTTTGCCTCTGCGCGCCGCGTTCTGGAACAAGGCCAGCGCGCAATGGAAGACCGACCAAGCCGTCTTGCGCACGTTGGCCGGTGAGTTCGAGGTGGGGGCGACAACGGCTCTGCGCGACGCGGCTCCCGCCAAGCTTCTGACCGGCGCCGTGAGCGTGCTGGCCATCGTGGCGGTCGGCGTCAGGCTTGCCGAAAGCGGCCTGGCCCGCCTGGTGGCACGCACCGTTCCGGTCGGACGGCTGCGGCGCTCGCTGCTGGCACTCTTGACGGTGCTGGCCTACATGCTGATCGCCGGGCTGGTGTTCTCTCTCGTCTGGGACTGGCTGGAGGATGCCGGCCGGTGGGGCACGCAAAGCACGCGTCTTGCCGAGTCGGCGGTGAGCTTCGGCATGTTCCTGGCCTTCGTGCTGGGTTTGGGGCGATCGCTGCTCGCCAACGGCCGCAGCTCTTGGCGGCTGCCGCCGATCGGCGACGACTTGGCGCTGCAGTTGGCGCCGCTGCCCTGGCTCTTTGCTTCTGTAGCCCTGGTGGCGTGGTTGCCGCTCACGCTCAACGGCGTGCTCGAGACTCCGCTCAACGGCGTGATCACCAACCTGGCGCCCACCGCCGCCTTTGCCATCGCGTGCGTCATCGGTTTGTACCTCCTTCGGCATCCACGACCGGAGGCGCACAGTGAAGTCCCGTCGCAGGATGCGCCCAAACGGCCGGACCTCGCCTTCAAGCGATCGTCGAGGCTCGCGCTGTTGATGGGCCTGACGGTGACGCTGGTCGTGAGCCTGCTGGTGCTGGTGGCCGTGGGCTACCTGGCACTGGCGCGCGTGATCGCCGGGCAGGCCACCTGGGCCGGCATCGTCCTGGCTTCGGCGTACCTTCTCTTCAAGTTCGCGGACGACGTGTGGATGGCGCTGCTCTCCTCGCGCGGCCGTTTTGGCCAGCGGGTGCACAAGGGCCTGGGCGTGGCGCCACGAGTATTGGAGCAAGGAGCCGTGCTGCTGTCGGCCCTCAGCCGAGTCCTGATCTTCTTCTACATGGTCATCGCCTTTGTCGCGCCGCTGGGTAGCAGCCCACAGCAGTTGCTCCAGCGGGGCGGCAAGTACGGCTCGGGCCTGAAGGTTGGTGAGTTCGATCTGATGCCGGGCGCGATCTTCAGGTTCCTCGTGGTGCTGACGGTGGGCTTCATCGTGCTGCGGCTCTTCAAACGCTGGCTGAAGAACAGCTACCTGCCCCACACGAACCTCGAGACCGGGATGGGACGCTCGCTCACCACATTGCTCGGCTACGTGGGCGGCATCGTGGTGATCAGCATCGCGCTCTCGGCTCTGGGCCTCAGCGTGAACCGCATCGCGTGGATCGCAAGCGCGCTCTCGGTGGGCATCGGCTTCGGGCTGCAGGCCATCGTGCAGAACTTCATCTCGGGCCTGATTCTTCTGGCCGAGCGACCGGTGAAAGTGGGCGACTGGGTGGTGCTCGGCGCCGCCGAGGGCGACATCCAACGCATCAACGTGCGTGCAACCGAGATCCAGCTGGGCGACCGATCCACCCTGATCGTGCCCAACTCGGAATTCATCACCAAGACCGTACGCAACATGACCCTGCGCAATGCGGAGGGCCGGGCGCTGATCCGGCTGCCGATGCCGCTCACTACCGACGCGCGGCAAGTGCGCGAAATCATGCTGGGCGTTCTCCACGAACACGAGGCGGTGCTGCCGGAACCCGCGCCAGGCGTGACGCTCGACGGCATCGAGAACGGCCTGTTGATTTTCCAGGCGATCGCATACGTGTCCGGCCCGCGCATGGCGGCCGGGGTACGCAGCGAACTGCTTTTCACCATTCTCGAGCGCCTCCAAGCCGCGCAGGTGCCGATGGCGGTTTCTACGGCTGCCCCCGTTCCGGGGAGCGTGGCGCCCAGCGTAGCGCCGGCCGCACCAGCCCCTCAGCCGCCGCTGTTGGGCACTGCCACTGGATAAATCGCCGTCGCTCGGAAACGCGATCGGAGCTGGCCGTACCAGTCCGAAACGAGACGGCAAAGGTATGAGTCGCCATGCATATGTGGCCGCATCGCCCTATAGGTGCTCGATGCCTGCCCTGAAGTGGCGCGCATTCCTCCGGTGACGGCCCTTTAGTCCAATTGCGGGAGCTGCCCCTCAGGGGAAAGCTCGCTGGCGACGGTGATTGGAGGTTCGGGATGAATCCATTCCACTACGCCAAGAGCGCCTTCAGCGACGACTATCTCCCGCAGCAGGTGACATGGTGGGTTGCCGTCTTCCTGCTGTCGCTCGTCCTGGTGATGGCGGGAGTGGTCCTGATCCGCCAGGCGTTCGGCAAGCCGCGCCGCAGCTCGAGAGGGTCTCCCCCTCCCCCGGGCGTCACCGTTGTCGAGCGCTACGAGATCGGGGCACGGTTGTGGCACTTCGGCGTGTTCGGGCTGATCCTGGCGCTCTGGATTTCCGGCGCGGCGTTCTACTCACCCGGGATCGTCCGTAGCCCGGTGCCCCTGCTCGGGGTGTCCTGGCTGCTCCTGCATCTCGCGTTCGCCGTCATGTTCATGCTCGGCATCGTGGTGCATGCCATCAAGGCCGGCATCGTCGACCTGCGATCGATGTTGTTCGAAAAGCACGACGGGCAGGAGCTGGCTGCCAACGTGCGGTACTACCTCGGCCAGCCGTACGAGCTTCCGAAGCTCGGCAAGTACGGGGTGACGAGCAAGCTGTTCCACGTCGCGCTCATCCTCTGCGCGCTGACCATGGTCATTTCGGGAATCGCCCTGAGCCTGGACACGCTCGGGTGGGCGACGATCGATCAGAACTTTCATCGCCAACAGCGTCTGCTGCATGACTTTGGAACCTATGGTTTTCTGGCCCTCGTCGTCGCGCATGTGTTCTGGCAGCTCCTGAAAAAGATTCCTCAGCTGAAGGCGATGGTCACCGGCACGATCGGGGCCGACACGTTCAGCTCGAATCACGATTGGGATCGCTGGAAGCCGCACGTTGTCTCGCGCACCTCCGTTGCAGGGAAGGTCGACCATGGACAATGACGACGCGACGAACCCCGCCGAGCCGCAGTCTCCCTCCCGGCGATCGTTCCTGACCGGTGTCACGGGTGCCGGCGTCACGGCAGTCGGCCTTGTAGGTGCGGGTGTCGCCATCCGCGGGATGGGCAAGGAGCCGACGGCGGACGATCTGGTCGCGCCCGGAGCGAACTCGCTGTCGGAGTTCACGCTGCAGGTCAACGGCAAGAGCATCAACGTCTCCGTTCCGGATCATCGCTCCCTGCTCCTGGTCCTGCGCGAAGACCTGGGCCTCACGGGAACCAAGAAAGGCTGCAACCTCGGCGAGTGCGGCGCGTGCACGGTGCTCGAGGACGGCCATCCGATCTACGCCTGCCTGAAGCTCGCCAAGGACGCGATGGGCAAGCAGATCACGACGATCGAGGGCCTCGAGAAGGACGGTCGCCTGCATCCGGTGCAGCAGGCGTTCATGGATCGCGTCGGCAGCCAGTGCGGCTTCTGCTCGCCGGGAATGATCATGAGCGGCGCCGCGCTCCTCAACGAGAACCCGAACCCGACGCCGGAACAGGTGCGGATGGCGATCTCGGGCGTCATCTGCCGCTGCGGCAACTACCCCCACGAGGTCGAGGCGATCCTCGCCGCGGCCAAAGCGGGTGGCGGCGGTGCGGGCGTCAACGCGGCGCTTGGCGGCGTCGTCGCGCTTCCCCTCGCGCCGGGACGCAACAAGCCCTATCCCCGAGGCGAGCCCGATCCTGCGGCCGAGATCCACCGCGATGCGTCCAGCCAGACGCTCGCCGCGTTGCAGCGCCCGACGCGCCCGATCGACGCCTACCCGAAGGCGACCGGGCGCGCACGCTACGCCGGCGACATCGGCTTTCATCCCGACGACCCGGTGAAAAAGCCCCTCTTTGCGAAGGCGGTGCGCTGCCCGCACGCGCACGCCAGCGTCGTCCGCATCGACGACCGCAGGGCCCGTGCGCTGCCCGGCGTGCGCGGCATCGTCACCGCGCGCGACGTCGAGGCGGCCAAGCGCGCCGACCGGACGTTCATCTCGGGACGCTGCCGCTTCGTCGGCGAGACCGTGGCCGTCGTCGCCGCCGACACCCAGGACATCGCCCAGCAGGCGCTCGAACTGATCGACGTCCAGTGGGACGTGCGCCCGATCTATCCCGACGTCGAAGAAAACCTGCGGCGCGACAACCGCGAGGTCCACGCCGCAGGCAGCGTGTGCGGGTTCGGCGGGCCGCAGCCGGCCGACGTGCCGACCTGGGAGGCGCGCGTCGGCAAGCTCGACGCCGGGTTCGCCGAGGCCGACCTGATCGTCGAGGGACGCTACGTGACGAGCCGGCAGGTCACGCTGCCGATCGAGACGCACGTCTGCGTCGCGACGTGGAAGGGCGACGACCTCCACCTCTGGGATTCGCAGCAAAGCGTCTTCGCCGCCCGGACGATCCTCGCCGACACGCTGAAGATGCCGCAGGAGAAGGTCCACGTGTACGCCGACTACGTCGGCGGCGGCTTCGGCGGCAAGTGCCTCGACTACCCCGACGAGGATCTCTACCAGCTCTACGCGGCGATGCTCGCCAAGCAAACCGGCCAGCCGGTTCGCTACGAGTACACGCTGAACGAGGAGATCGGTGCCGGTGACAGTCGCCACCCGTTCATCTTCGAGACGAAATGGGGCGTCAAGTGGGACGGGACGATCACCGCGCAGTACTGGAAGGTGATCGCAGACACCGGCGCCTACGCATCGTCCGGGCCCGCAGTCGTCCTGATCGCGTGCCAGCGGCTCGTGGGCACGTACAGGACGCCCAACTACACGGTCGAGGCGTACGGCGTCTACACCAACAATCAGGTCGGCGGCGAGTTCCGCGGCTTCGGGGGGCTGCAGGCGACCTTCGCGCAGGAGCTGCACGCCGACAAGGTCGCGCAGCAGCTCGGCATCAACCCGCTCGACTTCCGGTTGAAGAACACGAAGCGGCCCGGTGACCTGATCAACAACGACCATCCGTACGGTCCCGCCGACGTCGACGCGACCGTGCGCAAGGCGGCCGAGCGAATCGGCTGGGATCGCTGGCAGCCGCCGGCAGCGAAGACGGGGCTCGTGCGGCGCGGCCTCGGCATGATGCAGGGGCCGATGCCGAGTGGCCGCGATCCGAGCGACGGGCTCGTCTGGATCGATCGCAACGGCACCGTCCACGTCCGTCTCGGCACGGGCAATCTCGGCAACCTGGCGCACACCGGGATGGCGGTCATCGTCTCGGAGGTCCTCGGCATTCCGGTCGACCAGCTCGACGTGACGTGGGCGAACACCGACCGCGACGCCTGGACGTTCGTCACCGACGCCTCGCGCTCGTGCCATTGCGACGGCAAGGCGGTCTACAACGCGGCCAAGGACTGCGTGCGACAGCTCGTCGCGCTCGGCGCACGACAGCTCGGGGCGAGCGAGTCGCAGCTCGAGGTCCGCGACGGCGTCGTCGGCCGTCGCGGCGAGGGCGGCGGCGTCGACTTCAGGACGCTCGCCCGCACGGCGACGCCGCGCACCGACTTCCATCCGTTCTGGGAGCCGCAGGACCGCAACCCGGCGCTCGACCAGGCGACCGGCAAGATGGATCCGAAGCCGCCGATGGAGGTCAACGAATCGACCGCGGCGCTGGCGAAGAAGCTGCTTGCCGAAGGCGGCGGCATCGTCGGCCTCGGACGCTACGTCTTCGACCTCGGCACCAACGCGTGGGGCTCGTGCTTCGCCGAGGTCGAGGTCGACATGCGGACCGGGCAGGTCGACGTGCTGCGCCTTGTCGTCGCGCACGAGATCGGGCGCGTGCTCTATCCCGCCGGCGCCGAGGCGCAGATCCACGGCGGCGCCATGCAGGGGCTCGGCTTCGCGATGACCGAAGACCTCGTGCTCGACAAGGAGTCGAGGGTCCCCGTCAACGCCAGCTACTACGAGTACCGGCCGCCGACCGCGCTCGACTATCCGGAGATGGTTCCGATCCTGATCGAGGCGCCGGCCAAGAGCGGGCCGTTCGGTGCCAAGGGCCTGGGCGAGAGCCCGGTCATGGGACCCGCGCCGGCGATCGGCAACGCGATCCTGAACGCGACCGGCGTGCTCGTCTCCGAGCTGCCGTTCACCTGGGACCGCATCCACGGTGCGCTGAAGGCCGCGGGCAAGCTCGCGGTCGGGGAGTTGCGGACATGAAGCTGCAGATCGACGAGCCGCAACCCTTCAAGCTGATCTCGCCGGCGAGCGTCGAGGACGCCGTCAAGCTCTGGCACGACCACCCCGGCAAGGCGATGTACCTCGCCGGCGGCGGCGACCTGGTCGACGTCGTCAAGCGCCATCTCGCCGAACCTGCCGTCGTCCTCGACCTCAAGCGCATCCCGGCCCTGCGCGGCGTCACCGCCAAGATCGACGCGCCGCAGCCGAGCGTGACGCTCGGCGCCCTGACGACGCTGCGCGAGCTCGCCGAGGACCAGAACGTGCGGCGCTACCTGCCCGCGCTCGCCGCCGCGGCCTCGCGCGTCGCGACGCCGCAGATCCGCAACGTCGGCACGCTCGGCGGCAACCTGCTGCAGGAAAACCGCTGCCCCTACTACCGCGGCCCATGGCACTGCTACCGCCACGGCGGCATGCACTGCTACGCGCGCCATGGCTTCAACCGAGAGCACGCGATCTTCTCGGGCGACCGCTGCTACGTCGTCTCGCCGTCGGACCTCGCCCCGGTCATCGTCGCCGGCAACGCGATCGTGCACGTGCACGGGCCGAAGGGGCCGCGAACGATGGACGCCGAAGAGCTCTTCGTCCCGGCGAGCCAGAACCTCACGCGCATGCACACGCTCGACGACGGCGAGGTGCTGACGGCGATCGAGTTCCGCGTCCGCCAGCCGCAGCAGCAGCGAAAGCCGATCGAGGCCGGCCTCGGCGTGCGCGGCAGCGTCGCGCCCTTGCCGGTCGAGGAGCGCTTCCCGTCGGTCTTCGTCAAGTACGCGATGCGCAACTCGTTCGACTTCGCGCTCGCGAGCGTGTGCGTGTTTCTCGACCGCGACGGCCGTCGCGTGCATCGCTGCCGGATCGCGCTCGGCGCCGTGGCGGCGACGCCGCACCGTGCGCGCGATGCCGAGCAGGTGGTCGCGGGCAACCTGCTCACCGACGACGTGATCCACGAAGCCGGGCGCGCGGCAGTTCACGGCGCCGAGCCGCTCGAGCTGAACGCGTACAAGGTCGGGCTGGTGCAGAAGCTCGTGACCGAGGCGCTGCAGGAGCTGAGCGCATGAGAACCAAGGACACGCACGCAATGCTGGCGCTCGGGCCGATCGACCTCGTCGGTCGCAAGGCCTCGCCGACGCTCGCCAAGGGCTACTCGCCGCTCGAACTCGAGCGCGCGGGGTTGACGGTCCGGAGGGCGCGCGAGCTCGGCCTTCCCGTCGACGCCGAGCGCGCGAGCGGCGTCGGCGCCAACGTGCTGCGCCTGCGCCGATTGCTGGCCTCAGGGTGAGGTCGATCGGCGACCTCGGCGAAGCGCACGCGGGGCGACGGCGGGCACCGAGCGAGTGGACTCCACGAGTCCATCGCCTGCTCCTGCTCTCGCTTGCCGCGCTGCCACTGGCTGTGTCGCACGCGGCCGAATGGAGCGACACCTTTCTCGGCTGGCGCTACGGCACCAAGTTCGCGGAGCCGTTCGGCGCCACCGACATCCACAAGAACATCCTCTCCCTCACGCACGCGAGCGGCTACAAGTACGGCAGCAACTTCTTCAACGCCGACGTGCTGCTGTCTGACAGCCGCGACCCCGGGTTCGACACCACGGCCGGCGCGCAGGAGATCTACGTCCTCTATCGCAACACCGTCGATGCGCGAAAGGTCGCCGGGCGCGACTTCAAGGCCGGCGTCGTGCGCGGCTGGGGGGTGACCGGCGGCTTCGACCTGAACAGCAAGAACGACGCCTACGGCTCGAAGAAGCGCATGCTCGTGCTCGGCCCGACGCTGATGCTCGACGTGCCCGGCTTCCTCAATCTCAGCCTCCTCGCGCTGTTCGAGAGCAATGCGCCGAGGGGCGTGGACCGCTACACGTACAAGACCCACGCGGCGTTCGAGGCGGACTGGAGCACGCCCCTGCCCGTCCCGGCCGTGCCGCTGGCGTTCGAAGGCTACGCACTGCACATCGCGTCCAAGGGTGCCAACGAATTCGGCGGGCCAACGGCGCCCGAGACCCACCTCGACATGAAGCTGATGGCCGACGTGGGTGCCGTGACCGGCATCGGCAAGAACACATTCAAGGTCGGCATCGGCTACGAGTACTGGCGCAACAAGTTCGGCAACCCGACGACCCCGCCCGGTCAGGGCGCCGGACCGGGGGCGACGGCGAAGACGCCGATGGTGCGCGCCGAATATCACTTCTGAGCGACACTTCCACGAGTTTCGGCGCAAGGCGCAGCGGGACATCCCTCACGAAACAGGCTTGCAGTTGCGCTTCACGGAAGCGCTAAGAGCCCGATAGCTGCCGGTCGCCTACGTCCGCAACTGGCCGATCACGGAACATGGCGAGCGACGGCTTACGGGCTTGCCGCATGCCAGCCCTGAAGCGCCGAGTGCCTCAGGATCGCTCACGCGCGGTTGGTGGCCCTCCGAGCGGCGCAGGCTGCGCCGGCAGCCGCGAAAGTTCTCATCTATGGTGCGTTGTGGTCGCTACGCGGCGCGCAGCGGAACGATTTCTGCACCCTTGCGGAGGCCGTCCAGGTAGTCGGCCCAAGCTTGCATCATCGGCCGTCTTGCCGGCAGATGTTCGGCATGGTTGTAGGCTGCTTTGACTGAAATTCGCTCGCAGTGGGACGCTGTCGCTCGCTCACGTCTGTCGGCCAGCCGCTCTCATGCAGCATCGTGGATGCCATCCCGCGGAAACCATGCGCGGTCAGCATCGTGCGGTCATAACCGAGGCGACCTAGAGCGGCATTCACCGTGTTCTCGCTCATGGGCTCGCCGTTCGTCCGCACACCGGGAAAGACCCAAGCGCTGCCCTCGGTGAGCGGCTTCAGTTCCTGAAGGACTTCCAGGGCCTGCGTCGCCAAGGGCACGATGTGCAACACGCGCGCTTTCATCTTGGTCGCGGGAATGCGCCATTCGGTCGCTTCGAGATTGACCTCTGACCACTCGGCCCTTCGCAACTCACCTGGCCGCACGAAGAGCAGAGGTGAAAGCTTCATCGCGCACTTGGTGATGAATCCGCCGTCGTAGTTGTCAATGTCGCGCAGCAGCCGGCCGACCGCGCGAGGATCCGTGATGGTTGGATAGTGCTGGGGCTTCCACGGCGGAAGGGCGCCACGCAGATCCCTGCTCGGATCACTGTCGGCGCGGGCGGTAGCCACGGCATACCGGAAGACCTGCCCGCAGTTCTGCTGGACACGATGCATTGTCTCGAGGGCGCCGCGTTCCTCCACGCGCTTGAAGAGGCTCAGCAGGTCGGCCGGTCGGATCGACCTGATCGGCTTGCTGCCGATCCACGGAAACACGTCGCGCTCGAGGCGCCGCAGGATCTTTTCCGCGTGCGTGTCGGCCCAGCTCGGGGCGTGCTTCGCGTACCACTCGCGTGCAATCGCTTCGAAGGAGTCCAGCGGAGGCAGACCAGCCGCCGCGCGGCTTGCTGCCTCGCGCCGGGCGGCGACCTTCTCGCGCGCAGCCTTGCGAAGATCGCTCGGATCGCGTCCGCTCCTGATGAGGCGCCGTGCGTCTTCGGCTTGCTTGCGGGCGTCCCTGAGTGTCGTGGCTGGATAGGTGCCGAGGCTCAACGTGTTGCGTCGGCCGTCGAGGCTGTAGTCGAAGCGCCAGCCGTGCGAGCCACCGTTGACGAACAGCTTCAGGTACAGACCCTCGCCGTCGTTCAGACGCTGCCGGGGATCGCCGGTCTTGATCGACTTGATCGCAGGACAAGAAAAAAGCCCTAGAGCGTTGATTCTCTAGGGCTTTTGGGACCTCCCGGTACTGCCCGGGATCTTGCTGGATTGTTCGGATGGTGGAGAGGAGGAGGATCGAACTCCCGACCTTCGCATTGCGAACGCGACGCTCTCCCAGCTGAGCTACCCCCCCACTGCAGCCGCAAGTCTAGCAAA
>Ga0070675_100001701_pt1 | contig 16240 bp, 11 predicted proteins | sample KBSM43metaG_FD_65343 | JGI IMG/M metagenome (GOLD analysis project Ga0070675, IMG submission 65343) | Miscanthus rhizosphere microbial communities from Kellogg Biological Station, Michigan, USA - KBS M4-3 metaG | ecosystem: Host-associated > Plants > Roots > Rhizosphere > Soil ...
ACCCACCCGACGTGAAGGGCATGGTGAAACTGCCGCAGGCGGTGAAGATGAGTACGCCGGCACCCATCTCCCCGGCGCCGCCGCTGACCCCTTTCGATCTCAAGCAGACCGGCGGATGTCCCGCGGGTGCGCCGGTCGAGTGCACGTCGGCGGCCAACGTCATCACCTTCAAACCTGTGGGCCAGACGCCCGTGCAACTGGGCAACGTCTCGATGCTTGCGCAGGCCGAGGTGCACCTGCAGGCAGGGATCTACGAGGTGAACAGCCTGCAGATCGCCGGCACCGCGAAGGTGACCATCGATTCCGGCCCGGTGGTCTTCCGGGTCAACGGCAAGGACGCAGCCGGCGCCGAGCTCCCCACGCCGCTCATCATCAACGGCAATGGGCTGGTGAACGGGGCCAAGGTTCCGAAGAATCTGCAGTTCGTTTATGGCGGCACGAAAGAGGTGCAGATCAACGGCGGCGCCGCGACGTCGTTTCTCACCTACGCGCCGAACGCGACGATCCAGATCAACGGTGGCGGCGAGCTCTACGGCGCGGTGGTGGGCGCCAAGGTCATGGACAACGGCGGCGCACATATCCATTTCGACCGGCAGTTGGCGGGATGGGCCTACACCGAGGGCAACCCCACCATGACGTCGTTCACCTGGAGCACCACGGACTGAGGTTCGGCCTCGCTTCGCTCGGCCGTCCGAGCGGGTGGGCAGGTAGGCAGGTGGGCAGGTGGGAAATCAAGGCCGGCGCGATGCGCCGGCCTTTTTGTCGTGCTCGCGCGCCTTGCGCTCGGACCACTGCTTCAGCAGCCAGAACAGCCCCACCGAAATCCCCACGATCAGGACGACGCCGGCCGTCCCCCACCGCAGGAACTCGAAGACGAAATCGGGCCCCTCCCGCATCGGATGACTGTACCCCGCTGGGCTGACAACTACCTGGCAACGGACGCCGGGGCCGGGCCGTCGCCGGCGGTCGTCCAACCGCCCGGGGGCGCCTGAGCCTGTTCGCCAGCCGTTCGCACCTTCCAGACTGGAGGGACGAATGTCCACATTGAGCGAGGTTCGGGCACAGCCGCAGGGCGTCGGCGTGCACGTCCGGGAACACGGAAGCATGCTGGCCGAGGCCGAAAAACGGCTGCTGGTCTGGCTGGCGCACCGCCTGCCCCGCTGGATCAACGCCGACCATCTGACCGCGCTCGGCGCGCTCGGCACCATGGCGGCCGGCGCCGCCTTTGCCGGCGCCGCCTGGGATCGCCGGGCGCTGCTCCTCGTCCCGCTCATGCTGGCGGTGAACTGGTTCGGCGACAGCCTCGATGGCACGGTGGCCCGGGTGCGTGGCCAGCAGCGTCCACGGTATGGCTATTACCTCGACCACGTCGTCGATCTGGTGAATGCCTCTGCCCTCTTTACCGGCATCGCGTTCTCGGGACTCATGGATCCGCGCATCGCCCTCGCGCTCCTCGTCGGCTACATCCTGCTCTGCGCCGAGTCGTTCCTGGCCACGCACGCGGTGGGCGTTTTTCGCATCTCGTTCTCGGGCATCGGGCCCACCGAGTTGCGCGTCCTGCTCTCCGCCGGCGCACTCGCCGCCGTCACCCGGCCGATCGTCTCGCCGATGGGGATGGGGCCGGTGGCGCTTTTCGATCTTGGCGGCGTCATCAGCGTCGCGGGCATGGCGATCGCGTTCGTCCTTTCGGCCTGGCGGAACGCCCGCACGCTCTATCGCGCCGAGCCCCTTCCCGGCGAGGCCCGGTGAGCCGCGGCATCCGCTTCATCTCGGTCGGGGCCGGGGGTTTCGTGGTGCACGCCGCCGCTCTCCAGGGCCTCGTGACCCTGGCCGGAGTGCCCTACCCGGTGGCCACGGCGCTGGCGGTCGAGGCCTCCATCCTCCACAATTTCGTCTGGCACGAGCGCTGGACATGGGCCGACCGGCTGGTGCGGGCGGAGGGTGAGACGACCCCGAGCCGCGCGAGCCGCGTCGCCCGGCTCCTGCGCTTCAACGGCATCGCGGCGCTCGTGTCGATCGGCGGCAACGTGACGCTGATGTCGCTGCTGGTCGGCGTGTTCCACCTGCCGCTGCTGGTCGCGATGGCGCTCGCCGTGGCGGCGCTGAGCGCGGTGAACTTCGCCTGCGCCGACCGCCTGATCTTCACGGACTAGCTACGCATTTGGCACCGTTCACGACCCTTGAGACAGGAATGTAACGCTAGCAGCCTATCGCTCAGCGGCGCGATTTGACTACACTGATCGGCACGCGCGCGATGGCTCGATGCGGTGCGGCGGCGGCACGATCGGCGTCGCCCCCAAGGCCTCCGGCGCGATCAGGAAGGGGGCTTTCGTGCCGATTCGACCCGCGGGCGCGCACGACATCAACGAAGTGCTGTCGCTCGACGAACTGGGCGCCCTGGCCAACGCCGGCGCCAACCCCGCCGAAACCCTCATGAACGTGGTGGGCCTCATCGCCAAGCGGTTTGGCACGGAGGTCTGCTCGGCGTATCTGCTCGAGCCCGATCGCGTGAACCTGATCCTCGCCGCCACGGTGGGGCTGCGATCCGAATGCATCGGCACGCTCCGGCTCGGGCTCCACGAGGGGCTCGTGGGCCTGGTGGCCGAGCAGGTGCGGCCGGTCGCGGTGGAACACGCCCAGGCGCACCCGCGCTTCAAATACTTCAGCGGAGCCGGCGAAGAGCCCTTCCAGTCGTTCCTCGGCGTGCCGCTGATCGACAACGGCGTGCTGCAGGGCACGCTCGTGGTGCAGACCCTCGAAACCCGCCACTTCTCCGACGACGAAATCGAGACCCTGATGGCGGCGGCCGCGCAGGTGGCCCCTGTCATCGGCGAAGCGCGCCTGGTGCACCGCTTCATCGCGCCGGCGCAGGAGAAGCTGTGGGCGCTGGCGCGGAACCTGTGGTGGAGTTGGGACCAGGATTCCGGCAGCCTCTTCCAGGATCTCGAACCCGGACGCTGGAGCGAGTTGAACCACAACCCGATCTCGCTGCTCACGGAAACACCGCTGACGCAGATCGAAAAGCGTGCCGGCGAGATGGCGCTGCACAGCCGCATCAACTACGCCTACCGCCGGCAGCGCGAGTATCTGGAAGCCGACCAGACCTGGGCGGCCACCCATGCCAGCGTTCTGCGGCCCCGGCCGGTGGGCTACTTCTCGGCCGAATTCGGGCTGCACGAGTCGTTCCCCATCTACTCGGGGGGCCTCGGCGTGCTGGCGGGCGATCACATCAAGAGCGCGTCCGACCTCGGCGTCCCGCTCGTCGGCATCGGCCTCTTCTACGGCCAGGGGTACTTCCGCCAGCGCCTCGACCGCAATGGCTGGCAACGCGAGGAGTACCTGAGCTCCGACACCAACCAACTCCCGATGGAGCCGGCCATCGGCGAGAACGGCGAGCCCGTGACAGTGCAGCTCGACACACGCGGCGGCGTCATTGCCGCCAAGGTGTGGCGCGTCCGCGTCGGACGCTGCGACCTGCTGCTGCTCGACTCGAACGTGGAAGGCAACACGCCGGAGGACCGGGACCTGACCGCCCGCCTCTACGGCGGCGACGCCCGCGTGCGCATCCGCCACGAGCTGCTGCTGGGCGTGGGCGGCTACAAGGCCCTGCGCGCGATGGGCATCACGCCCTCGGTGCTGCACCTGAACGAAGGCCACAGCGGCTTTGCGGTGCTCGAAGCCATCCGCAGCCGCATGATCGAGGAAGGGATCGGCTTCCACCAGGCGGTGTCGCGCGTGGCCCGCGAGGTGGTCTTCACCACGCACACGCCGGTACCGGCCGGCCACGACCGCTTCCACGAGAGCCTCATCGAGGAGCACCTCGGGCCGTTGCGCGATCAGCTCGGCATCTCGGCGCACGAGCTCATGGCGCTCGGCCGCGAGAACCCGCACAATCCGCACGAAGAGTTCTGCATGACCGTGCTGGGGCTGAAGCTGTCGCGGCGCGCCAACGCCGTGTCGGCGCTGCACGGCGAGGTCTCACGCGCGATGTGGACCGGCCTCTTCCCCGGACGGAGCGAGGAAGCGGTGCCGATCGGCCACATCACCAACGGCGTGCACGTGCCGACGTGGCTGGCACCGCAGATGTCGCGGCTCTTCGATCGCCATCTCGGGCTCGAATGGCGTCGCCGCAGCGGCGAGGCCACGATCTGGGAAAGCATCGAGAGCGTCGACGACGGCGAGCTCTGGGAAACCCACCTGATCCTGAAGGCGCGGCTCATCGAGTTCGTGCGGCGGCGCGCCGTGGAGCAGGCCACCTATCGCGGCGACTCCAAGGAAACCATCGCGCGCCTGTCGCGCATCATGAGCCCCGACGCGCTCACGATCGGCTTCGCGCGCCGCTTCGCCACCTACAAGCGCGCCAACCTGATCCTGCGCGACCTGGAGGCGCTGGCCGAGATGGTCAACGACCCCAAGCGGCCGGTGCAGTTCGTGTTCGCGGGCAAGGCGCACCCGCACGACGAGCCGGGCAAACGGGTGCTGCAGGAGATCGCGCAGATGATGCGCGAGCCGACCTTCGCGTCGAAGTTCGTGTTCGTCGAGGACTACGACATCAACGTCGGCCGCGTGCTGGTGCAGGGCGTCGACGTCTGGCTCAACAACCCGCGCCGCCCGCTCGAAGCGTCGGGCACGAGCGGCCAGAAGGTGGTGCTCAACGGCGGGCTCAACCTGTCGGTGCTCGACGGCTGGTGGGCCGAGGCCTACGACGGGCTGAACGGCTTTTCGATCGGTACCGGCCGCACCCACGCCAACATGGATGTGCACGACGAGCGCGACGGGCGGGATCTCTATCTCACGCTCCGCGACGAGGTGATCCCGCTCTTCTACAACCGCGACCAGGACGGATTGCCGGGCGGCTGGATCCGCCGCATGAAGCGCACCATCCGCACCCTCGGCTGGCGCTTCAACGCCGACCGCATGGTGATGGATTACGCGGCGAAACTCTACGTGCCCGCCGCTGGCGGCAGGTCCAGCGACACGAGACTTTCGGGATAGCAGCGAGGCGGGGCTGAAGCCCCGCCATACGTACCGTACGTCGTGGCCGCGGGTCTTCAGGCCCGCCTCATCGGGAGATGGTTCGATGCGGGTGACCGGGTACGACACCGGCGGTTTCTACGATGAGATGTTCGACGCGGAGTCGATGCCGCGCCCCGAGGCGCAGCTCCTGCTCGACACCATCCGCGCGCTCGGCGACGGGCAGCTCGAACGCTGCCAGCAGGCCGCCGAGCGCATCCTGGTCCAGCTCGGCATCACGTTCAATGTCTACGGCGACTCGGCCGGCACCGAGCGGCCGTTCCCCTTCGACCTCGTACCGCGCATCGTCACGGCGAAGGAGTGGGACTGGATCGAGCGCGGGCTGAAGCAGCGGATCCACGCGCTCAATCAGTTCATCAACGACATCTATCACGACCAGAAAATCATCAAGGACGGGGTGATCCCCGAGGAGATCGTCCGCTCGGCGGCCTTCTACCGCCCCCAGTGCGTCGGCATCAACCCGCCGAAGGGCGTGTGGTGCCACATCACCGGCACCGATCTGGTGCGGCACTCCGACGGCCAGATCTACGTGCTCGAAGACAACCTGCGGGTGCCGTCGGGCGTCTCCTACATGCTCGAGAACCGCGACTTGATGAAGCGCACGTTCCCGCAGGTGTTCGAGGGCCTGCGCGTCCGTCCGGTGTTCGAGTACCCGAGCCTCCTCCTCGAGACCCTCGAAGCCATCGCCCCGCGCGGCGTCACGACCAAACCGGTGGTGGTGCTGCTCACGCCCGGGATGTACAACTCGGCCTACTTCGAGCACAGCTACCTGGCGCAGAAGATGGGCATCCCGCTCGTCGAGGGGCGCGACCTGGTGGTGGAGGACAAGTCGGTATGGATGCGCACCACCAAGGGGCTGCGCCGCGTCCACGTCATCTACCGCCGCATCGACGATGATTTCCTCGACCCTGAAACCTTCCGCGCCGACTCGCTGCTCGGCGTGCCGGGCCTGGTCGAGGCCTATCGCGCCGGCCGGGTCTCGCTCGCCAACGCGCCGGGCAACGGCGTGGCCGACGACAAGGTGATGTACGCCTACGTGCCGGACATGATCCGCTACTACGAAGGCCAGGAGCCGATCATTCCCAACGTCCCCACCTTTCTCTGCTGGCGCGACCAGGACCGCCAGCACGTGCTGCAGAACCTCGAGACGCTGGTGGTGAAGGCGGCCAACGAGGCCGGCGGCTACGGCATGCTCGTCGGGCCGCACTCCACGGCCGCCGAGCGCGACGCCTTCGCCGCCAAGATCACGGCGCAGCCGCGCAACTACATCGCGCAGCCGACGCTCGGCCTGTCGCGCGTGCCGACACTCGCCGGCGACCAGCTCGAGGGGCGCCACGTCGACCTGCGTCCCTATATCCTGTACGGGGATGAGATTCGCGTCGTCCCCGGAGGGCTCACGCGGGTGGCGTTGCGCAAGGGATCGCTGGTCGTGAATTCGTCGCAGGGCGGCGGCAGCAAGGACACCTGGGTCCTGGAGGCCGAAGACCGCGTATGAGAGGCGAAATACCGCCGCTCCTGAGCCGGGTCGCCGATTCCGTCTACTGGATGGCCCGCTACATCGAGCGCGCCGAGAACGTCGCGCGTTTCATCGGCGTCAACCTCAACCTGCAGATCGATCTGCCGCTGGCGCCGTCGCAGCAATGGCAGCCACTCATCGACACGAGCGGCGACGCCGAGACCTTCAAAGAGCGCTTCGGCCTGGCCACGCAGGTCAAGGTGATCGAGTGGCTGGCCTACGACACGGAGAACCTCAGCTCGATTGCGTCGTGCCTGCGTTTGGCGCGCGAGAACGCGCGCTCGGTACGCGAGACGATCTCGTCGGAGATGTGGACGCAGGTCAACACGATGTACCTGCAGATCCAGACGCAGCGCTCGCTGCCGGAGCCCGAGCGCATGCTCGACGCGTTCCGCGAGATCCGCATGGGCTGCCACCTGTTCGAAGGGGTCACCGACGCGACCATGTCGCACAACGAGGCCTGGCACTTCATGCGCCTCGGCCGCATGCTGGAGCGCGCCGACAAGACCTCGCGCATCCTCGACGTCAAATACTTCATGCTGCTGCCGTCGCTGCGCGACGTCGGCACGCCCTATGACGACATCCACTGGTCGGCGGTCTTGAAGTCAGTGAGCGGGTTCGAGATGTACCGCAAAAAGTACGGGCGCATCACGCCGTCGGACGTCGTCGACTTCCTGGTGATGGACAGCGAGTTCCCGCGCGCGGTGCGCTTCTGCATCAAGTCCGCCAGCGAATCGCTCCAGTCGGTCACCGGGACGCCGATCGGCGCGTTCCGCTACCGCTCCGAGCAGCTCATGGGCCAGCTGCGCGCCGAACTCGATTTCACCTCGGTGGATACCGTGATCCGCAGCGGCCTGCACGAGTATCTCGACCGCCTGCAGCTCAAGATGAACGCAATCGACAACAGCCTGCGCGACGACTTCGCGGTGCGCAGCGCACCGGCAATGTCCCAGACCCAGACCTCGGCATCGGGCACCATGACCCAGGTGCAGGGGTCGGGCCCCGGCTCGAAGGCCTGAGTCCATGGGCATCCGCGTCGCGCTGCACCACAAGACCATCTACCAGTACGACCGGCCCGTCACGCTGTCGCCGCAGGTGATCCGGCTGCGGCCGGCGCCGCACAGCCGTACGCCGGTCACCAGCTACTCGCTACGCATCGAGCCGTCGCAGCACTTCATCAACTGGCAGCAGGACCCGCAGGGCAACTTTCTCGCCCGGGTGGCGTTCCCGAATCCCACGACGGCGTTCTCGCTCGAGGTCGATCTCGTGGCCGAGATGACCGTCCTCAATCCGTTCGACTTCTTCCTCGAGCCGCACGCCGAGCAGATCCCCTTCGTCTACGACACGCTGCAGCGCCGCGAGCTGGCGCCGTTCCTCGAGGTCGGGCCGGCGGGACCGCACCTCCAGGCGTTCCTCGCCACGATTCCGCGCGAGCCGGTACCGACGATCAATTTCCTGGTGGACCTGAATCGGCGCCTGCAGGGCGACGTGCGCTACGTCATTCGAATGGAGCCGGGCGTACAGTCGAGCGAGGACACGCTCGGCCTCGGAAGCGGCTCGTGCCGCGACTCGTCGTGGCTCCTGGTGGAAACGCTGCGGCACCTGGGCCTCGCCGCGCGGTTCGTATCCGGCTACCTCATACAGCTCACACCCGACGAGAAGCCGCTCGACGGCCCCGCGGGACCGACCGCCGATTTCACCGATCTCCACGCCTGGGCCGAGGTGTATCTGCCCGGCGCCGGATGGGTGGGCCTCGACCCCACGTCGGGGCTGCTCGCCGGCGAAGGGCACATCCCGCTCGCGGCGACGCCGACCCCCGAATCGGCCGCGCCGGTGTCGGGCCTCGTGGGCCCGAGCCAGGTGGAGTTCCATCACGAGATGTCGGTGACCCGCGTGCACGAGGATCCGCGCGTCACCAAGCCGTACTCCGACGAGCAGTGGGAGTCGATTCTCGCGCTCGGTGATCGGGTGGACCGCGAGCTCGAGGCGGGCGACGTGCGGCTGACCATGGGCGGCGAGCCGACGTTCGTCTCGATCGACGACATGGACGGCGACGAGTGGAACACGGCGGCGATGGGACCGCACAAGCGGCGGCTCGCGGGCACGCTGCTCACGCGCGTGCGCGACACGTTTGCGCCCGGGAGCCTCCTGCACTTCGGCCAGGGCAAGTGGTATCCGGGCGAATCGCTGCCGCGCTGGGCGTTCACCTGCTACTGGCGCATCGACGGCGTGCCGTTGTGGCGCGACCCCGCGCTCGTCGGCAGCCCGGATCGCGACGATGGCTTCGATACCGAGGATGCCCGCGCGTTTGCCGAAGCGTTGGCCGAGCGTCTGAACGTCGGGCCGGAGTACGTGATCGCGGCCTACGAGGATCCGCTCACCTACATCCACAAGGAGCGGGAGCTCCCCGTCAACGTCGATCCCGAGCACAACGACCTCGACGATCCGGAAGAGCGCGAACGGCTGCGCAAGGTGTTCAGCCGGGGCCTCGGCACCCCGACCGGCTTCGTGTTACCGCTCGCCCGTGCGGCAGGCAAGGACGGCCCGGCCTGGCAGTCGGGCCTGTGGATGCTGCGCGCGCGCCACTTGTTCCTGATCCCTGGCGATTCGCCCGTCGGCCTCCGCCTGCCGATGAAGAGCCTGCCGGCCGGACCCGCGTGGGAGGTCTATCCGATCGATCCGATGCTGGTGACGTGGCCCGACCTCGGCCGGCCCGCCGCAGCAGTCGCGCCCCCCTCGACCCACCGCGTTCGGGCTCGTCATCGCCAGGCGCAGGTGGAGGGCCCCGACGGCGCGGCACGCCGGCAGCGGCAGAACGGGCAGCATGCCCCGGATCCCGGCGCGACCGCGGTGCGGACGGCGCTCACAGTCGAAGCCCGCGAGGGCAAGGTGTGGACGTTCCTGCCGCCGGTCGCGTCGGCGGCCGATTTCGTCGACCTGATCACCGCCATCGAAGACACCGCCGCGGCGCTGGCGATGCCGGTGCTCGTCGAGGGCTATCCGCCGCCGTTCGATCCGCGGCTGCAGCAGATCAAGGTCACGCCCGACCCCGGTGTGATCGAGGTGAACGTCCACCCCTCGCGCAACTGGCGGGAGCTCGTGGCCAACACGACCACGCTCTACGATCAGGCGCGCCTCAGCCGCCTCGGCACCGAGAAGTTCATGCTCGACGGCCGTCACACCGGCACCGGCGGCGGCAACCACGTGGTCCTCGGCGGCCTGACGCCGGCCGACAGCCCGTTTCTGCGCCGGCCCGATCTGCTCCGCAGCTTCATCGGTTACTGGCTCAATCACCCGTCCCTTTCGTATCTCTTTTCGGGCGTGTTCATCGGCCCCACGAGCCAGGCGCCGCGTGTGGATGAAACGCGCGCCGATGCCGTCTACGAGCTCGAGATCGCGATGAGCCTGCTCGAGGGGGCTCGGGGCACGACACCGCCGTGGCTCGTGGACCGCATCTTCCGCAACCTGCTGGTAGACGTCACCGGCAACACCCACCGCGCCGAGTTCTGCATCGACAAGCTCTATTCCCCCGACAGCGCCTCGGGCCGCCTGGGCCTGGTGGAAATGCGCGCGTTCGAAATGCCGCCGCACGCGCGCATGAGCCTGGCGCAGCAGCTGCTCGTGCGCACGCTCCTCGCATGGTTCTGGCGCGCGCCGTACAGCGCCGCGCCGATCCGGTGGGGCACGCGGCTCCACGATCGCTTCCTCTTGCCCCACTACGTGGAACGAGACTTCGGCGCGGTGATCGACGACCTGCATCGCGCCGGCTATTCCATCGACCGCTCGTGGTTCGCGCCGCACATCGAGTTCCGCTTCCCGGTCTACGGCCGCGTCGTCTACGAAGGCGTGGAGGTGGAGTTGCGGCAGGCGATCGAGCCCTGGTACGTGCTCGGCGAGGAGCCCGGCGCCAGCGGCACGGCGCGATACGTCGATTCGTCGGTCGAGCGGCTCCAGGTGAGAGTGCGGGGGCTCGTGGCCGAACAGCTCACCGTGGCGTGCAATGGTGTGCAGCTGCCGCTGCGGCCCACTGGCACCGAAGGCGAGTACGTCTGCGGAGTTCGCTACCGCGCCTGGCAGCCCCCGCGCTGCCTGCACCCGACGATTCCCGTGCACACGCCGCTCGTCTTCGACGTCGTAGACCAGGCCGCCCAGCGCTCGATTGGCGGCTGTACCTACCACGTCGCCCACCCGGGAGGGCGGAGTTACGCGACCCTTCCTGTAAACTCGAACGAGGCGGAAGCGAGGCGGCGGGCCCGGTTCTTCGGCTTCGGCCACACACCCGGGGCGCCGCTCACGTTGCTGATGGCCGACAATCCCGAGTTCCCATCCACGCTCGACCTGCGGCGCCAGGGCGCCGCGCCTCTCCCCGCGTCAGGGGTCTGACTACGGACGTGAGCGACACCTCCTCGGCGCGTCCGTCGCGCACGGCGGACTGGAACTACCATCCGCCGCTGGCCGGACACTGGGACGAAGCCATCGATCCCGCCGGCCGGCCGCGGCCGCACTGGATGCGCCTCGCGGCGGCATTGCGCCGCATGGGGCTGCGGGAGTTCTCGCGGCGCTGGGAGTTCGGCCAGCAGCTGATTCGCGCCAACGGCGTCACCTACAACGTCCACAGCGATCCGCAGGGCAGCGCGCGGCCGTGGCCCATGGACCTGGTGCCGCTCGCCATCGACGGGCACGAGTGGGCGCAGATCGAGCGGGCCGTGATCCAGCGCGCCACGCTGCTCAACGCGATCGTCGCCGACCTCTACGGGTCCCACCGCCTGCTGCGCGACGGCCACGTGCCACCGGAGCTGGTGTTCGACAACCCCGGCTTCCTGCGCGCGTGCCACGGCATCGTGCCGACGAGCGGGGTCTACCTGCAGAACTACGCGGTGGACATCGCCCGGTCGCCGAACGGCACCTGGTGGGTGCTCTCGGACCGTACGCAGGCGCCATCGGGCGCCGGCTACGCGCTCGAGAACCGGTTGGTGACGGGGCGGACGCTGCCCGCCATGCTCGACCAGTGCCGGGTGCGCCCGCTCACCGACTTCTTCGAGGTGACGATCAAGGCGCTGCTCGGCCTGGCGCCGAACCAGCCTGCCAACCCGCGCGTCGTGGTGATGTCGGCCGGCCCGAACAGCGAAACCTATTTCGAGCACTCGTTCTTCGCGCGGCAATGGGACTTTCCGCTGGTCGGCGGCGCCGATCTCACTGTGCGCGACAACCGGGTGTATCTCAAGACGCTCGCCGGCCTCAACCCGGTGGACGTGATTCTGCGCCGGCAGGACGACGAGTTCTGCGACCCGCTCGAGCTGCGCGGCGATTCGCTGCTCGGGGTGCCGGGACTGGTGCAGGCGGCGCGGGCGGGCACGGTATTCATCGCCAATTGTCTCGGCAGCGGGCTGGTGGAGTCGCCGGCCCTGATGGCGTTCCTGCCCGGCCTGTGCCGTCACGTGCTCGGCGAAGAGCTGCGGATGCCGTCGGTGGCCACCTGGTGGTGCGGCCAGGAGGCCCCCCGCCGGCACGTCCTCGACCATCTCGAGACCGCGGTGATCAAGCCGGCGTTCCCGCGCTTCGGCCAGCACGCCGTGTTCCCGGCCACGATGACGGTCGAGGCCCGGCGTACGCTCGCCGCGCGCATCGAAGCGCACCCGACGCGCTTCGTCGCACAGGAACAGGTCGACCTGTCCAGCGCGCCGGTCCATACCCATCGCGGCCTCGAGGCCCGCCACGTGGTGCTGCGGGTCCTGGCCGCGTGGGACGGCAGTTCGTACGCCGTGCTGCCGGGCGGACTCACCAGGGTCGCCACCGGCCAGCAGTCGCTCGTCGTGTCGATGCAGGCCGGGGGCGGCAGCAAAGACACGTGGGTGATTGGCGGGGCCGACGACACCTCGTACGAGATCGAACCGTCGCCCCAGTCTGGCTTCAGCAGCTCCACCGAGCTGTCGAGCCGCATGGCCGACAACCTGTTCTGGCTCGGACGGTACACCGAACGGCTCGAAGCCAACGCGCGGCTGTTCCGCGTGCTGCTGCCGGGCCTCACCGGCGAGCAGCAGCAGGGCCGCCATGCGTCGGTCGACACCATCCTGCACTTCGTCCGCGGCCTCGACCTGCTGCCACCCGAGACGCGTCACGCCACCGTGGCGCGGCAGTGGTGGAACCTGCAGCGCATCGTCACGGAGATGGTGCTCGACACGAAGCACGTGTCGAGCATCGGCGGCAACCTGCGCCAGGTGCGGCGTCTCAGCTGGGAGGTGAAGGAGCGCCTGTCGCCCGACACGTGGCGCGTGCTGCAGCAGCTCTCCGCGGCGCTCCCGGCGACGCCGCCGACCAACCACGATCGCCGCTATCTCGCCGCGCTCGGGGTGCTCGACGACGTCGTGATCATGCTCGCCGCCTTCGCCGGCCTGCAGGCGGAGAACCCGACGCGCGGCTTCGGCTGGCGCTTCCTGAGCCTCGGCCGCCGCATGGAGCGGGCACTGCAGATGCTCGAGCTGCTGCGCGTGGGCGTGGCCATCGCGCCGTTCCCGGACGACGCGTACCTCGAGGTGCTGCTGCAGGTGGCCGACAGCTCCACGACCTACCGCTCGCGCTACCTGGCGTCGATTCGTACGCGTTACGTGCTCGAGCTCCTGCTCGCCGACGAGACCAACCCGCGTTCGATCGCGTTTCAAGCCACCGCGCTCCTCGACGGCGTGCACAGCCTGCCCCGTCACCACGTCGAGGCGGCGCCGCCGCCCGAATACACCATGGCCAAGCGGCTGCGCCAGCTGCTGCGTGACGCCAACATGGACGAAATCAAGCGTCGCGACGCCAAGGGCCAGCGCCTGGCGCTCGAAGCGCACCTGCAGACCGTGCGGAACGGGGTCATCGACCTCTCCGACGCGATCACGGCGCGCTACTTGAGCCATTCGACGCCGTCGCGGCTGCGGTCCGTCTGAGTTCGCGAGCCATGCGCTACAAGGCCGTGCACACCACCCGGTATCTCTACGACGCCGCCGTCTCGCAGTGTCAGAGCGAGGTGCGCCTGACGCCGCGGGCGCTGCCCTGGCAGTCGCTGCTCGAGTCGAAGATCCAGGCGGTGCCCGCGCCGGCCGCGAGCGAGACCCACAAGGATTACTTCGGCAACGACGTCACCACGTTCACCATTCTCGAACGCCACGACCGCTTCGTCATCGTGGCCACGAGCGTGGTGGACGTGCGGCCGCGCGGCACGCCGCCGCGCGATCTGCCGTGGGAGGACGTGCGCGACGAACTCGCGGCGTACGCCAAGCCCGAAACGCTCGAGGCGTTCGAGTTCGTGTTCGACTCGCCCTTCGTCGCCGCGGCGACCGAGCTGGCGGCGTACGCCGCTCCCAGCTTTCCCGCCGGCCGGCCGCTCCTCGACGCCGTGGACCATCTCGCCCACCGCATCCACGTCGACTTCAAGTACCAGCCGAGCACCACCCGCATCGACACGCCGCTCCTCGACACGCTCAAGGCGCGCCGTGGCGTGTGCCAGGACTTCTCGCACGTCATGATCGGCGCGTTGCGGTCGCTGCGCCTGCCCGCCCGCTACGTCTCGGGGTACCTGCGCAGCGGCGCCGATTACCAGGGGGCCGAGGCGTCGCACGCGTGGGTGTCGGTGTATCTGCCCGACAGCGGATGGATCGACGTCGACCCGACCAACGACGTGCGGCCCGGCACCGGACACGTGACGCTGGGCTGGGGCCGCGACTACGGAGACGTGGCGCCGGTGAAAGGCATCGCGCTCGGCGGCGGACACCAGGCCGTCGAAGTGGACGTGCGCGTCGAGCCCCTCGAAGCGGCGCCCGTCTGACGAATTCTTAACAAACTCTTTACGCGCGAGTCACCCGCGAGGCGCACGGGCGGCGGCCGGTTTGCTTCGGACCGGCGCAATGACCCGATATCAGCCCCTGCTGTCCCTTCCGGCGTACACGAACCGATCCCTCGAGCGGACAGTCCGCTCGCGCATCTGCCGCGCGTTGATCCTCGCAGGAGCCGTGCTGGGCTGCGCCCTGGCAACGAGCGCCGCCGCTCAAGATCTCGTCCCGCTGGCAGTGACGCTCGTCCCCGCGCCGGCGCTGTCGCTCACCGGCAGCGTGGATTCGAACAGCCCGGCTATCTGGGGGCTCGTGGACGGCGTCGAAACGCTGCAAGTGCTGACGTCGATCGCTGGGCAGCCCAGCCTGGCCACCGGCCGGCGGCTCACACGCATGGGGCCGGCGACACCGGTCGCCTTCGTCACCCATCCAGGTGATGGCGTCTGGATCGAATCGGTGATCGTGGACGAGGGCGGCACCTGGTACGGCTACTACCACAATGAAGTGCCGGCGGCGTTGTGCGGCCGGCTCGATCGCGTGATGCCGCGCATCGGTGCGGCGCGCTCGCGCGACAACGGCGCTACGTGGGAAGACCTCGGCATCATCCTCGAAGCGCCGCCGGGGTGGCACGACTGCGCCACCACCAATCAGTACTTCGTGGGCGGCGTCGGCGACGTGAGCGTGCTGCTCGATCACGAGTCGAAGGATCTCTATCTGTACTTCAGCCAGTACTCGAAGGTTCCCGCGGCACAAGGCGTGGCGCTGGCCCGGCTGGCCTGGGCCGAACGCGATGCGCCGGCCGGCAAGGTGACCGTGTTCAACGACGGCGCCTGGCTGCCGGCGAGCGCCGTGGTCAGCGAGGACGGTGACCAGGCGCGGGTCGATTGGTACTACCCGTTCGGCACGGCGCTCCAGCCGACCGCGCGGCCGTGGCACGACGACGACCCGGGCACCGACGCGTTCTGGGGCGCGTCAGTGCACTGGAACGTGGCGCTGCAGCTGTACGTGATGCTGCTCAATCGGACCAAGGACGAGCAGTTCACCCAGGAAGGTGTGTACGTGTCCTTCGCCCGCCGCCTCGACGACCCGGCGGCGTGGACACTGCCGATCAGAATCGTCGACGGCGGCGCGTGGTACCCGCAGGTAATCGGGCTCGAGATCGCAGCCGGCAGTGACAAGGTGGCCGGCGGGCGGGCACGATTCTTCATGGGAGGTCAGTCGAGCTCGTTGATCGAATTCAGGCCGCGCTGAACAGCGCATGGGGCTTCAGCCCCCGCCGAGGGCCTGACTCCGGACAAGACCGCATGGCGCCGCCTGACGATACGACGGAGCTGATACGATCGAGGGCTTGGACGACAGTCAGATCTACGCCACGATCGGCGAGGATGGGTTCCATCGCCTCGTCGCCCTGTTCTACCGGCAGGTGCCGCAGGACGACATCCTCGGCGCGATGTATCCCAAGGACGACCTCGCGGCCGCCGAGGAGCGCCTGCGCGATTTCCTCGTCGGGCGGTTCGGCGGCCCGACCCGCTACATCGAGCAGCGCGGCCATCCCCGGCTTCGCATGCGGCACGCCCCCTTCCCCATCAACCGCGAAGCGCGCGATCGCTGGATGCAGCTGATGACCAGGGCGCTCGACCAGGCCCGCCTGCCGCCCGACGTCAGCGCGTTCCTGCTCGACTTCTTCGAAGCCGTCGCGACGATGATGGTGAATCGGAGTGACGCTGAAGGCAGGTAAGCGGGTAAGCAGGTAAGCGGGTAGGACGGGCCTCTCCCACGTACGTAGAGGCGGGTCTTGAGACCCGCCTGCGCCCCAAGCGTCCCCCCCCCCCCCCCCCCCCCCCCCCCCCCCCCCCCCCCCCCCCCCCCCCCCCCCCCCCCC
>Ga0070675_100001703_pt1 | contig 16215 bp, 11 predicted proteins | sample KBSM43metaG_FD_65343 | JGI IMG/M metagenome (GOLD analysis project Ga0070675, IMG submission 65343) | Miscanthus rhizosphere microbial communities from Kellogg Biological Station, Michigan, USA - KBS M4-3 metaG | ecosystem: Host-associated > Plants > Roots > Rhizosphere > Soil ...
CGCGTACATCGCCATCCAGCTCGTGCCGTCGGCCTGGTCGATGTGACCGCCGGTCGGCAGGTTCTGGCTGCGATCGAACACGCCGATGTTATCCAGACCGAGGAAGCCGCCCTGGAAGACGTTGCGGCCCTCCGCGTCCTTGCGATTCACCCACCAGGTGAAGTTCAGCAGCAGCTTGTGGAACACGCGCTCCAGGAACTTCAGGTCGCCGTGGTCGCCGCGCTGTTTGCGGTCGAGCTGGAACACACGCCATGTCGCCCAGGCGTGCACGGGCGGATTCACGTCGCCGAATGCCCACTCGTAGGCGGGGATTTGCCCGTTGGGGTGCATGTACCACTCGCGAGTCAGCAGCACGAGCTGTTCCTTCGCGAACTCCGCGTCGATCAGCGCGAGCGGCAGCGTGTGAAACGCCAGATCCCAGGCGGCGTACCACGGGTACTCCCACTTGTCCGGCATCGAGATGATGTCGGCGTTGTTGAGATGATCCCATTCCCAGTTGCGGCCGTGCCTGCGCTCAACCGGCGGCGCGATCTGCGTCTCGTCGCCCTTCAGCCACTCGGGCACGTCGAAGTGGAAGAACTGCTTGCTCCAGATCATTCCGGCGAATGCCTGGCGCTGCACGAGGCGGCGATCGGTATCCGGGAGCTCCTGCTGGATCTCGGCGTAGAACTCGTCCGCTTCGCGCACGCGCGCGGCGAAGATCGCCGCGAAGTCGGCGAAAGGTTGCGTGTAGACCGTCTTGCAGAGCCGCGTACGGATTTCCGTCGAGCCGCCGGCGGCTATGTCCAGCCGATACCAAGCCGCGGCTTTGGTGCCTGCGTGCGCCGGATTCACTGCGCGTACGTTCTCGTTCACGACGCGTTCGTGGAATGCGTCTTTGACGTAGCCGACGTTGGCAACGTCAAAGAGTCGCTGCGTGTTCGTCTCGTTATCAGTGAACAGCAGCGCGGGACTTCCGTCCGCGTACCAGCGATGCTCGCCGAACACGTCATGCTGAACGAGCACGTGCTCGCCGTGTTGCGCTAGGTGTGGCTTCGCAGCGCCCTTGCGCCACGCCCACGTGTTGCGGAAGAGCAGTTGCGGCAACACATGGATCGTCGCGGCCTCAGGACCGCGATTGTGAATCGTGATGCGCATCAGCACGTCATCGACGTGCGCTTGTGCGTATTCGACGAACACGTCGAAGTAGCGGTTCTCCGCGAAAATACCAGTGTCGAACAGCTCGTACTCCGTCTCGGTCCGCGCGCGACGCTGACTCTCTTCCACCAGCTGAGCGTACGGATACGCGCGCTGCGGATACTTGTAGAGCATCTTCAGGTACGAATGCGTCGGCGTCGCGTCGAGGTAGTAGTACAGCTCCTTCACGTCCTCGCCGTGATTGCCTTCGGCGTTCGTCAGTCCGAACAGCCGCTCTTTCAGAATCGGATCGCGCCCGTTCCACAGCGCCAGCGACAGACACAGCCGCTGCTCGTGATCGCTGAATCCCGCGAGACCGTCTTCGCCCCAGCGATACACGCGGCTGCGCGCGTGATCGTGTGGAAAGTACGCCCACACGTCGCCGTTCGCGCTGTAATCCTCGCGCACGGTTCCCCACTGACGCTCGCTCAGATACGGGCCCCATTTCTTCCACGCGAGATCGTGCGGCGTGCACTGCGCGAGCCGCTTGCGCTCCGCCGAGTGCAGCTCATCGACTGGAGGCCGCGAGTCGGCACGCTTGGCAACGGCGGGTCTGAGCTTTTTTGTCACTGTTTCAGCCAGGGCGTGATCCTGGCCGCGCTCATCAATAAGAATCTCGCATGACGTAGCCTGAACGTCGCGCGAGCAGCCCGTCGAGCGAGAGCGCGCCCGGGCCGTAAATAATGATGACGAGCAGCATAAAGCCCCAAAGGTAGTGCTGTCCGATCGCCGCCTCGAAGCCTTCCTGGAACAGCACGTGCGCGTATGAAATGACTGCGAGCGCGTTCACAGCGAACAACCCGATCGCGCTCAGACGTCCCGCTAAGCCCACGATCACGAGCGCGGAGAACACGAGCTCGCCGGCGGTGCCGACGTAGGCTGCAGCATGCGGCGGCAACAGCGGCACCTTGTATTCGGATTCGAACAAGGACAGCGTCTGACCCCAGTCCTGCAGCTTGAGCCAACCGGACTTCAGGAACACCCAGCTTACGTACACTCGGATCAGCAATGCGAACGGCGAGTGCAGCGCGTTCAGAAGGTGCACGAAACGCGTGTACGTGCGGGCCAGATTCTTGTTGTTCTCAGCCATACATATATATGTATGGCAATCTAACCCGACAGCACCCTCGGCTCCAACAGCTGCACGCTGAACTGCTTCGCCGGATCCATCCACACGCGGCTGACCGACAAGCCCGCCGTCGCCGCCAGATCCGCGAAGCTCTCCAGCGTGTACTTGTGGCAGAACTCCGTCGTCAGGTGCTCGCCCTTCTCGATGTGCACCGTCTCGTCGCCGAGGTGCACGTCCTGCTCGCGCTTGCTGACCAGGTGCATTTCGATGCGGCTCTGGTTTTCGACCCACACAGCCATGTGCTCGAACGCCTCCAGGTCGAAGTCCGTCCCCAGCTCGCGATTGAGGTGCCGCAGGGCGTTGACGTTGAACTCCGCCGTGACGCCAGCGCGATCGTTGTAGGCGCGCTCCAATACTCGCGGATCCTTCTTCAGATCGATGCCGATCAGCACCGCGCCGTTTGCGCCGATGATGTTTCGCATGCTCTGCAGCAGCCCGTGCGCTTGCGGCTGATCGAAGTTGCCGAGCGTCGAGCCGGGGAAGTACACGACGCGTCGATGCGCGGCATAGACCGAGGCCGGCAGGTCGAAATGTCGCGTGAAGTCGGCGCAGATCGGAATCACGCGCAGCGTCGAGTAGTCGCGCGCAATCGCGCTGGCGGCTTCGAGCAGATGATCGCGGGCGATGTCGACCGGCACGTACGCTGCCGGCTTCTCGAGATGATTCAGCAGCAAGCGCGTCTTGGTGCTCGTGCCGCTGCCGAACTCGATGATCGCAGCGTCCGGACCGATGTGATGCGCCATGTCCGCAGCGTGCTGCTGCATGATCTGCAACTCGGTGCGAGTGAGGTAGTACTCCGGCAGCTCACAGATGCTGTCGAACAGAAACGAGCCGAGCTCGTCGTAGAACCACACCGGCGAAAGCTGCCGCGGATGTTTGCGCATGCCTTCCAGCACGCCGTTGGTGAGGGCGTCCGTTCGCGACGGGGCAGGGATCGTGCTCGGGTGCTTTGCCATGAGGGTTCCTCGGACTCACAGATTGCGGGCGAGACGCACGCCCATGAATTGCCAGCGTGCGTCGGCGTAAAAGAAATTGCGGTAGCTGGCGCGAACGTGATCGGCCGGCGTCGCGCACGAGCCGCCGCGCAGCACCAGCTGATTGCACATGAACTTGCCGTTGTATTCGCCGAGCGCGCCCGGCGGCGGCTGATAGCCGGGGTACGCGCTGTACGGGGACGCGGTCCATTCCCACACGTCGCCGAACATCTGCTTCATTCCCGCCTGCACGCCGGCGGCAATGGGATGCAGCGCGCCGCTGTTCAGCAAGTTGCCGATCACCGGCAGCGATTCCGCCGCGAGCTCCCATTCCGCTTCGCTCGGCAGACGGGCACCGGCCCAGCGCGCGAACGCATCGACCTCATAGAAACTGACGTGACACACTGGCGCAGCAATGCGCAGCGGCTGCAGGCCGTGCAGCGTGAACTCGCTGTCGAGCGACTCGCTCCAGTAGATCGGCCGGGTCCAGCCTTCGCGCACGACTGTGCTCCAGCCGTCCGAGAGCCAGAACTCCGGCCGGCGATAACCGCCGTCACGGATGAATTCGAGGTACTCGCCGCTGGTCACGAGCCGATCCGCGAGCGCGTACGGCTCGACGAGCGTGCGATGTCGCGGCAACTCGTTGTCGAAACAGAAATGCTTGCCGCTCGCGCCGATTTCGCGGATGCCGCCGTCGAACGGGATGAAGTGCATCGGCGCAGCAGTATCGTTCGGCTCGTCCGCGCCCGGTCGATAGGCGGGCAACAGCGGATTGAGCGAGAACAGGTGCTTGATGTCGGTGAGCATCAGCTCCTGATGCTGCTGCTCGTGATTCACGCCGAGCGTGCCGACCGCGAGCAACTTCTCGTCGTCAGGCCGCGCGCGCAACAGCTTCTGCATGTGCTCGTCGACGTGCTCGCGATAGCGCAGCACTTCGTCGACAGTCGGCCGCGTGAGCAATCCGCGTTGCGGCCGCGCGTGCATCCGTCCGACGGACTGGTAGTACGAGTTGAAGAGATATTCGAAATCCGGATGAAACGCGCGGTAGCCGGCGAGCAGCGGCTTCAGCAGGAACTGCTCGAAGAACCAGCTGGTGTGCGCGAGGTGCCACTTGGTCGGGCTCGCGTCCGGCATGCTCTGCACGACGAAGTCTTCCGTCTGCAGCGGCTCGCAGATCTCCAGCGAGACGCGACGGATGCGCGAATAGCGAGCGGCGAGGACTTCTGCGGGGCGGGTTTCCGGGAGAACTAAAACCGGTTGCGGGGCCGCCATCGGGACTCCTTCATTTGCGTTCGTGCGGAGAACGAGGCCCGCCCTAATCAACGGCCTGCAACCGGAAAAGGTTGCACACCGAAGCTGGGGACAGGGCCTCGGCGCCGGTCAATACCGACCGGCTGTGGTCGACTCTACGAGGGGCGGGGCTCCCACGGATGCCTCGAAGGGGAGAGCAGTCAACCACCAATATGTGACGGCTCGTGGCAGGTTTTGGTCCCGGTCGGATGGCCGGGGGGAGGGTTCCGGCCTTTGCCTTGACGGGCCGGGGGTCCGCCGATTTAATACGCCTCCCTCGCAGAACGGCTCCCTCAAGGGAATCGTTGCTCAAGGCAATCATTGCCCTATGGCCAGGTAGCTCAGTTGGTAGAGCAGCGGACTGAAAATCCGCGTGTCGTTGGTTCGATTCCGACCCTGGCCACCATTCCCATCACGTTTGTTACGACTGCTCGCGCTTCCCACGTAGTCGCCGCGGTCACGCGTTTTGCGGAAGGAAGCGCTGGCAAATGCCAGGGAAAGCGAGATCCGATTCTCGTGCGGCTCAACGCGCAATCCTGCGCAGGCATGTCGCGACTAGAGCGACCGGATAATTCCGCGGGCGTCGTCGTAGCGGCGGTCGGACACCTCCACGACTTTGCCGAGAGCGTCAAAGGCCACTGTCGCCCCCAGCAGAACCACCACCGCCTCTTTACCGGCCTTCTCGACGAGCAGGGCGAGGCAGCCTCGTGCCCCGGGCGTGCTGCCGGTCTTGCCAGCCACGACATGCGGCTCGCCGAGCATTTGAACCGTCGAGGTGAGCGTAAGAGTACGCTGGTTTGGGCCGCCGACCCGAACCTCGTGGTGGCTAGTGGCGGCCGCGAGGCGGATCCGCGGCACGGCGAAGGCCGCCGCGGCCAAGCTGGCGAGGTCGCGGGCGGTGCTGAACTGCCAGCGCGCGTCCCGGCCATCAGGGGTCAAGAAGCGGGTTCGCGCCATGCCGAATTCCGAGGCGAGTGCGTTGATTCCTTCGCGCCAGTGAGGGCCGACCAGCCGGGCCGCGACCATCGCCGCGTCGTTCCCTGACGGGAGGATCATGCCGTAAAGAACGTCCTGTCGGGTGATCACGTCCCCCGCAGCCAACCCCATCGTTGAACCAGAGCAAAGGTCCTGCGCCCGCACCTCCACCCGCTCGTGCCAGCGCCCTTCCGACGCGCGGGCAAATACGATCGCGGTCGCGAGCTTCGTAAGGCTCGCGGGTGGAGTAGCCAGCCAAGCATTCTTGGCGAGTATCTGAGCGCCGGTCACGAGGTCAACGGCGCACACCGCCTTGGCCGTGACCGCCGGCGGTGCGGGCACACGCCCGAACCGACGCTCGATTGAATGCGCGAACCACAAGAGCCACGGTTCCCAGACGCGCACGAATTTCCCGAGGGCCGATCGCAGCAACGAGCCCGGGCTGCTCACCGAGATCGCCTTCGACCGCGCCAGGACGCGCGTCCACCCGAAGGGCGACGCACCTCTCCAATAGTCACCACGTTCCTGACCATTAGCCCTTACTCGCCTTTCGGCGCAACCGTTCCGCCGGACTGGGTCGCTGGACAGCCCGCTCGCGTTTGAATTTGGACAAGAGGCAGGCGCGGTCCAGCCTTTAGGATGGAACGGCCCGCAGCCTCTCGACGATCGCGTGCATGTGCACAGAGTGCGACCCCTTCACCAGCACGCAGTCGCCCGGGCCAACCAGTCGGTTCACTTGGCGCGCACACTCGCCGCTATCGGCGAACCAGTGGTCCGGGTCGTAATGGCGAGCGAGCTCGCCGACGCCAATCACAACATCCGCCTTTTCGTGCGCGTAAACACCGATCTGCCGGTGATACTGCGTGGCCTCGTCGCCGAGTTCGCCCATGCTGCCCAGGAATGCAATGCGGCGCTGTACAGGCTGCGCGGCCTGGGCGAGTCTATCGAGCCCCAAGCGCATCGAGACCGGGTTGGCGTTGTAGCTGTCGTCGATGATCGTCATGTCGCCAAGCTGCAATTCGTTCAGCCGACTCTCCATCGGACGGACGTCGGCCAGCGCAGCCTCGATCGCCTGCTTGGGCACGCCAAGATGCAACGCGACCACTCGCGCGATGCCGCGCGCAAGGTCAGCGCCGCGACCGGGCAGCTTGACGACCTGCCCCTTGGCTTGGGCCTCGAGGTCGGCCACATAGTCGTGATCGGCACCCAGCACGATGAGGCCCGAAGCGGGAACGGTCTTCACGATTGCGCTCTTCTCGCGCACGACGCCCTGCAAGGTCTTCAGCCGATCGAGGTGCGCCGGCCCAATCGTCGTCACGATGCCGATATTTGGCGGCGCGACTTCGACCAAGTGGTGCAGGTGCCCGCGCCAATGCGTGCCGTATTCAAGGACCAACACGCGCGGATAACGCGCGAAAAACGCGAGCCACAGCGCACGCGGCAGCAGCAGCGGGACCTCCCACAGGTTGTGCCATTCGATCCAGTGCTCGTACCGAAGCACCGTCAGCGGAAGGCCATTGTCGTCGTTCATGTTGTGCACGCTGTGCGCCACCGCGCCGACAATTTGCCGCGCCGCCGGATGTCGCAGCACCGCGGCGATCATGTGGACTGTGGTCGTTTTACCGGCCGAGCCGGTCACGCCAATGATCAGCGGCTTCCGGATCCGAAGCACGACGCGGGCGCAGAAGGAGCAATAGCGCCCGAACAGGTCGCTGGCCCGGCGTCTAGTCGTTGACGTGCTGATCCGGGCGCCCGCCCGCGCAATGAATTCGAGGGCAGTCACGCACCTGATTATGCACCCACTTCGCGAATTCGTGACCACGCTGCACTGTGCTAATCGTGAGCGCAGGTGCCCTATGGCAGTCGTTACAATCTTCGCGAGGTTCCAACGTCGATCCAGACTGCAGCAGAAATTTCGCACCGTCGTGAACGACGTGAGGCCGGCGATGCGTTTCCAATCTTGTTTCCAGTGCAGTGTCGCCGACCCAGCGCCAGCGGCATCCACCAGCTTAGGACCTGCACCCTGACTGGCTGATTCCGTGTCGGTGGGGTTGCTGGATTGTTCGCGGCCCGCTCTGAAAATCCGCGTGTCGTTGGTTCGATTCCGACCCTGGCCACCATTCTTGCCCTGGTAGCGCTGGCGGCCTGCGGTTCTCGCAAAGTTGCGCCGCACCGGCCCGATACGGCGGCCCTCGAGCGCGAAATTCCAGGCCTGCTGCGCGTCAGCGACGTCCCCGGCCTGTCCATGGCGGTCGTCCAGAATGGCCGCGTCGTCTGGGCGGAGGCCTTTGGGACAGTCATCGACAGCGCGCAGACCCCGCTCAACCCCGGCACCGTCTTCGAGGCGGCGTCGCTCAGCAAACCGGTCTTCGCCTACCTGGTGCTGCGCCTGGCCGACCGCGGCGAGTTCGATCTCGATCGCCCTCTGTATGAGATGTTGGAGTATCCGCGCCTCGCACACGACGAGCGGTACAAGGGGATCACCGCCCGCATCGTGCTCGCCGCGCTCGCGATCGAAGTGTTACAGCAGGCCATAGCCGATAGCCCGACGTCCGCCGCCACCCACCTCGCACTCGGCCGGGCATTGGAGGCGGCCGGCGATCTGCCGGCGGCGATCGCGTCGTACCGGCGAGCGTTGAATGCCGATCCAGACGAGGCACAGCGACGGATTCAATGGGCGGAGGATCGCGTGGCAGCGCGCGCGCGTCCCGTCGCCGTCTCCCAGCAGATGCTTGAACGCTACGCGGGTCAGTATCAGCAGCAGCTCGTCGCGGTGCGCAACGGGCGTCTGTACTACAAAGGAGCGGTGAGCCCCGAGTCACCGCTCACCGCTATCGCCGCCGACCTGTTCGAGGTCGATGCGGATCCGGCGGTCCGCATCCGTTTCGTTGGCCCCGAGTCCGCGCCGGCAGTCAGACTTTTCGGGATCTACAGCGACGGCACGATCGACGAGTGGCCGAGATCTATTTCAGGATCACCGTGGATCGCTCCTGCAGCGCTCTAGAGCACCGAACGCGATGAGCAGAAGAACCGCCAATGCAACGAGTCCGTACGGAATCGCGTTGACGCCGTGGCGCTCAGCAAGCGCGCCGACCAGCGCGGGTGCGACCGAAAGCCCAATCGCAGCGGATGCAATCTGAATGCCGATGGCGTTCGCGCCGTGCCGGACCCCGAGCCGCCGCGGCGTTTCTGCAATCAGCCAGGGAAAGATCGGACCGCACGCAAACCCGATCAGCGCGCCCGCTGCGATGCTGACGCCATGATGTGAACCGAGGCTGAGACCCAGAGCTGCAAGCAGACTGGCGCTCATGGCCGCAAACAGCCAGCGCGAAAGTGGTTCATGGGCCGGCACCAGGCCGAACACGACGCGCGCCGCCATCAGCGAACCCCAGAAAAGGCTCACTGCCGCGCCTGCGGCCCCGGTCCTGACATTGCGGCCTTCGTGTAGCAGCGTATAGAGCCAGGCGCCCGTCGAGGCTTCGAGACCGCAGTACAGGATGAAGACAACGGCGCTAAGCAGGGTTGCCCGCAGCTGCAATGTTGCGGTGAGCGAGGGCGGGGCACCTTGCGTGTCAGCGTTACCGCTTTCAGGCGGCCAAAGGTGGCGACTCGCAACGAACCCGGCCGCGAGGAAGAGTTGCGCCACGCCGACGATGAGGTATCCGCGCTGCCATCCTGCGTTCGAGAGCAGCACAGCTGTCATCAGCGCCGGACCTATTGTCGTGCCGAAACCGTAGAACGCATGCAGCATGTTCACCGTACGCGCTGAGTAGTTGTGCGCGGCAAACGTGTTCAATGCGCTATCGATGGCGCCGGCGCCGAGTCCCGCTACAACACCAGCGGCGACGACGATCGCCCACGTCGCAGCAGTTGAGTACACGATCAGCGCAGCCGCCGTGGCTGCGCACGAGAGTGCAAGCAGTGCACCGAGCCGGATGCGACGGAGGATTGCACCGCTGAGGAAGCTTGCGGTGACGTAGCCGAGAGTCGTGGAGACGAACAATGAGCCGAGCGCGTCGAGCGGCAAGCCGAACGACTGTCGCATCGAGGGCCATGCCACACCTATCAACCCGTCGGGCAGGCCCAGACTGATGAAGGCAACGAAGGCAAGAATCAGGAGGAGGCGGGCGCGCACAGCCATCAGAGTAAACGCTTGATTTGCGATCGCCAGCTCCTGCGGGTCGTACTGTTACGAAATCGGCCGAACGTCCGTATTGCACGCGCAGGCACGGTGCTAGATTCCTGCGTCGAATCGCCCCGCGACAGGCAGGCAAGCACGATGGTTGACGCCAACCCCGTGGCGCGCGATGCAGCGGCCCCGCTGCACGACGCGTTCATCAGCTATTCCCGCCGCGACAAGGAGTTCGCCCGCCGGCTCGGCGTGGCCCTGCGCGCGTACAAGCCACCGAAGGGGCTGGGGCTCGAGGTGCGCCACCTCGACATCTTCCGCGACGAGGAGGACTTCACCGGCGTCGAGTACCACGATGCGGTGCGCCGGCACCTGCGCGCGTCGAACCGCCTCCTGCTGATCTGCTCGCCCAACGCAAGAAAGAGCGAGTACGTGAACGACGAGATTCGTCAGTTCGTCGCGCTGCGCGGCGCCGACAGCATAGTGCCGGTGCTCTGCGGCGGTTTGGCGAACAACGAGGCGCGTGACGATCAGGAGGAGCAGAAGGCGTTTCCCGAAGCGCTCTGCGCGGCGCTGCAGATGCCGCTCGCAGTCGACTACCGGGCTTTCGATCCAGCCGGCAAGCAGAAAGTGAACAAGGATGCGTTTCACGGCGCATGGTGCTCGTTGCTCGCCAACCTGTACGGCCTGAGCCGCAGCGAAGTCGAGCAGCGCGAAAAGAAGCGGGAAACACAGCGCCGTCGGATAACGCAGAGCATCGTGGGCGGCATCATGGCGACGCTGATTGCAGCGACCGCCATCAGCGTCACGTTCTGGCGCCAGGCAGTCGAACAACGCAGGGCCGCGGTGGCGCGACAGCTCACGGCGCAGGCGGAGCTCGCGCGCAATGAGTCGCCCAGGCTCATCGAACGCAGTGTGCTGCTTGCCGTCGAGTCCCTGAAGCGCCTGCCCACGCTCGAAGCCGAGACGGTGTTGCGCCCGCAGCTCGCGAAGATGTTGCTACCGGTGCGCCGTATCTCGATGGGCGAGCTGAGTGGCCCCTGCGTGTTCAGCCCGGATCGAACACGCGTGGCGGCGGCGACCAAAGAAGGCGTAAAGGTTTACGACCTGCTGACGGGGAAGCGGATCGCCGTGCTCGATCCCCTGCCACCGCTGATGAGATTCAAATTCAGCCCGGACGGCCAGCACTTCGTCACCGGCAGCGGCTCCATGGACCCGCGGGTGGCGCAGAACTACGTGGCCCAGGTGTGGCGTCTGCAGGATGCAAAAGAGATCAAGCGCCTGACGCATACGGAGCCCGTGTTCATGCTGGTCTTCGATGCCGACGGCCGACATCTCGCAGTCAGCGATGAAAGGTTCGCGCGAGTGTGGGAAGTGGGCTCCGAGCATCCGCCGCAGGAGTTCGAGGTCGATGGGTTCATTCTCGACATGGCACTGAGTCCGGATGGCGGACGCTTGTTCACGCAGACCAACAGGGAGACCAATCAAGTGTGGGACGTCGCCTCGGCGCAAGTACTGAAGGACGTGCCACTCAAAGACGGTCAGGAGCACATCGCCCTCAGCCCGGACTGGCAGCACGTTGCAACGGCGAGCGACGACAGCATCCGAATCACGGAGCTCGGCAGCGACGTGGAAGTGAGGCACATCCTGGAACCGAACATGACGAAACCGGCGTTCACGGAGGATGGCCAATGGCTCATGGCAAGCCGCAAGGTAGAGCGAGATCCGCAACTCACGGAAGCCGAGCTCGCAGCGAGCCAGTCGATGATCGTATGGGACGCGCACAAGGGCTATGAGTGGTTCCGCGTGCGCGGTGTCGGCAGCCGGGACCGACTCGTCATCAGCCCGGATGGAAAGTATGTCGCAACGCTCGGTGCTGCCAATGTCGTACAGATCTGGTCCGACACCGATCGTGAAGTGAGCCGCCTCGATGGATCCGGCGTCGCCGCAATCGGCTACGCCGCGGACGGCACGTTTGTCACCGCGGACTGGGCGGGTTCAGTGCAGTTGTGGGAGACGACGCAGGGGCGCGAAGCGGGCCGTTTGCCTCATGGCGATGGCATCCGGTCCATCGCCTACACGCCTGACGGCAAGCGTCTGTTGACGAACAGCAGCGATCGTGTGGTGCGAGTGTGGGATCCCGAGACCTCGCGTGTAGTCGCGCACGTCAAGACTGAGGACGATGCGCACGTTGCGCTCGATCCCGACGGCAAGCACTTCGTCGTTTTCATCCATGACGCCATGAGTGTGTTCGACCTCGAGGCAAAGGAGATCACGACATCGAAGATGCCCTCCGGCACTAGCGGGAGCGTCTTCTCGAGGGACGGCACCTACCTGGCGACGGCGGGTTTGGACAACAACGTGCGGTTGTGGGCGATGCCTGCGCCGCGCGAGATCGCACACTGGTCGCTCGGCGACGGCATTGCGTCGCTCGCCTTCAGCCCGGACAGTAAGGTCCTCGTCGCGAGCACGATCAATTCCGATACAGCAGTGGTGTGGGATGTGTCGACGAAGAACGAGTTAGTCCCTCCGTTTAAAAAGGAAGGTGGATACCGCCAGATCACGTTCAGCCCGGATGGCCGCTACGCTGCTGCGAGCGTGTCCGAACGCTATAGCGGTGCGAGTCCGATACCCGTTGCCGCCGGCGCCGTCGTGATCTGGGATACGTCGACCTGGAAGGAAGTCCGCCCTCCGTTGCAGCATGCCAGCGGGATTCTCGCATTCAGTTCCGACAGCAAGCTGCTGGCGACGAGTGAAGACGAGCTGCAGGTCACGAGCGAAACTGAATACTCGCAGGAGTTCAATGCGAGCATTTGGAATGTGGCCACAGGAAAGCAGATCAAGCTGCTGCGGCATCCTGCGCCAGTCACTGCCGGCGCGTTCACCGCAGATGGCGCCCGCCTCGTCACGGCGAGCTCCGATGGAGCTCGCCTCTGGGAGCTGAGCACGGGCCGTGAGATGTTTCTGCAGCGCGACTCACCCATCCACGCCATCGCCGTCAGCCCCGACGGCAAGTATCTGGCGACCGCCGATGAGCAGGACGTCGTGCAGACGTGGTTCCTGCGGCCGGCTGACCTCATCGACGAAGCCTGTCGCCGGCTCACTCGCGATCTGACGAAGGACGAATGGCAACAGTTCGTCGCGGACGGACCCTACGCGCCGACTTGTCCCCCAGCTACCTCAAGATCACCGTGATCGAACGCGCCGTCATCACGTTCGTGTCGCCGTCATAGGATCCAGTGGCGTTGAAGGTCAGCATCACGGTCGAACCGTTGAGCCGCGTGCCCAGCTCGGCCACGAAGTCCGCGAAGTCGCCGAAGGCGTGCGACTCGTCGCGCATCACGATCAAGTACGCGCTCGCTCCGGCGCTCGGCGGCACGATGCTCGGCGACGACGGCAGCGTGAGCAGGTTCAGCACGCGCGGCCCGATCGTCAGCACGTGCGGCCGGCCGATCGCCGGATTCGCGAGATCGAGCACGAGGCCGGTCGGATTCTGACTCACGAACGGCGCGGTGGTGCCGCCCGGCAGCCACGTCAGCGACAGCATCGCAGGCAAGCGCGGGAAATCGACCAGAGTGCGCGCGGTGAAATCCGGCGGTGCCATGCCGAACGGCGTCGGGAAGCCGATGAGCTTGGTCGGCTCGCCGATCGACAGGCCCGATAGATCGAGGCCGGGCGCCGCGACTTCGTAGTTGGCCGGATCGGCATCCATCGCCGTGCTCGTGCCCGTGCCCGCGAAATTAAACGCCGAAGCCTTGCGACCAGCGATGGAGTCGAGCTGCAGTGTGAGCGCGTCGGTCGACGTCGACTTCACGAAGCCGTAAATCGGCGTCGGGTGCATGCGCACGCGGCCCGCGGTCGCATCCAGAGTCCAGCCTCCCGACATCGACGAGGCAACCATCGGCGTAGCCGCGCCGAACGCTTCGATCGACTGACCCACCGAGATGTCTGCGGGTGCCGCTATGGTCGCCGGTGACGTTCCACCCTTCACCACCTTGGTGTTAGGTCCGATCGTCACGTTGACGTTCCCGCGCGCAAAGTGATCGCCGTCACTGTCGCGAATCACGTTGCCGCCGCGCACGGTCAAGACGTCGCCCGTGCGCGAGATCACTTCGCCCATCACGGTATCGACTCCGGCGCCAGGCACGCTGGTGCCCGAGAACACTGCGGCTGCGTCGAATTCGCGCGTCGCCGGCGTCAGTGTGCCGAGGGCAGCCGTGAGCGTGCCTGCGCCCGCCGCGGCCAGCGCGTCGAGACCGGCGCTGCCGGTGTAGTTCGTGCCGTTGATCTCGAACGTGGTGCTCGCATCGGTGTGCACGGTGACTTGACCGAAACGCTGCGCGCGCATGTGGAAGGGACGCAGGTCGACGACGTAGGTGCCAGCCGCCTTGTCTACGCTCACGAGCGGACCGCGTACGCGCATGTCCTTCTGATCGACGAGGTCGAGCGATGCGACCAGCGCCGGCGTCACGGTGACCGTTGCCGGCGTCGTCGTCAGGTCGACCGCGTTGGTCGCAGCCAGATTGAAGTCCAGCGTGAACAACGAAGGTCTGCCCGGCGCCACGAGGAGGTGATGCCGGTTGTCCAATGTCACGGTGACATCGACCGTGCCGAGCGCGTTGCCGCTCGCATCCACTGCGTGAGCTGCCACCGGCGCACCGTTCTGCTCGACATTTATATCGGCGTTCGAGTAGTCGAGACGCAGCGTGGCCGCGACGTACTCGCCGTTGGGAATGGTGGCGGCGGTAAAGAACTCGGTCAGGTCGACGAGCTGGGCGAAGTCGATACGCGTCGTTGCCGGCAGCGTTTCGACCAGGGTGCCATTGGCCTTCTTCAGCTTGAGCGAGGTGACGTCGACGGAGTAGCTGAGGAAGTCGCCGTCGGCATCGGTGATGGCGACGAACGTCGTGCCGCAATCGGTGCAGTCGGACGACGCAGGAGGGTTGCTCGAGGAAGCAGACATGCCGCCGCCGCCCCCGCCGCAGGCCGCCAGGAACAAGGCCAGCATGAAGACGCAGCTCTGCAACGCTGCGCGGAATCCTGAAGTGAACATAAGATCTCCCACGCGTGATAGGCACTGAAGCGGGTTAACGCGGGACTTGCGAAGCGGTTGACGTGGCTGCGTGCCCTTGTCACTGAGGCAGCCTTGCAGCGGCCGGAGTACGCTCAGCAGCATGCGCACGACCCGACTGTTCGCCGCACTCTGCCTGCCTGTCCTCGCCGGCTGTCTCGGCCCACGTCTGACCTCCCAGCCAGGCGTGTACGACGTGACCGTGCAGCCCATTCATACGTTAGGCCGCGAGATCGACGCGGTCGACGTTCGCCCGGCGCAAGACCGGCATCCCGGCTATCTCGTCGTGTTCGTCACCGGCGACGACGGCTGGCTTGGCACCAGTCACGCCGTATTCCGGCATCTTGCCGAAGAGGGCTACACGATGATGGGCTACAGCTCGCCCGAGGCGCTGCGGGAAATCGCACGCTCTGGCGAGCGCATCAGCACCGAGCGGGCTGCGCAGGAGCTGAAAGACCTGTACGCGCAGGCGAAGCAGCATCTGGGTCTGCCGGAGACGACGCCGGTCGTCATCGTCGGCTTCTCGCGCGGCGCTTCAGTTGTGGCGTTCACAGCGGTCCATCAGGATCTGCGCGACGGCATCGGCGGCGCGGTTGCAATTGCACTGACTCGCGAAGCCGATTATCTGCACGCGCCCAAAGACGACCCGCGAATCCAGGTCGACGATCAGGGCCGCATCCAGCTGTACCCGGCGCTGAAGTTCATGGGTTCCGCGCGCCTCGCGGTCATCCAGTCGACCAACGACGATTACGTTCCTGCGGCCGAGTCGCGCGAGCTGCTCGGCCCGGACACGCCGACACTTCGGCTCTACACAGTCGAAGCACAGGATCACGGCTTCAGCGACGCACGCGATCAGCTGATGCAGGACCTGGACGACGCGCTGCGCTGGATCGAGCAGGAAAAAACTCCGTCGTAGCGCCGACCGTGCGCTTCAATGATGCAGCCGGATCTTCGCGCGCGGCGTGTCGTGCATGAGCTTCAGAAAATCGCTGCCGTTGACGTGCACGAGCGCGCGATGATCGCCGCCCTCGAAGTACACATCCTCGGCATCGACGAATGCCTCATCGAGAATGGTCTCGATGCCATACACCTGGCCGAACGGCGGCACCGCACCGGGCTCGCAATCCGCGAACAGCCGGCCGATCTGCTCTTCTGAAGCCAGCCCGATCACATGACCGAACCGCCGGTGCAACGCGCCGAGGTCCACGCTGTGAGTGGCGGGCACGACTGCCAACAGATACTTCTCGCCGTCCTCGAGCACGACACTCTTCGCGAGGCTTGCGCCGGGCACATGCGCGGCTTCTGCGGTGTGAGTGCTGTTCGACGTCCGCGGGTGCTCGATGATCTCGTACTGCACGCCAGCCTGTGACAGGCGGGTCTGGACCGTTGCTGCGATGCTCATGATGGTCCTCCGTTGCGCAGGGCCGGGTTGGGTTCAATATGGTGCTCCGAAACGACCCGGTCGCAATCA
>Ga0070675_100001705_pt1 | contig 16214 bp, 13 predicted proteins | sample KBSM43metaG_FD_65343 | JGI IMG/M metagenome (GOLD analysis project Ga0070675, IMG submission 65343) | Miscanthus rhizosphere microbial communities from Kellogg Biological Station, Michigan, USA - KBS M4-3 metaG | ecosystem: Host-associated > Plants > Roots > Rhizosphere > Soil ...
AAAGTCAGGGTTTGGGTCAAATTCTGATGAATCGCATCGACAGCCTCTTTTCGCTCAGAAGTGATGAGTACCGGGATGTTCGTCGCGGCGCCCGCTGCACTCTCGATCGCAGGTGCGAGCCGGTCAAGCGTCACAACGGCAGACTCACTCGATTTCACGGCGCGGTCGGCAAGCGTCAACACTTCTTTACCCGTGGCGGGAAGGTCTACCATCAGCAACTCTGCTTCCCATCTTGCCTGTCGAAAAAGGTGATCGCTGTAAATCTGGATCTCGCGATGAACGTCATCCGCAGTGACTGTAAGATCGGCGACCGCTTCTCCAATGGACCAGGACACGCCGACGTCGGTTTCCACCACGCGGCTGAGCGTTGTCTCTCTATCCTGGAGGGCATAGCGGATCGGATGCTCGGTGGCCCATTGTCTCGCATACTCGCGAACCTTTGACACATCGCCGGACTTGGTGAAGGTTGCCGTCACTTTCATGGTTTCCTGCTCCAACCGTCGCGAAGTCTCTACTGCGACCGGAGCGCCGGCGCCCAGTGCCATGCGACCGGGACCACTCTCGAAAAAGTCCTCCATCTGGAACGTAAACGCCCATGTGTCCAGTACCGCGACGAATGGATCGGGTTGAAACAGGGCTCCGCGTATTGCGGGGACGCCCTCAATCTTCCATCGAATTGCGGCTCGCTTTATGGACGGACTTGACGCGGAAGCGCCGATCTTGTCTGCGGCCTGCTCAATTTCTCCTGCGAACGGATCGACCAAGGAGCGCATCCTTAGCCGGACCTGGTTTGCATTCACCGCCAGATCCGATTGAACCGTTGGATTGATTTGGCGGTTACGGGCCTTGGACTGGCAGCCAGGAGAGAACAACACTGCAGCAATTCCCAGAACGAGAGCGAGAGTTCGCGCCATACGCACCTCACGGTGTCACAAACCACGCGGCGCTCCGAACTGTAAAACCACGCAGGTTTCTCAAACGTCAATTTTCTGCTCGATCGGTTTTGGTCTCCGTGGCATGTTGAGAATGTGGGAATCCCTTCAAAGACACTGAGGCGCTACGCTCACTATTCGGCGGTATTGGCCGCTCTTCTTCCGGCGGTGACTCATGCGCAACAATCCCCACCGCCCACAATTGCGGAAGGCGCTCGCGTATCCATGAATCAGGTCTGGAACTCGCTCCCGGACTTCGTCTGCCAGGAGAGAATCGTTTCGAGCACGATCGAGAAGGGGAAAACCAAAGAGCGCCGCGTCGTGGAGTCGGTCTTCATGGCCCAACGCAAAACCCAAACTCGCGACGGCGGTTCCAATCTCTACTCCATCGTCGAATCGCGGGAACTCACCACGATCGATGGGAAGGCAGCCGCAAAGAACGCAAAGATGCCGGCGGCGCCGCTCCTATTCGACGGGCTTGCAGCCAACATTCTCTTCATCGCCGACGTTCCCAGGTACCAGGCCGGCCGCGCCGTAAATCTCGACGGGCGTTTGACTGTCCGAATTGGGTTTACAACTCGAAACTCGCAGGAGTTTTTCCAGCTCGACTTTCCGGCTGCAGTCACGGGCGTTCAAATCGACACGCAATCGAGCAAGACGCTTCATGTCGAGAGCCGGCTGGCGTCTCTGCATGCAGGCAGCGCATTCCCTGTTTCCGCGGACTTTCAAAGCATCGAAATAGACCGGCAGGCTTACTGGCTGCCGCACGTTGTCAAGGCAGAGGCCCTGCTCCCAAAGAATCAGACTGCCACCTATCTCGCCGAATACTCCGACTGCCGAAAGTTTGAGGTGACCATCCAGATTCGCCCCGTCTCCGATGTTCCAACACCCTGATTTCACAAAATCGATTCACCACAGAGGCACAGAGGACACAGAGAGAACACATCAGGTGGAATTGAACCCTATTTGAAGCTCGAAGGCTGGAAGCTCGGCCTGCTTATCAACTTCAACGTCCCGGTCCTCAAAGACGGAGTTCGCCGAAGGATTCTCTGAACTTAATTCCTCTTCTCTGTGTCTCTGTGGTGAACAATCATTTCATCCACCAACGACGTTCACAAAGCCGAACATCCAGTCATTCAGGGAGTGTGTGCGATTCATGCAAATCACCAGGTAGCGGCCCGTCTTGAGAAACTGGTAAGTCACGAGTTGGCCGTTGGAGGTGGGGCCTGCGGGAATGGTACCGCCATTCAAAAACTGGATACCGCCGGCAGACATCAGCCTCCCCGGTACGTACCACACACGGTTGTCCGGATGCGCGTTGGTCACGTTGGGTGATGCAACGATGACGACGTCGCCATGACCATCGGAAACAATATGGGCCCTGTTCGCATTGGTGGCGCTCAGATTGCAGGGGTGAAGCGTGGGATTCGGGATTGTTCCCGGATCGTCGCCTGAGCAAAGGAACTGTCCGATCTGATCACGGGTAGTGTTCTTGCTGACTTCATAGATCGCGAGGCCATGGCCGCCCCCATGAATCTGAAAAGTCACCTCCCCCTCCTTGCTAACGGTTACTTCTTCCGGGGTGAGGTGGTGGAGCAGGTAAGAGCACGGGTCCGCCGGACCGCCGATCGCTCCATCCTGCAGGCAAGGCGGCGGGCCAATCGGGCCCGTTGGCAACACGCCAAAATCCACACTCGCGGCGAGCACACCAGCATGCTGGTGTGTCAGGTCACCCTTTTGTGCCCACGCGACCATCACGGACAAAAGGAGTGCAGCAAATGCCATGAACCCAAAGACGGTAACTTTAGGTTTTATGCTTCCTTGTTTTTGAACTTTCATAGGTCCTCTTTCTTTCATTGATGTTTAGAAACGAGCACGAGATACGCAGCCACGCAGAAACGGCTCCGCAGCTCCGGGGAAACCGGAGCAACCTCACGAACTCGAAACGAGGACTTGGTGTCTGGATTTAGTATCTGGAAACAATCAGTGGGCGCAGTGTAATGCGTCCTTCTGCAAACGGCAAACTTTCGTCCTGCCATCCCAGAAGAACTCGATGACGCCCGTGTGTTGGGGTTTAAGCGGATCACCGACCGCTTTCAGGGCGAAACCTCCAGATAGAACTGTGAAACAACTGCGCAGCCGCGACCAGTTTGTTTTTCCGATTCCACGCTAAATACCCGATATCGGCATCGTACTTAAGAGGAATTTTCTGAATCTTGCCCGTCGTCGGATCGAGGATACCTGCGCCCCAGAACCACGAATCGCGTGAAGCGACGATCACGGCGACCCGGCCATCCGATCCAACCGCATGAGGTCCAAGGACATTGTAGATGGGGATCCGTAAATCGGAGCTAATCTGCGAGTAACGCCGCGAGTCTAGGGAGTGCTGGGACGCCGGTTCCCAAATCGAGTCTCCTGCTCGAATGCATGCGCGAATTGGAGCAACGTAAAATCCGCCCGATGGCGGCCAACAATCTGAAGTCCGACCGGGAGCCCGGTGGCGGTGAATCCAGCAGGAACCGAAAGCGCTGGGCGGAACGTCGTTGTGATCCAATAAGTCGACTTCATCCATGCCACGTAGTGCTCCATCTTCACCCCGTCAATGGTCTTGGGCCAATCCAGTGTGGCTTCGAACGGAGGCACCTGGTTCACCGCGCAGAGGATAAATTCATACTTCTCCTGAAAACGCCGCATCCGCTCCAGCAGCTGGCCGTGTTGAACCATCGCTTGAGCCACGTCGCCGCTCTTCAGCGAGAGCCCTCTTTCGATCTCTTCCACCGCTTCCGGTTTCATTTGATTGCGGAACTGCGATAGCAACGGCCCGTAGATGGTGGCGCTACGGAACCCGCGAATCGTCAAAAAAATCGAATCTGCTTCCTTCAGATCGGGATCGGCCTCTTCGACGATGCAACCCAGGGTCTCAAACGTCTTCCGTTGCGCTCCGAGCACCGCGCGAACGCTGGGATCCAATGGGAGTCCCCCGAGGTCCGGACACCATGCAACACGGGTCCCCCGAAAGCTGCGGTTCAAAGTTCCTCGAAACTCTGCAGGGTCCGAAGGGAAGCACGCAGGATCACGTGTGTCGGGTCCAGCCATGACACTCAAAAGAAATGCGGTGTCCGCGACTGTTCGAGCCATGGGACCATTCACCGTAAAACCTACGAGCGGCAGGGGATTTGGAGCCACGGGTACGAGTCCGACGGTGGGGCGCATTCCGACAATGTTGTTAAAGTTCCCGGGATTTCGGAGCGATCCTGCCATGTCGCTGCCATCGGCGATAGGCAGCATTCCGCTGGCGAGTGCGGCACCCGCGCCACCGCTCGAGCCTCCTGCGCTCTTCGTGGAGTCGAATGGATTCAAGGTTGTTCCGAAGACCTTGTTATACGTGTGAGATCCCATGCCGAACTCGGGAGTGTTCGTCTTGCCGATCGGAATGGCACCCGCCTTCCGCAGGCGTTCGACGAGTACAGAATCCTCGGTCGGCATCGCGGCCTTGTAGATCGTGGAACCACGCGTGAAGGGGAAGCCGACGGCAGGTTGCAGATCCTTGAATGCGATAGGAAGCCCGTGGAGCAATCCTAATTGCTCTCGCTTTGCGAGCCTCTGGTCCGCCGCGTCGGCCAGTGCCAGACACTGTTGATCGTCAAGTTTGGACACGATGGCGTTGACCTTCGGATTGACTCGTTTGATTCGATCAAGATGGGCGGCCATAACCTCACGCGCCGACACTTTTCTGGTCCGGATCAAATTGGCGAGGTCTTTCGCAGTCATGAAGCAGAGGTCGTCTCCGCTACCAGCGGGACGCGACACGTTTTGCGAGGCGCCTTGAATGGTTCCCGCGCTTAGCGCGGCGACGAGCGCCGCGCCTCCGCTCGCCGTGCTAAGGAACGTCCTTCGATCCTGTTTGCCGCCCATGTTGTCCTCCAACGGAATGGCCATCGCGCCCGACGGATTCTACACTTCGCGTCCAGCGGACAGCTCACGAAAACGGCCGTCTTATGGCGGGCGTCGTCGCGAGCGACCTTCTGCCGCCGGGGGCGTTGCACAAAAAACTCGGGGAACGCGAGCTTCCCACCTTGGCCAGGGCCTGTTGCTCAACGGGAATCCCCTCGCACGCTTTCAGCGTGCGTCTATGTAGAGGATCGCGGCTAATGTCCGAGCAACCCTTTCGGGCTGCTCGCTTGCACGCCGGAGGCATGAAGGAAATTAGCCCCCGGTGAGCGAAGCGTAGCGAGCCACCGGGGGTTGGTGATTCCTGGAGAAATGCACGCCGGAGGCGTGCGAGGAGAAATTCGCGGTTCAGCAACTGTCCCCCGCGGGAGAAGGTGCGGTTCAATTCCACTTCTTAAGCTGGGGCCACAATGCCTCAAGATCACGCTTGAGTCTCCGGCCCAGGAATATGTCATAGCGCTCATCAAGCCGGCAGTAGGGATGCTGGGTACGTCCGACGACCTCGACGCTTTCGAAAACCTCACGGTCGCCCCTCCCGTCGCTTCCGAGCACGATCACTGTGTCACCGGCAAACTCAGCTGGTCCCCACAGCCAATAGTTCTGATGATTTCCGATGGCTTTGGGCAGTCCGTATCGGGGACCAAAGAAATCAATCGCTGCAGCTTCACCGTAGTTGTTCGCAAAGATTGCTGTTCGCGCCCGCTCCTCAGCGGGTAACAGGTTGTAGATTCTCGCCACCTCGCGAGTCATTTCTTCCCACCCGAACTCATCGGCGAAGTATTGAGGAAGCGGGCCTGTGTCCTGGTTCTCAGCGCGGATCGGTTCGAGGCCCAGCGTGCGCTGATACTCGATGAACGCGTCTGGACTCAGGATGGGCGCCGACATCGGGGCCAGCACGATCGTCACGACGACAATCAAAGTCACATACGCGAATCTGGACCAACGCCAGTGTGGCAGCCTCCCGGTTTCAAACGCGACAGCGCCGGCCGACAAGAGCATCGGATAAGCCGGAGCCAGATAGTAGTTCTTCCCGCCGAGAACAATGAAGATCAAGAGCATCACGCCGTAGGTCCAGCCCAATACGCGATAACGGTGTCCTCGACGGCCGAAGAACAGCCACGCCAGGCCAGTCACCCAAAGCGGTAAGAGAACCGGGTTTAGAATCCAGACCTGATCTGCGATGAAGGCTAGAGGACTGCGAACGACATCCCGGCCGCTGCTTCGAACATTGTTCATCAGTTCCAGGAACGGAAAGTCATGCTGAACCAGCCAGATCAGGTTGGGCAGAAAGATCAGGACTGCGGCCGCGGCGCCGATCCAAAACCATCGGCTCTTCAATGCTTGGCGTTCCTTTGTTGCCAGAAGTCCTATAAAGACCGCACACGCGAAAAACGCCACGGAATATTTGTTCTGCATGCCGATGCCAATCAAAACACCGAACCCCAGCCAGTAGAGTTTTTGTCCACTGTTGACGGCTCGCACGATGCACCAGGCACCGCCCATCCAAATAAGGGGCTCAAACGCGTTCATGGTCATCCAGTGATGAAGGATGAAATAGACGGGAACCACCGCGACAGAGAGGGCGGCCAGCGCTTGAGCAAAACGACGTCCTCCCAGTTCTTCCGTCAGTTTGCCCGTCAGCACCACCAGAGCAGCGCCCGCGAGTGCCGGCAGAAACCGGAGTCCAAGCAGCGATTCACCCAAGGCGCGACGCGCAATCCAGACGAGCAACGCAATCAAGGGTGGCTGGTCCACATAGCCCCAATCCAGATGCTCAGAGCAGGCGAGATAGTAGAGTTCGTCCCGAAAGATGCCGTATCGGCCCGCCGTCAGGAGATGGAAGAGCAGCTTGGCGCCAGCAATCAAGAGCACAATCGTGAACCCGGAAATCGTCCTCTCATCCGGTGGCGCAGATCTGGATTGCGGGAGCATCGCGGAGATCATAGCAAGCGTTGACAAGCGAGGAATCAGCCATCACAATTCCGGTCAGTGCGCTTGGGGCGCCTCCTGTCCGCGGCAAGGGAATTGCTCCCACCCATTCGGATTCTCCGTACTGGTCAGACCTTCTTTTCTGCCTGCTTCAGCGGACATCAGGCGTTTAAGGGAAGGAAGGGTCCATGACACAGAAACTCACTCCGCAATCCAATCTCGAAGCGCTGCGCAAGGAAGCCAAACGCTGGCTCAAGGCGCTGCAAGGAGGCGATCCGCAGGCACTCGAGCGCTTCACACGAATTTATCCCGGTCACAGCGCACCGTCGCTACGGACGGTGCAGCACGCGCTGGCGCTCGACTATGGCGTTTCAAGCTGGGCCGCACTCAAGCGCGAACTGGAGGAGCGTGCGCTCGACGCCCGCAGCCACGCGGAACGCGTGACACTGTTCCTGGAAAAGTGCGCGAACCGGTACAGCACGGCGCCAGGAACTGCACAATGGAACACCTACGAGCGCGACACGCCGGCGCGCGGCGAACTGGCAGCGCGCTTGCTCGCGCGGCATCCGGAGATAGCGCGTGACAGCATCCACACGGCTGCGGCGGCGCACGACGTCGAAGCGGTTCGAGGCTTCCTGGCGAAAGATCCCTCGCTCGCCAATCAACGCGGCGGGCCGGATGGGTGGCCGCCGCTGCTGCGCCTCGCCTATACGCGTCTGCCGCTCGAAGGGCTAACGCAGAACGCGATTGAGATCGCGACGGCCTTGCTGGACCATGGCGCCGATCCGAAGGCCTCATGGTCCGACAGCGAAAACGCATTCACTGTCCTGACCGGAGTGATCGGTGGCGGGGAAGGTGGGCAAAGCGCTCACCCACAAGCCGAAGCACTTGCCCGACTTCTGATCGAGCGCGGCGCGGAGCCGTTCGATTTTCAAGCGTTGTACAACACGTCGCTGGGTCCGGACTCGACACTCTGGCTCGAGTTGCTCTGGTCGGAATCGAACAATCGTGGCGAGTCCAGCAAATGGACGACCGTCCCGCCTTCGGCGAATGCGGTCAGCGCTGTGGACTATCTGCTCGGCAACGCCGTGCCGCAACATCCGCACCGCACGGCCTGGCTGCTGGAGCATGGGGCGAACGCCAACATCGCGAATGTTTATTCGAAGGAAACCGTCATCAAACACGCGGTGCTCGCCGGTGCCCAGGAGGTCATCGATCTGCTTGTTCGTCACGGCGCCCAACGGCCTGTCCTTTCCAACATGGAATCGTTTTTGGCGGCCGCGATGCAGGGCGACGCAGCAACGCTGCGACGGCTCGCCGAGGCGCATCCGTTGTATCTACGCAGTCCGCAGCCGATGTTTGCCGCAATCCAGCAATCGCGCGCGGATATCGCCGCACTTCTGCTCGAGATGGGAACGTCGCCAAACGTGGCCGATCACAAAGGCCTGAGCGCCCTTCACTTCGCCGCCCAGTGCGGCGGTGCCGAAATCGCAAGGCTCCTGATTTCCCACGGCGCGAATATCGATCCGATTGAGCGCAACTACAACTCCACACCGCTTGGTGGCGCCAACTATCACGGTCGGACCGAGCTGGTTGGCATCCTTGCACCGCTTAGTCGCGACATCCGGGGATTGTGTTTCGCTGGCGCCGTCGAGCGCCTTGCCGAGTTGCTGGCGGCGGATCGCTCTCTCGCGTCCGCCATCACGCGTGGCGGAGAGGTGCCACTGTTCGCTCTACCCGATGATGATGAGCGCGCATTCGAAGTCGCCGAGTTGCTGCTCGCACACGGCGCGGATCCGTCGGTAAAGAATGCCGCGGGCATTACGGCGGCCGAGGCTGCGAAAAAGCGGGGCCTTGAGGAAGCGGCGGCCACAATCAGGGCGGCAGCGGGATGAGGTATTAGCCCGTGCTGGAAGGCTGGTCCGATATTTGTATGGTCCGCGCGGGGAAGAAGAGTGAAGAAGGTGAGGGAATAGCCCCTCCTGAAAGGAGGGGTGGTCGCGCCGATCTAAGAATGTAACGCTACCGCAAAGCAATCGGCGCGACCAGGGGAGGTAATAAAAGTGAGGCTTGTCCGTGTATGACCTCCCCCGCTTCGCCCTGGCTAAGGTAGCGTTGCATTTTTCTTAGAGGGCTCAGCGACCCCTCCTTGGAGGAGGGGATATCGATATCGCGATGAGCTTATCTTCCCAGCAGCGGCAATCCGCACCGGGCGTGTTACGCTCACGGAAATCTTTCCCTGGAGGCTTGCTATGGTTCGGAAATGCGCGCTCGCACTGACGGTGTTGCTTCTGATGGTGCTCGGAATTTCTGCCCAACAGCAGCCATTGCCCATCCAGGATGGACAAGTGATTCCCTTGTGGTCCGGCACGGCGCCGGGAGCGCTTGGCACTGAAGATCGCGACATTCCGGCCGTTACCGTATTTTTGCCGCGGACCCTCGGACAGAATACTCCGGCGGTGATCATCTGTCCGGGCGGCGGCTACACGAACCTCGCGAGCAATCATGAAGGTCGTCAGGTGGCGAACTATTTCAACTCGCTGGGCGTGGCCGCCTTCGTGTTGCGCTATCGTTTGGGGCCACGCTACCAACATCCGATCGAGTTGGGCGACGCGCAGCGGGCGATTCGGATGATGCGCTCACACGCTTCAGATTGGCGCCTCGACCCGGCGCGTATCGGCATCATGGGATTCTCCGCAGGAGGTCATCTCGCCATGACGGCCAGCACTCACTTCGATAGAGGAAACTCAGGCGCGCCGGACGCTGTCGACCGCGTGGGCAGCCGACCAGACTTCACTATTCTTGGCTATCCCGTGATTTCGATGGTGGAACCCTGGACGCATCAGGGGTCAAAGAACAACCTGCTCGGCAATAATCCGGATCAGGGACTGGCCGGAAGCTTGTCCGGCGAGAAGACCGTTACCACGGAGACGCCGCCGACCTTCATTTTCCACACAAATGCCGACACCGCTGTGCCCGCAGAAAACAGCATCTACTACTTCCTTGCACTGCGAAAATCCGGCATCCCTGCCGAAATGCATGTCTTCGAGAAAGGACCTCACGGTGTCGGGCTCGCGAACGACGATCCAGCTCTATCCGAATGGTCCAAGCTGCTTGCGAACTGGCTGCGCGTGCGGGGAATCGTCCGTTAATTCAGACTCTCTCGTCCTGCACTGACGATTCCGATGGCGTGCCTTGCTCCACCGGCGAATTCCACAGAAGACGTTTGAGCGGTCCGGCGGTCATCAGCCCGAGGACGCCACCGACTGCGGAGTTGTAGAGCGGATTCAACATGATCCCTTCCACTCCGATACTTCCCGCGAAGTCAACGGCGACAGAAACCGGAAGAGAGAGAAGTCCGCTGAAGTAACCACCAATCGCGCAGACAACGCCCCAGTGTAGGATTCTTATGTCCTTCTGACGGAACGCAGCCCACTGCGACACTCCAATTGCCGCTGCGACAATCGCCGGGAAGATCGCAAGCACAGGCCGCAATGCCCACGTTTCCCACCGATTCGGGAAGAAAGGCCCGAGGGCCTCGACCGACAGTGCTGCTGAAAGCACTTCGCTTCCCAGCGTGCCGATGACGCCGCCGAGAATCGTCAGGCAGGCCCAGCGGAGCCGATGGCAAAACCGTCTTGTCAGAACCTGCGATTGAAAGAATCCAAGGCCGATCCAAAGGAGAAGACCCGCCAGGCCCATTCTCGGATTCAGCCCCAGGTACTCGAAGAATCCCGCAGCTTTGAGCGCCAAGGCAACCAACGAACCCGTCCCAAATCCTAAAGCGCACGCCAGAACCCAACGCAGCCGGAAGTACCACTTCAGGTAATCTCCGGCAGTCGAGGTCAATAGTTCTAAGGCGGAGAAGACAAAGTCCGGAACAATGCGAAACCACAACAGTGCGATGCCCAGATAGCCACGCTTCTGGAAGGCATCTCGGAGCATGTCTCGAAAGGCCTGTTCGACTGAATCTCCAAGTTCGTTCATGAAGTTGGACGGATACAGCCACAACAGCAATCGATAACAACGAATCGACCAGATCCCGGGTTGAGCGTTGAGTGCGTTCATATGGCTTTGGGGGTGATGAGACGGTGATCGCGCGCGTAGCGCAGCAGTACGGACAGGCGCTCCGATTCCGCTGTCAGGACTTTACGCCCCAGCGCTGTCAGCCGGTAATAACGACGCCGCTCGTCGTCGAGCTTAGGATCCGGACGATTTGCCGATTCCTCAATCAAGCGCGATGTCAGCAGTCGCTTGATCGATGTGTAGAGGGTACCCGGTCCAAACGTCGTCGAACCACCGGTGATCTTTTCGACGTCGGACATGATTCCGTACCCGTGGCGTTCACCATCCGCAAGGACCAGCAGGATGTGCAGGTCCGCGTGATTCATCGGCAGAAATTCTTTGGCCATGCGCGTCCTCCAAATTCGGACAACTATATCTATGTTCGATACAGTAATACGTACTTGGATCGATGTCAAGCGAGGGCGGCGAGGCGCCTACAGCCCTAAAGCCGAGAGCACAATCCGGCCCTTACGCTGCGGCGGACACCAGAAGTAGCCACCGGTGACGGGACGCGTAAAAGCAAAAAGGCTGTCGACAATCCCATCCTCGATCCCGACCATCCGCTGCAGGACGCGCTCAAATCTGTCAAGGGACTCTCCGAAAGCCAGGAAGTAGAGGCCGTGCTGCCCCTGCTCGCTCCATGGCATGGACCGGCGAAGCATGAAGGCCGGCGGATCAAAACTTTCCTGAGCCGAGCGGCGGACATGTGCGGATGCAGGCGCGTCGGGGATCTCCTGATTGTCTTCGAAGCGGCGTCCAATGGTGTGGTCACGATGAAGCACATCGAGCGACATGAACTGATGCAGATCGTGAACCCATCGCTGGACCGCTGCGAAACTCGAGCTTTGCAGAGGACCGCTTGCAACAATGGCGGCTTCGACAGCAGCATCCTCTTTGGGATTCTCGGTGCCGTCCTCATATCCGCTCAGGTCCTTACCTTTGCGGTAGATGAACGTCGTCCGCTCCTCCACGAGCGTGAAATCCTCGCCGAGAACCCTCTCGATGGAGCGGGATGTGTCGAAACAGTCGGACAACGATGTTTCGCGCACCCAAACCCACAAGGCGTTCTGCGTCGATGGTGTCTCCACGCCTTTCCCTGCAATGGCCGGGAAGACACGCAGTCCAGGTATCGTTGCGCGAAGGGCCGACACGAGGGAGGGGCCGAGTCCGATGACACACGATGCCGGCGCTTCAGCGGCTAGTGCCTGGATTGCACGATGGGGATCTGCCGCAAACCTTAAATCAAAAGTGAGGTGCCGACCGACCGCCGGCACCGGTTCGAGAATACCCGCCTGTGGTTCCATAGACAGGCTAGCTTAGCAGACACGGGTGATTGCCCCTCCTGGCCAGGGGGTGTCTCTGGCACTAGGAAAAAGACGCGTTAGCGACCTTATGGCCAGAGACGGGGTGGTGGATCAAGATCAAAAAGACTTGTTGATGTGGAACCACCACCCCGTCCACCCCTCCTGGCCAGGAGGGGCAATGGATGCCTACTGCTTCAGGCTCTCGATCCATCGCCTCACAAGTTCCGTCGCTTCGTCGTCAGGAATCACCGTACCTAACGGTGGCATCTGCGAGGAGGGACGCCGCGATCGCATGCGATAAAGAAGCGCGCTGCGCTCCGGTGCCCCGGGCACGACAATACGCGAGCTATCCTCGGGAATTCCGGGCATCACGTAGCGACCCGTGGCATTGACGGCCGTAAAGTACGCGGGCTCCAGCGCATTGTGAGCTCCCTTCGAGTCGTGAAGCAACACGAGGCCCAGGCGATCGAGCGGGACGCGATTGTTGTGGCATCCGCCACAGTTCGCCGAAAGATAGCCAAGCGCCGCGCGCGCGATCGGATCACGCTCACGGATGCGCGGCGGATGAATTGCCAGATCGGGCCGTGGAGGATAAAGGTGGTCCTTCTTGACGAGTGCCCGCATGGTCACAGCGTTCGCTGGAAGGGGCTCGGCATGCGGCGCCAGCGGATCGCGGTCATCCGAGAGTTGCAGCGCATTGAAGCCCAGCACCACCGCTGGTGAGGATTGGTGACAGGCGTGGCAGTCCTCTTTCGCCGGAATCGAATGTTTCTTGCCGCGAGCGATCTCGATAACATTGGCGGCACCCGTTTCGGGTGCGAGTGTGGCGTCGGCCTGGTCGCTGGTCCAGACATACGTTGCGAAGACCCAGTCGTTCTCCCCTGCCTTCCATATCATCCGCGTTTCGACTTTGCGTCCGCCCCAGGAAAACTCTTTCCAAAACTTTGTGCCTACCGGGAAGCGCCAGGCATCGATATCGGACACATCGATCCTGGCGCTCGCGGGCAGACGGATCCAGCGCAACTTCTCTGCCCCGTCCGACCATAAGGGGTATTGCGGAACGAACGGAAGGTTCCGCGAGTCAATCGCACCGCTCGAGTCGTAGAGTCCCGTCTCCGACAACCGCGACGGGGCGAAAGCCTGGCGGCCGTCAGTTCCTGCACCAGTCACGGCGCAAACAGCCCACAACACAAGCAGCGCAACGAGCAGTGCGATTGGCTTTCTTCTGCCCATCACTCGCTCTCCGGTGGATCGATCGGTTGGGGCACGCGATTGCGAATTGCGGGAATCGATTGCAGGAAAGCGAAAACCGCGCGCAGGTCTTCGTCTGTGGCGTTACGGTATTGCAGATACGGCATTGGTGGGAGAATCGGCCGCCCCTGTCCCTCATGCCGCCCGGTCCTCAGTGCCCGGATGAACGTCTCGTCCGACCACTTTCCAAGGCCGGTCTCGGGATCCGGTGTGAGATTCGCGGTGAAGCTGACGCCCCATGGCCCGCTGAAAGCTGTGTTAGTGGCGGCTCCCACCCATCCCCAGGGTCCCTTCTCGAGCGTCACTGATGGCATCACCAGGTCCTGCGGATGACCGGACAGCATGAGCGTCATGTCAGGCTCGGGACCCTGCGGCCCCATTTTCCATGGAGTGTGGCAATCGTTGCAGCCCATGATCTTCACCAGGTACGACCCGCGCTCCACCTTTGTATTGGAGTTCTGGGCAGCCGCCGGTGCAGCCGACGGCTGGAGAGTGAAGGCGACAGCCGTCAAGGCAAGAGCCGCGATAGTGAATGAGAAAATCGAACGTCTTTTCATTGGAACCTCCTTCGGTTTCGTTACTGCGGTCAAGCTAACAAGTCCCGAGGGAGCCGGTTCCTTAACCTTCCCTAGACATTCCCTAAATTTTCCCTAAGATGTGGCAAGTGGCTGGCAGACCTTTCATTTCAGACGAGCTCGCTGCGTTCTTAGAGTCGGGACTTTCCATCAATATAGGAACTCGCGACAACGAACTTGAACCGGACGGGGTGATCGCATGGGCAGTTCGAGTTCATGACGATCGCGAACAGTTAACGATCTACCTGCACAAGGCGGCGGCCGATGCCATGGTGCGGAACCTCCGCGTTCATCCGCAAATCGCGGTGTTATTCGAGCGTCCGACGAGTCACCGCGGCTGTCAGGTCAAGGGCTCATTCGTCTCGACACGCGCCGCAAAAGCCGCCGAACGCGCGGAAGTTGAGAAGCAGATCGACGGTTTCTGCGCGGACCTGGAGGGCATCGGGATTCCGCGCGCCCTGGCCAGCGGCTATCAGATCTGGCCATGCGCGGCGATTCAAATGCGCGCCACCGAACTCTTCGAGCAGACGCCAGGACCGGGAGCCGGGGAGCCGCTGCAGTGATTCCTCTCGAGAGTCTGACGTCCTGCTTTCAGGGTTTGCTTCCTTCGTGGCTTTACACCTGCTCTCGATCCGGGGTGCCGAACGTTGCGATTCTGAGTCACGTCGATTACGTCGATCCGAGTCACGTTGCGCTCTCGTTCCAGTTCTTCAACAAGAGCAAACGCAATATTGCAGAGAATCCCAAGGCAAAGGTAAGGCTCTACGACCCCGACACCATGCGGGCCTACGCGTTGCGCCTGCGATTCGTCCGGACTGAGACCGACGGGCCGACATTCGAGTCCATGCAGCTTCGCGTTGAGGCGATTGCCTCCTACAGCGGGCTCAAAGGGATCTTCAAGCTGTTGGGAGCAGATATCTACGAAGTGCTCTCGGTGGAAGCGATCGATTACGAACCCGGCATGCCGGTAGCGTCGCCGACAGTCCAGTCCCGGGCGCAGGCGGAACCGCGGTTGCCTTTCACCTTGAAGGCGCTGCGGGAGATCTCGGACCGCATTCATCAGGCCCCAACGCTCGACTCTCTCCTCGATGCGATCCTCGAGACTCTGGAGAACATTTTCGGCTTCAAACATTCGATGCTCGTGCTTGCGTCGGAGCGGCCCGATCGCCTTGAGATGATCGCAAGCCGCGGGTATCCCGAAGGCGGCGTCGGTTCAGAAGTGCGGGTTGGTGAGGGAATAATCGGCATGGTCGCAGAGGCGCGAAAACCGATTCGAATTGCCGGAATCCTCCGACAGATGCTGTATGCGGCGGCCGTCGCCAAGCGAGCTCAGGAGCGGGGGCTGACTTCAACAGATCGAAGCATTCCGCTGCCTGGACTTGCGAATCCGGAAAGCCAGCTCGGTGTTCCACTGATCGTCCGCGATGAACTCATCGGGGTGCTCTGCATCGAGACCGACAAATCGTACCGATTCCATGAGGACGATCGCGCGTACGTCGAAGTGCTGGGCGGCTACCTCGCGATCGCCATCCAGAACGCTTTGCTGAAGGAGCGGACTGAAGAAGCTGAAGAGCATTCACCGGTGAAACCGCAGCCGGCACCTGTGCCCGTGCAGCCACGCCCGCAGTCGAAGCTCAAGCTGGAGTACTACAAGAGTGACGAGTGCATTCTTGTCGATGGCGAGTACCTCGTGCGAAGTCTGCCCGCAAAAATCCTCTGGAAGCTGCTGCATGAGCATCAGGCCGGGGGAGCGGTGGAGTTTACGAACCGTCGCTTGCGTCTGGACAAGACGCTGAACCTTCCGGACTTCAAAGACAATCTCGAAAGCCGTCTAATCCTGTTGCGGCGCCGTCTGGAGGAGCGCTGTCCGGAAATCCAAATCGCGCAATCGGGAAGAGGACGTTTCCGGCTCGAACTCGGCAGCGCGGTTGAGCTGGTGGAACAGCCGTAAGGGCCGGTGCAATTGCCCCTCCTGGCCTGGCCTGTTGCCTCAACGGGAATCTCCTCGCACGCCTCCGGCGTGCGTTCCTCCAGGATTCACTAACCCTCGGTGGCTCGCTACGCTTCGCTCACCGGGGGCTAATTTCCTTCACGCCTCCGGCGTGCAACCAGCAGCCCGTAAGGGCTGCTCGGACATTAGCCCCGGGTTGAGCGAAGCGATACCCGGGGTCACCGCGACCCTCTACACAAACGCACGCTGAAAGCGT
>Ga0070675_100001706_pt1 | contig 16214 bp, 15 predicted proteins | sample KBSM43metaG_FD_65343 | JGI IMG/M metagenome (GOLD analysis project Ga0070675, IMG submission 65343) | Miscanthus rhizosphere microbial communities from Kellogg Biological Station, Michigan, USA - KBS M4-3 metaG | ecosystem: Host-associated > Plants > Roots > Rhizosphere > Soil ...
ACGTCGACGGTGTGCTGCAGGATGTAGGCGACCTTGCCGACATCGAGCAGCGGCGTATGCGTCGCACTCCAGTATCGCTCCTCAAAGCCGCCTGAAGGCTGCTCGATGTCGTACCGGATGAGGGCGATTTCGTCGCGCTCGCCGGTGCGTACGACGCGCTCGAACGAATTTTGCAGGAGTTGATGACTGTCGGAGTCAGGATCGCTTGGAAATGCTTCGAAGATCGATCGCCCGATGAGGTCGTCGCGCTCGCGCATCGTGGTCGCGAGATAGGCCTCGTTCATTGTGACGATCGTGAGGTCCGGCGCGAGAAGCACGTAAGGATTGGGAGAGGCGCCAAACAGCGCTTCGAAGTCGATTGAAGCCGGCCGCGCAAGCATGAGGTTCTCCGTCGCTACGCGGCAAGAAGGGCCTACGGCGCGTGCACAGGAATGGAGCTTCGTACCATTGAAGTCAAACTTCGTTTCGTGGTCGAATTGATAAAAGTCAGTGGAAATCCCGTGACTTGGGGATGATCTCGGCATCGCGCGGGTGGCGTGCTGCCGGGGCTCGCCAGCTTCCGGCGGCATCGCTTTGGCTCAACGTCGAAGGCATGATCTCCTCGCTTAAATGGCGCAGCATGTGACTGTGGTCCTCAAGCTTGCGAGCGACCAAATGAATCACTCCGTCCTCGGCATCTTTCTGGATGATCCCGTGCACTGCCATCAGCCGTGCACCCATGACGATCTTGCGCTGAGTCTCGAACACGTCGGGCCAGACAACAAGGTTCGCTACGCCCGTCTCATCCTCCAGTGTGATGAAGCAAACGCCTTTCGCGCTGCCCGGCCGCTGGCGGATCAGGACCAGCCCCGACATCGATACGCGCTTGCCGTCTCGAATGTTTGGTAGCCGATCAGCAGTGACGAACTTCTGTGCGGCATAATGCTCGCGAAGAAAGCGCATCGGATGCGCTTTCAGGCTAAGGCGGATAGTCTGGTAATCGTTCACGACATGCTCGGCGAGCGGCATGGCGGGGAGCTTGGCGATGACCGCCTCGGCGCCTTCATCGCGTACATCTGCGGCAGCGAACAAGGGCAGATCCGGCGCCTGCTTCAGCGCCCGCGCATCCCATAGCGCCGCACGCCTATCGAGCTTCATCGATCGGAATGCATCTGCCGCGGCAAGCCTTTGGATCGCATGGACTGGCGTGCCGCCGCGGCTTCGAAGGTCTTCGACGCTTTCATGAGGCCGGCCGGAGACAACTTTGTCCGCAGCCTCGCGATGAAGTCCTTCCACCTGGCGAAGACCGAGGCGAAGCGCGCCATCTTCCAACGTGCAGTCCCAGTCGCTGTGATTCACATCGACTTCGCGGACTTCGACGCCATGCTCCCTGGCGTCGCGAACGATCTGCGCTGGTGCGTAGAAACCCATCGGCTGTGAGTTGAGCAAGCCGCAGGCGAACGCCGCCGGATATTTCCACTTCAGCCAGCTCGATACGTAGACGAGATGAGCGAAGCTCGCGGCGTGGCTTTCGGGGAAGCCATATTCGCCGAAGCCCTTGATCTGGTCGAAGCAGCGCTGGGCGAAATCAGGGTCGTAGCCGCGAGTCACCATTCGCCCGACCATCTTGTCCTGAAGAACCTCGATGTTTCCGCGTGAACGGAATGTCGCCATCGCTTTCCTCAGTTGGTTCGCTTCCTCGGAGCTGAACTTCGCTGCATCGAGCGCGATCTTCATCGCCTGTTCCTGAAAGATGGGAACGCCGAGTGTCCGGCCCAAGATCTTCTCCAATTCGTCCGGCGGGCCGTGTTCCGGGTCAGGGCATGGGAACGTCACCGGCTCCTTGCCTGAACGGCGTTTCAAATAGGGATGGACCATGTCGCCCTGGATCGGTCCCGGCCGGACGATCGCGACCTCGATGACGAGGTCGTAGAACTTCCGCGGCTTGAGGCGGGGCAGCATGTTCATCTGCGCCCGGCTTTCGACCTGGAACACGCCGAGGGAATCCCCGCGGCATAGCATGTCGTAGACCTCCGGCACTTCCTGCGGGATCGTCGCCAGCTCCCAGCGTTCGCCGTGATGCTCTTCAATGAGGTCGAAGCATTTGCGGATGCAGGTCAGCATTCCGAGCGCCAGCACGTCGATCTTGAGGATGCCGAGCTCCTCGATGTCGTCCTTGTCCCATTCGATGAAGGTTCGGTCCTCCATCGCTCCATTCCCGATCGGGACGGTCTCCGTCAGCGGCCGCTCCGTCAGGATGAAGCCGCCGACATGCTGCGACAAATGCCGCGGCATTCCGATCAGCTGTTCCGCCAACTTCATTGTACGCTTGAGATGCGGGTCGGAAAGATCGAGCCCGGCATCGTTTGCGCGGGCGTCCTTCAACTCCGCCTCCATATGGCCCCAGATGGTCGAGGCGAGTGCAGCCGTGACGTCTTCGCTGAGGCCCATCACCTTGCCGACCTCGCGGATCGCCGAGCGCGGACGGTAATGGATGACGGTCGCGGCAATACCGGCGCGGTCGCGCCCGTATTTGTCGTAGATGTGCTGGATCACCTCCTCGCGCCGCTCATGTTCGAAATCGACGTCGATATCGGGCGGCTCCCGGCGCTCTTCGGAAATGAAGCGTTCGAACAAAAGGTCGCTGGTCGCCGGATCGACTGCGGTGATCCCGAGGCAATAACAGACGGCGCTGTTCGCGGCACTCCCACGCCCCTGGCACAAGATTAGTGGGTCCAGCGATCTCGCGAAGGCGACGATGTCGTGAACGGTTAGGAAGTAGCGCGCGAAGTCGAGCTTCTCGATCAGCTTCAGCTCATGGTTGAGCTGCGTCAGCACTTTGTAGGGGATGCTTGTTCCCCAGCGCTGATGAGCGCCTTGCCAGGTGAGATGTTCCAAATGCTGCTGAGGCGAGCGGCCGTCCGGCACCGTTTCCTTCGGATATTCGTAACGAAGCTCATCGAGGCTGAAGTTGAGGCCGTCCGCGAATTCGCGCGTGGCTCTGACCGCATGCGGCCAGCGGGCGAACAGCCGCGCCATCTCCTCCGGCGATTTCAGGTGCCTCTCGGCATTGGGATTGAGAAGGTAACCCGCCGTCGCGATCGTCACTTTCTCGCGGATGCAGGTGACGACGTCCTGCAGCGGCCGGCGGTCGGGGGCATGATAATGGACGTCGTTGGTGGCGAGGATCGAGCAGCCGTTCTTCCGGGCAATGCGGTCCAGACGCTCGATCCTGCTATTGTCGTCACCGCGATAAAGCCAGCTTGCGGCAACGTGGCGAAGTGACGTCAATGCGTCGCACAACCGCGACAATTCTCGTTCGTAATCATCGAGATCGCCTTTCGGCCAGGCGATGAACGCGATGCCTTGCTGGTACTCGGCGACATCGGCAAGGCTGAGCTCGCATTCGCCTTTCTCGGTCCGCATCTTGCCGAGGCTAAGCAAGCGCGACAGGCGTCCATAGCCATCGCGATCGATCGGGTAGGCCAGCAATGATGGCGCATCGGTGAGGTCGAGCCGGCACCCGATCAGCGGTCTCAGCCCGGCGCCCGTGCATGCGCTGTGCATGCGCACCACGCCGGCCAGCGTGTTTCGGTCGGCAACGCCGATGGCGTCATAGCCCAGCAGCAAGGCTGTGGTGACCAGCTCGATCGAGTCCGACGCTCCGCGCAGGAAGGAGAAAGGCGTCGCGACGCCCAGCTCGACATAGGCGGACGGCGAGATCGGCGGCGGTGGCATCTCAGCATCGCGCACCAGCCTCAGCCGCGAAAATCCGACTTTCTCGGGCATCAGCCGAAAAGCCCGTGCATGTACCACTCGGGCAGCCCGCCTCGGCCGTCGCCGATCAGGCCTTCGCGGTAGATCCAGTAGCGCCGCCCGGCCTGGTCCTCGACGCGGTAATAGTCGCGTAGTCGGGCGGTCGATGGCTGCCTCCACCACTCGGGCGCGATCCGCTCCGGACCTTCGACCCGCGCGATGTCATGAACGGCTCGGCGCCAGACAAAGCGGCGTGGCACGCCTTCGGGCGTCGCATAGACCACCGCGATCGCTTCCGGCCGGTCGAGCAGGCGTTGTGGCCTTGCTCCGGTCATTGCGACCCCGGACTTGATCCGGGGGAAGCAATCCAGATCTCCTCCGCTGGATTGCTTCGTCGCTTTCGCTCCTCGCAACGACGAAACGGCATTCGCCCACCCGCTCGCACGCTCGGGCAAATGGCTTTCGAGCGGCTGCGGCCGGCGGACCTTTTCCGGCCCGAGCTGGACGCTGAGCCGGTCGACCAGCCGTGCAACCTCCTGTTCTCCGGACGGATCGCCGACCAAGCTCTCCTGCGCCGATGCCAGGCCCTCTGCCCAGTCCGCCTGAAGCGCGAAGGCGTCGAAACCGAAGCCCGGATCGAGCGCCGCAGCCTTGTCGGCCAACAGCCGCTGGAGATGTTTCGGCTCGCGGCTGGGAATGGCGGTCGCGACCGAGGCAATTGCAGTGCTTCCGTCGACGCGAAAGCCGATCAAAGCCAGACGACGAACGCCGAGATGCCGCTGCTGAAGCTGCCGGACGAGATCGGGGATCAGCCGGTCCAGTGCTTGCACCGGCGCTTCGGGATGTGTCGCGGGCTCTTCCAGCTTCAGCGCCGCGCGGGGCGGCCGCTCGGCAGGGACCGCAGTCAGCGGTTCCGGCTTGCGTCCAAGCGCACGGTCGAGCGCATCGACGGGATTGTCCACCTCGCGGAAGCGGCGAGCAAGCGACCGCCGTTCGATCCCGGCGAGAAGACCGATGGTCTTGAGGCCAAGGCGTTCAAGCGTCCGGTTCGCTTCGGGTGGGAGCCGCAAGGCCGCTACGGGAAGATCGGCAAGCTTCGCGCCCGTGTCCTTGGTGCAGACCAGCGCGCGGGCATGGCCGTAATGCGCCAGTGCCCAGGCTGCGGCTGCCGTTGGCGCTATCGCTACCCGCGTCGACAGCCCGGCCACGGCAAACCGCGTCTGCACGTCGGCGGCCAGATCCCACTCATCGCCGAAGAGATGCGCGACGCCGGTGACGTCGAGCCTCAGGCCGTCCTCACCATCCATCTCTACCAAAGGCGACCAGCGCCCGGCCCAGCGCGCAAGCCTTTGTACCAGCGCCGCATCGCCTTGGGGGTCGGCCGGCACCGCGACCAGCGAAGGATCGAGAGCCCGCGCGTCGGTTAGTCGTGCCCCGGCCCGCGCTCCGCGTTCGGCGGCTGCTTTGGTAACGGCATGAATCAGAAGTCCGTGGGTGCCTTCGACTGTCAGAACGATTGGATCGTCAGGCCCGAAGTCGCTCGACCTCGCCCAGCGCTCCACCGCCAGGTGCGGCAACCAGATGGAAAGAATCCGCTTCATGCGCGATGGCCCAGTGGCCGGGCGGCGCCCCGCGTGCGCGAAACAGCTCCGCATCCCAGGCCGACGCACCGGGAGCGCGCGTGTCGAAGGGATTGGCGATGCTCGGCCCGCTCGCGATCCGCCAGCGCATTCGTGCTCCGCTGAGGTTCGCAGTCCCGCCGAGGCGCACCAGCCAGCAGGGCACATGACTTCGTTCCGCCGCGACAGCGAGCCTGCGCGTCGCAGTAAAGTCGAGCACCTGCGGGTCGCCCCACAGTTCGCCGATGACTCCGGAAAGGCCGGAGCATCTTAAACCCTCCTCCATCGCCCAGAGCGCGGCACGGGCGTCGCGCGCCTCGACATGGATGAGCTCCATGCTTCCGAGCCCCGGCGGATAGATCCGCCCGCTCTCCAGGATCGCCATCCGCTCCTGCACCCAGAGCAGAGGCTTGCTTCGCTTCGCCTGCGCCAGCAGGAACCCCACCCATCCCGCGTCACGGGGAGAGGCGGCAAACAGCTCGGACAAAGTGGGGCCGGGCGGCGCCGGCAAAGGCCAGCGCGCACCCGGCAGGGGCGCGCCCGGGGCAGCTCCGGGCGCGGGGGAGTAGGCCGCACGACTTTCGTCGCCGGCGACGAGGGACAAGCCTTCGGCCACACGACTCACAACGTTTCTGTTCTTCTTTTGTTCTTTATCTCTTGAGTCGAGACGGAGAGTCAATCGCGCGAATCGGAAGGCTTTTTCCGAATGGGTGAACGGCCTTCGGCATTGGTCAGGAAGCGCTCGACCTCCCCAACGATCCGGGCAAGCGCAGGCCGCCACAGAACCGCGCCCACATGATAGGTGTCGATCTCGACCGAATGATCGATCTCATGGTCGCGCCCCCGCGCTGCGCTGGGCGCCACGATGCCGTCGCGACGCGACCAGAACGCCAGGGTCGGCACCGGCGGCTTGCCGTCCATTCGCTGGAAGGGCGGCTCGTTGACGTCATGGCCCGCGATCCGCTCGTACAATTCGCAGATGTTGTTGTTTGTCTTGTAGTCGCCGGAAAAGGGCGAGCAGAGCGTCACCACAGCGCGGATCTTGTTCGGGTAACGATGGGCAAGCTCGCGCGCGAACATCCCGCCAAGGCTCCAGCCGATCAGCAGGATCGGCCGCCCGTCATAAATCTGGTCGAGCCGCCGTCCGAGCTGATGAAGCGTATCGTGCTTCGCGCCGCGATTGATGCCGAGGTTCCACGGGTGGACGCGCCAGCCAGCTCTCGCGAGTGCACGGCGAAGGTCCATCGTCGTTCGATCGCCGGCAAGGAATCCCGGAAGAACGAGCGCCGGCGGCCCGTCCTCCGGACCGCGAGGGCCTACGGGACCGAGCCCCGCCAGATACCTTGGAAAGTGCCAGGCGAGCTCCCGCAAGCGGTGCCACCCCGGAGGAGCAAGATCGTCCGGATGGAGCGTGCCGGCGGTTGCGGCAACGGTCCGCGCGCCTTTCATGCGATGAAGATGATGTCTTTCCGTTGCCGAAACAATAACAAATGCAAATTTAGTTGTGTCTTTTCAGGAACCTGTCGATTTCGCGCACCACTTCACGGGTTGTTCGCCGGGAAACTCCAAAGCCCATGTGCGTGCATTTCAGTTCGATCGCTTCGTCGCGCTCTTCTTCAAGCCCGCGGGCTGCGCGGGGTGCGATGATCCCGTCTCGCGTCGACCAGATGGCCAAGTGGGCGACCGGAGGTTTGTCGGTGATTCTCGGGATCGGCGGTTCTAGCACGCTGTGGCCCGCGATCTTCTCATAGAGCCGCCAAACATTGTTCTGCCGCGGATCACCAGAGAACGGTGAGCCAAGGGTGACGACAGCCCGGATCTGGTCGGGAACGGCGCGCGCCAGTTCGCGCGCATACACGCCGCCCAAACTCCATCCGACCACAAGAACCGGCTGGTCGTTGCCGATCTCGGTAAGACGGCGCTTCAACTGCTCGACCGTGTCTTCCCTGGCGCCCCAGTTCCAGCCGAGCTCCCAGCCGTGAGTCCGCCAGCCTGCCTCTGCCAGAGCCTGGCGCAGGGCGATCGTTGTGCGATCGCTTGCCATCCATCCGGGAACAACAAGCACGGGCGGACCGTCTTCCGGACCCCGCGGACGCAAATGACCGAAGCCGTGCCAGAAACGCGCCAGCAGAGAGCCCGCCTCGTGCAGACGCCGCCAGTTTGGCGGCGGCCGATCGTCGCCTTCCCATTGCACGTTAGAGATATTCTCCACCGAGCAATTCCTGCAGCGCCTTCGGAAGCTTCACGCGCCCATCCCCGGTCTGATGGTTCTCGAGCAGTGGTACGAGTATGCGCGGAGAGGCGAGCGCAGTATTGTTGAGCGTGTGCGCGAACCGCACCTTGCCGTCGCTGCCGCGGTAACGGATGTTCGCCCGCCGCGCCTGCCAGTCGTGAAGCGTCGAGCAGCTGTGCGTTTCCCGATACTTGCCGAGGCTCGGCACCCAGCTTTCGATATCGTTCATTCGGAACTTGCCGAGGCCCATGTCGCCGGTCGACGTTTCGATTACCTGGTATGGGATTTCCAGCGCCTGGAGCAGCTTCTCGGCCAGTTCGAGCAGCTTGGCGTGCCATTCCGCAGACTGAGCCTCATCGGCCTCACAGATCACATATTGCTCGACCTTGAAGAATTGGTGGACGCGCAGGAGCCCGCGGACGTCCTTGCCCGCGCTTCCCGCCTCTCGGCGGAAGCAGGGCGAGATGCCGGCGTAAAGGATCGGGAGCTTGTCGCCTTCGATAATTTCGCCGGAATGCAGCGATGTCAGTGCAACCTCGGCAGTGCCGGCGAGATAGAGGTCGTCGTTGGGAAGCGCGTAGGTTTCCTCGACATGGCCCGGGAACTGCCCCTGGTTCAGGAACGCCTGCTCGCGAGCGATCGCCGGGACGGTGATTGCCGTGAATCCGGCGTCTGCAATCTGTTGAAGCGCCCAGCCCATCAGCTTGAGCTCGAGCAGCGCGAGGCGGCCCTTGAGGCAATAGGTGCGGCTGCCCGAGACCTGGACGATCCGGCCGAGCTCCGCCCACTCGTTCTTCTCGATGAGCGCCACATGGTCGAGTGGCTGGAAATCGAACTTGCGTGGCGTTCCCTCGGTTCGGACAACCTTGTTGAAGCTCTCGTCGGGCCCGATCGGAGCACCTTCCCAGGGAATGTTCGGAACGCGCATCTGAAGCTCGGTGAGGAGGCCCTGCTTTTCGGCGAGGTCATTCTCCAGTTCGCCCGCGCGAGCGCCCGCTTCCTTGGCTTGCTTTCCAAGCTCGGCGCGTTCTTCTGGTGCAACGCTCTTGAACCGGGCGCTGATTGCGTTGCGCTCAGCTCGGAGCGCCTCGATCTCGGTCTTCAGCGAACGCACTTCGGCGTCCAGCGTCAACAGCCTGTCGAGGTCGAGCGCAACGGCCTTGTCGGCGATGGCCTTGTCGACCGCCGCGCGATTTGCCCTGATGAAGTCGAGACCAAGCATAAGCGGGCGTTAGCGAAACACTACCGTCATTGCGAGCGGTAGCGAGGCAATCCAGCGAACCTTGGATGGCTTCGCTGCTTGCGCTCCTCGCAACGACGGGTAAGCGATCACCATGCCATCAGGATTGATCGCGCTTCTCGACGATGTCGCCACCATCGCCAAGCTGGCCGCTGCCTCGCTGGACGATGTGGCTGGCGCGGCGGGCAAGGCCGGTACCAAGGCCGCAGGTGTCGTGATCGACGATACAGCCGTGACGCCGCGTTACGTCCTGGGCCTTGCGCCGGAGCGGGAACTCCCGATCATCGGAAAGATTGCGCTCGGCTCACTGAAGAACAAATTGCTGTTCCTCCTTCCCGCAGCGCTCCTGCTGACGGCCTTCGCGCCGTTTCTGATTGTTCCGCTGCTGATGATCGGCGGCTCCTACCTCGCATTTGAGGCAACGGAGAAGATCGCGGAGGTCCTGCTTCACGATCACGGTCACCAGGAAGAGCTGGCGGACGCCATGGCCGATCCGGCGGATCTGGAGGCGCTTCAGGTGAAAGGTGCGATCCGGACCGACCTCATCCTCTCGGCGGAGATCATGGCGATCGCGCTCGCTGCCCTCGATCATCTGAGCCTCATCACGACAGCAATCGCCCTCGCTGCAGTCGCCCTGGCGATCACGGCCGGAGTGTATGGGGCCGTGGCAATCATCGTGAAGCTCGACGACATCGGTCTTCACCTTGCCGGCCGCAGCAGTGCCGCCGCGCGGAGGATCGGCGAGACCTTGGTCCGGATCGTGCCGAAGATGCTGAGTGCGCTCTCGACCATTGGTACTGCTGCAATGTTGTGGGTCGGCGGAGGAATCCTCCTTCACGGGCTCGAGGAGCTGCACTTCCTCGAAGAAATCCCGCAGGCCCTTCACCGTTGGTCCGCTTTTGCGGGTGAAACCAGCGGCGCGTTCGGGCCGATCGTCGAATGGTTCGTCTACGCGCTAGGTTCAGCCTTGGCCGGCCTCATCGTAGGCGGCCTGATCGTTCTTGTCGTCCGCCGGTTCGTGAAGCATCCGGAAGAGCTGATCGTCGACTAGTCGAAGTGCAGCCGCCGGTATCGGCCCCGGAAGAACAGTAGGGGGTCGAGGTTCGGGTCGAAGCTCGCCTTGACGACCCGGCCCACGAGGATGTGGTGATCGCCGCCGTCATGGACTCCGTACCGCTCGCACTCGAACACGCCGAGCGATTCCTGGAGGACCGGCGTTCCGAACTCGCCCCGAGTCCAGTCATTCACTCCGAACCGATCCTCGGCGCGCGTTGAGAAGCGGATCGAGGCCGGCTGCTGAGCGGTCTGAAGAACGTTCACGGCAAAATGGCTCGCGTTCATAAGGCCGGATGCGCAGACCGCCTCCTTGTGGACGTTGACCAGCAGAAGGGGTGGATCGAGCGACACGGAGGTGAAGCTGTTGGCCGTGAGCCCGCACGGCTTGTCCTCTTCATCGAAGCAGGTGACCACCGTCACCCCCGTGGCAAAGCAGCCAAGCGCATCGCGCAGAGTCCGTGGGTCCGATCCGGTGCGGTACTCAGGGGGGACTTCATCGTCGGCCATGCGGTTCGGGCTATACCAGCCCGCCCGCCTCATTCCAGAGCGGCCCTGGGCGGCTTCGCATGAACAACATTTAATGATGCCGCCACAGCCGTGAAACGCAGGCTCTTCTATTTGATCGTCCAGCCGGAGCACCGGCCGGCACAGGAGAACATGCAACATGTCCAAGGAATTGATCGCCTCGTTCGTCGCACTCGGCCTTCTCGCGGGGCCGGCTGCCGCCGCAACGAGCACCAAAGCTCCCACGGAGAAGACCAAGGTTCACAAGGCTCACGCCAATAAGAGCAATGTGAAGGAAGCGCCGAAGACCAAGTAGACTACCGCATCCCCGAGCCGCCCGGCGTCTCCCCCAAGCCCCCTCGCGCCGGGCGGCACCCCGCCATTGCCGGGCCGGTAAGCGGCGTCGTATGCAAGCTGGCGGAGAGCCTATGGGCCGCAAGATTCTTGTCATTGAAGATGACGCCGAAACGGCGGACTATCTCAGCCGCGGACTTTCGCAGGAAGGCCACTCGGTAGAGCAGGTCGGCAATGGGCAGGACGGGCTCTATCGAGCGACGGACGGCAGCTTCGACCTCATCATACTCGACCGGATGGTTCCCGTGCTCGACGGACTATCGGTGCTGCGGGCGCTGCGGGCGGCGAAAATTGAAACGCCGGTTTTGATTCTTTCGGCTCTGGCCTCCGTCGGCGATCGCATCGAGGGTCTCGAATGCGGGTCCGACGATTATCTCGTGAAGCCCTTTTCCTTCGCCGAGCTGCTGGCGCGCGCCAATGCTCTGCTTCGACGAAGCGAAGCCCGCGTCGCGACCAATCCGCGGCTGACGGTGGGGGATCTCGTGATCGATCCTTTGTCTCGAACCGTGAAGCGTGGCGGGAAGAAGATTGATCTCAAGCCCCGCGAATATCTTCTGCTGGAATATTTCGCGCGCAACGAGGGACGCGTCGTGACTCGCACGATGCTGCTCGAACAGGTCTGGGACTATCATTTCGATCCGGCGACCAATGTCATCGACGTTCATGTCAGCCGTCTTCGCCGTAAGCTGGAGGAGGGGTTTGAGCGCCCCTTGCTGCATACCGTTCGCGGCGCCGGCTACATGCTCGAAGGCTAGGTTCGTCGAGGCATGTCGACCAAGCTCCGCATAGCTCTTCTCGCCGGCTTGCTCGCCTTTGCCTCGAACCTCGTCATCATCGGCTTCATTCACTTCCAGACGCGGGACGAGATCGTTTCCGCTCTTCGCCGCCAGGTTGCGGAGCAGTCTGCCGCGCTTGCCGACGTCTACCGGTCGGGTGGCGCGTCCGCGCTCAAGAAAGAGATTTCCGAAGCGACCGGTGCGGGCGACCCGCAGGTTGCCGTAGCCGTTCTCGACCGAGGCGGAACGCCGGTCGAGGGCAATGTGGATTCGGTCATTTCTCCGGGGGTCAGCGCCTTCCCGAGGGCGCGCTCGGCAGTCTTGCGGATGAAAGGCGAGTCCTCGCTCCTTGAGGCTTCCGTGAACGTGCGAGCCATTGCCGGCGGACAGTGGCTGCTCACCGGCCGGACCGTATCTGCGGGCATCAGCCTGCGGGAAACGCTGGAGCGATCACTGGTGGTCGCCCTTGCCGTGTCGGTCATCCTCGGCCTCCTTTGCGGGCTGATCCTGGGCCAATATGTGGACCAGCGCGTCCACGACATTGTGAGGGTCGCCGATCGCATTGGCGGTGGCGACATGTCGGGACGAGTGCCGTTATCGGGCGCCAAGGACTCGTTCGAGCGCCTTTCGCGGCAGATCAACCAGATGCTCGACCGCATCTCGACCTTGATGAGTGAGCTCAGGATGCTGACCGACAGCCTCGCTCACGACTTGAGGTCCCCTGTCGGGAGGCTTCGTGCCGCTGCCGATGCCGCGCTTGCAGCAGACACTCCGGAAGAGCGCGACCTGATGCTTGCGGCCATCATCCGCCAATCGGATTCGCTGATGCGGATCCTGACCACCGCGCTGGAGATCGCTCGCTCCGAAGCCTTCACGAGCCAGAATCAGTTCAGCTGGTTCGATCCGGCCCAGCTCGCCGATGAGCTTGTGGAAATGTACGAGCCGGTCGCCGAGGAGGCTGGTGCTGCGATGCGCCTCGACCGCAGCTCGGTCGTCGTGCCCGTTTTCGGCCATCGTCAATTGCTTGCGCAGGCCCTTAGCAACCTCATCGAGAACGCGATCAAATATGCCTCATCGGGCGGCGAGATATCCGTCCTCGTCCACGACGAGGATTCGACGTTGAAGCTCGGTGTAACGGATCGTGGACCCGGGATTCCGGAGGAACGTCGCGAGGAAGCCCGCCGGCGTTTCGGGCGGCTCGATCCCAGTCGAAGCGAGGAGGGCGCTGGGCTGGGTCTCTCGCTCGTGCAGGCCATCGCGCACCTTCACCAAGGGGAGCTTGCGCTCTTCGACAACGCTCCGGGCCTGGTCGCTCTCCTACAGATTCCAATCCGCGGCGACGGCAGGAAAGCCGCCCGGGCGCCGCTCGGCCTAGCTCTCTGAGGAAAGCACGCGCTCGGCACCGAGCGCCAGCACGTCCGCGACCGTCTGCTCAAGCGATTCCGAGACGAGGTAGCGCGGCTGGAATGCGTCGTGCTTGTAGGGCGTGTGCATCGCCCGATCGACCGAGAAGGGAAGTCGCTCGACCTCGGCTTCCAGGCTGAAATGCGCCTCGCCGAAGCTCGAGACGAGGCCGGCGCCGAGGATCTTCAGTTCGTCCTGTTCCTTCGCCAATCCGAATTCGACGCTGTGCCAGTAGATCCGTGCAACGAGGTCGCCCTGGCCGGCATCGCAGGCAGCCACTCCCAGGTCTCCGATATGCCGGGCCATCTCCGCGAAGTCGTGATTGGCCAGCATCGGGATGTGCCCGAACATGTCGTGGAAGCAGTCGGGCGCCTCGAGATAATCGAGTTGCTCGCGCTTGCGGATGAAATTGCCGACCGGGAAGACGCGTTCGCTCAGCATCGCGAAGAAAATCGGGTCGGGAACGAGCCCGGGCACTGCGACCGTTCGCCAGCCGGTCCGCGGCTCCAGGATTGCATTGAGCCCCTCGACGTCGGGAACGCCCGGGTGCGACAGGCGCAGCAGGTCGATCCCCTCGAGGAACGGCGAAACCACCCGGGAGCCGAGCAGTTCGACCTGACGCGCGAATAAGAGGTCCCACACCGCATGGTCGTCCTCGGTGAACGCCTCCCAGCACTGGGGGACCACATAGTCCTGCCAGCGCTGAAGCGGCGGCCGGTCCCTGGTGATCGTCTCCTGAAGCATTCTGCCTTCCTTTCGAGGGGCAATAAAAAACCCGCCGGGCGGATGCCGAGCGGGTCGAGGTTGGTCGTCTGAACTAGGCGCGCGTCAGCCGATCCCAACCTCGTCGGGATAATAATACCAGCCGGTGATCGTGCGGTTCGTCATCGAGCCACAATATTCCAGTTCGCGCATGAACGCGCAATGTCTGCTTTCGACCCATTGCGGACTCAAGGCTTCTCCGACTCCGAGATGAAGCTGACGATCGCGTCCATTGTAGCTTGAGGCTGCTCCTCCATCAGCCAATGGCCGGAGTTGCTGATGCTCAGCGCGCGGACGTTGGTTGCTGCGAATTCGATCTCATTGGCAAAGCCCTGGCCAAAGGATTTCTCGCCACCGATTGCCAGCACCGGCATCGTCAGTTTGCCTTCGGCAACGAACTTCTGGTTATCTTTCGCATCCTGACGGAACGCAGCGAATTGCGCGAATGCATTGTGGATCGCATTTGGCCGGGAATAGAGTGCGGCGTAATGCTGGCGGGTCTCCTCGTCGATGTGTTTTGGATCGGCCGAAAGCTCATTGTAAAAGCGATCGAGATAAATCCGTTCACGGCCCGCCACGATGCGTTCTTCATCCGGCCCATAGAAGTCGAAATGCCACGTCCTCTGGTCTTTGATGACATCGTCCCAATGACCGAGTCCGGGTAGCGGCGCGTCCATAACCACCCAGCGCGTTACCCGCCCGCGATTCTGCGCGGCAAAGGCATAGCCGACCATGTTGCCAATATCGTGCGTAACCAGCGCGACTGGCCCGTTGAGCTTCAGCGCGTGGAGGACCGAGGAGATGTCGGCCGCCTCGCCTTTCTTCTCGTACCCGGTCTCCGGATGTGACGAGAGGCCCATGCCACGAAGATCGGGTACGACGACGGTATGACGATCGGAGAGCCGCGCAGCGAGTGGAGCCCACATGTCTCCAGTGTCCCCAAACCCGTGGATCAGCACGATCACGGGTCCTTTCCCGCCAACTCGGGTGTGAATGACGGCGCCATCGACGGGAATCTCGCTGATCTTGAAGCCGGGCGGGAACGGATCGACTTTCGCCGCAGCGGATGTCGTTCCTAACAGGCTGGCGGCGAGTAGCCCGAACCAACGGCTCATTCTCTTCTCCCGAAATTCTAAGCAACACGTGAGTTTCACTGCAGCGAAGTTGTCAGCGATTAGTAGCTCGCACGTGTCCGGTCACGGTACCAGCGGGGGGCATCCGTCTCTGTCTGCTTCGACCCATTGCGGACATCAGCGCTGCGCCAGACACCAGCCGGCCACCGTATCCAGTGCTTCTGCCTCGGCCTCGGCGGACGTCCGGCCGCTCTTCGCCGCAACCTTGAAGCTGTGGTCGGCGTGCTCGACCAGGTGCAGCGTGGAACGATCGCCTAGTTTCGACACGACCGGCTTCAGCAATTCCAACTCTGCAAGTGCGTCCCGATCGCCGGACACGAACAGCATCGGCACTTGGACTCGCGCCAGATGCCCCGCCCTTTCGATGCCGGGCTTGCCGGCCGGATGGAGGGGGAAGCCGAGGAAGGCCAGCCCGCGAACGCCGGGCAGCGGATCCTCCGCCTGTGCCTGCGATGTCATCCGTCCGCCGAAGGAGCGACCTCCGGCGAACAGTGGAAGGTCGGGAGCGACTTCGAGCGCCTTGGCTGCCGCCGCTCGGACGGCTGCGTGCGCATGCCTTGGCGGATCGGGCCGTCGCGATCCCTTCTCCATATAGAGGAACTGATAGCGAAGCGTCGCAATGCTGCGCTCGGCAAGGCCTTGCGCGTTCGACTCCATCGCCTTGTGGGTCATCCCCGCTCCGGCTCCATGAGCGAAGAGGTAGAGCGCGCTGGCATCCTCCGGCCGCAACAGCAAAGCGGAGATGCTGTCGTTTCCGACAGCAATGCGCAAAGGTTGCGCCTCCGCCATCAGGGAGCGCGGCGCACGTAGGCAACCTGTCCGGCGTTCGTCCAAGGACCGGCATTGACCGATTTTTCCTGACGCAGGCCAAGGCCTGTCGTCGTGGGCCAAATCGTGCTCCGTGTCTGGACCAGCCCGTCCTTCGTGTGGAACTCCCCGAGGCAAGTAATGCCCTTCTCCGAATTGGCGTAACAGGGCTCGGTACGGCTTCGGCCGGAAGCGTCATATTCCTGGTAGGTGTAGTGGTTCTCGGCTGCGGACCAGCCAAGGATCGCGACCGCATGGTGTCCCCCGGGTCGCCGGTCGTCCGTATCGCAAATGATGAAGCTATGCGCGTCGAACCAGGTGCAATGGTCGCGATAGTTGGCTTCGAGGCCCTTGATCGTCCAGTCGCCCTCGATGAACGCGAGTTGCTTCTCCACCTCCGCCGGATGGGTGCTTGCGGCGGGCGCCGCCGCCAAAGCCAGTGCAAGCAAGATCATCGTCATTCTCCTCCTGCGAGCCGGTTGATCGCTTGGGCAAGCTTCAGGTCGCGCTCCGTCAGCCCGCCCGCGTCATGGCTGGTGAGCCTGAAATCGACGCGGTTCCAGACGCTGGTGAACTCCGGGTGGTGATCTT
>Ga0070675_100001707_pt1 | contig 16213 bp, 14 predicted proteins | sample KBSM43metaG_FD_65343 | JGI IMG/M metagenome (GOLD analysis project Ga0070675, IMG submission 65343) | Miscanthus rhizosphere microbial communities from Kellogg Biological Station, Michigan, USA - KBS M4-3 metaG | ecosystem: Host-associated > Plants > Roots > Rhizosphere > Soil ...
TGGTGAGGTAGGCCATCGCAATGAGTCCCGGCTTCGACCAGGTCCAGTTGCCGGCCTCACCCATCGCGAGTCCGACGCCGGTCATCATGAGCCCACCTAACGACATCTGCACGGCCGAGAACGACAAGAGGTCGAGCTTCGAGTGCACGTTGCGGATGTAGACCGTGGTTGCTGACCACACGAACACCGCGAGCAGGATCAGGAGTTGCATGCCGAAATGGCCAGTCGAAAGACTGCCTCGTGGCCAGACGATGAGTGCCGCACCGGCGAAACCGATCACGAGGCCCGTGAACGTGCGCCGGTCGAGCGCATGCGCGCGCCGACCGCGCGTCGCGAACAATGCGATCCACAACGCGGCCGAGGCATTGAGAATGGCGGTCTGGCTGGAAGCCACGTACTGCATCGCCCAGTTGGTGCAGGCGTTGGGGACCAGCACGCTGCCGACGGCGACGATGACGAGGTGACGCCACTCGGTGGCGTCGAGCGGGAACCGGCGACCCAGCGCGAGCGCAGTGATGCCTAACAAGATGCCCGCGCAGATGAAACGGATGCCGCCGAACAGGATGGGCGGCAGCGCGTGCACGCCGATGCTGGCCACGAGGTAGGTCGAGCCCCAGACGACGTAGACGATCGCGAAGCAGAGGATCAGCTTCGCGCGGCGGGAAAATGGGGACATTCCTCATTTTGCTGTAACAAATCCAAACTTGCCTGCCGCATCGCAGACCTCGTCATTTGTTACAGCAGAATGAGGAATGTCCCCATTTTTGCGAGCCTCAGGCCGCCTTGCCGCCGTTCACGCCGACGCGGTACAGCCACCAGCCGATGCCGGCGAGAATCGCGAGACCGGTGATTTCGCCGACGGAGCCGCCCAGCTGCATCCCCGCCGGCAGCGCCAACGCATCGCCGCGGCTCATGACCACGATCGGGATCGCCATGAGAATGCCCATCAGCGCTTCGCCAGTGATGAGTCCGGCCGAAAACAGCATGCCCTTGCGGTTGCGCTTCTCGGCTTCTTCTTCGCTCAGGCCTTTGCCGAAGGTCTTCGTGACCAAGTAGTTGAGGAGACCGCCGATGAAGATGGGAACCATGGTCTCGAGAGGCAGATAGATGCCGATGGCCGCGGCCAGCACGGGCACGCGGAACGGCGCCTTCTTCGCCTTCAGAACCTGGTCGAAGATGATCACGGCCACGCCGATGAGCGCGCCGATGCCGATCATGTTCCAGGGCAGGTGGCCGCCGAAGAGACCCTTGGCTACCGACGCCATGAGATTGGCCTGCGCGGCTTCGAGCGGATTCGGATGCTCGGCCGTGGCGACGCCGATGCCATAGGCCTTGGCGAGCAGGTTGAGCGTCGGCGCCATGACCATGGCGCAGGAAATGGACCCTATCGCGAGCATGACCTGCTGGCGCCACGGAGTGGCGCCGACGAGATAGCCAGCCTTGAGGTCCTGCAGATTGTCGCCGGCGACACAGGCCGCGCAGCACACCACGGCACCGATCATGACCGCGGCCACCGGGCCGATAGTCGAGGTCTTGCCGAGGAAGCCCAACAACACCAGCGCCGCGAACAGGATGGTCGCGATGGTGATGCCGGACACAGGGTTGTTTGACGAACCCACGAGACCCGCCATGTACGCTGACACCGAGCAGAACAGGAATCCTGCCACCACCATGATCACGGACATGGCGGCGCCCACGCTGACGCTGCCCACGATGCTGTAGTAGAGAATGGCCAGTGGAATGGTGAACAGGACGATGCCGATCAGCACCCACTTCATCGGCAAGTCGCGGTCGGTGTGCGCGATGTTCGCGTTGCTGCCGGCGCGTGCCGCGGCCAGGCCGCTCTTCACGCCGGAGACGATGGAGTGGCGCAGATTGATGAGAGCCCAGATGCCGCCCACCAGCATGGCACCCACGCCGAGGTAGCGGATCTGCGCGCCGCGCAGGATCTGCGCCGTGGCTTCCGCGCACTCGCCGCTGGTCAGCGCCGCGCAGGTCTGCGCGATGCGCGCGGCCAGCTCCGGGTTATCGGCGAGGAAATACGTGTGGTACAGCGGGATCGCGATGTTGAACGACAGCAAACTACCCGAGACGACCACCGCACCGATGTTGAACCCGACGATGTACCCCACGCCCAGCAACGCGGGCGAAATGTTGGTGCCCATGTAGCCGAGATACTTGCCTACGAAGCCGCTGGCCAGCGCGCTGTCTGGAATGAACCGCAGGCCGCTCGCGGCAATGAGCTTGCCCACGCCACCCGCCAGCGCGGAAACACCCAGAACCCTGACGCCTTCCTTGGGGTTCTCGCCGGCACGCAGCACCTCGGCGGCGGCCTTGCCCTCCGGGAAGGCCATCTGCTGATCGACGATCAGTGATCGCCTGAGCGGCACCGAAAACAGCACGCCTAACAAGCCGCCGAGCCCGGCGATCGCCACCACCCACCAGTACTTGAAGTCCGGCCAGTAGCCCATGAGCACGAGTGCGGGGATCGTGAAGATGACGCCCGAAGCGATCGACGTACCGGCCGAAGCGCCGGTCTGCACGATGTTGTTCTCGAGGATGCCGCCGCCACCGAGCGCGCGCAGCACGGCCATCGAGACTACCGCCGCGGGAATCGCCGAGGCGATGGTCATGCCGGCAAACAACCCGAGGTAGGTGTTCGCGGCGGCCAGGATCACGGCGAGCACCACCGCCAGGACGATGGCGCGCGCGGTCAGCTGCGGCGCTGGAGCCAGGTTTGAATTCATCGGATCAATCCCAGCCGCAGTCCTGGCCCTTGTTCTCTTCTTCAAGCCAGGCCTCGAGAGGCTTGAAGTAATCGATGATGGCCGACGCATCCATCTCGCGTGTGCCGGTCAACTGCTGCAGGGTGTCCTGCCACGGCTGGGACGCACCCTGCGTCAGCATGGCGCCGTACTTCTTGCCGGCCTCGGTGCTGCCGAAGATCGAGCATTCGTTGAGGGGACCTTTGTACCCGGACGCATCGCACAGCGCCTTGTGGAACTGGAACTGCAGGATGTACGACAGAAAGTAACGCGTGTAAGGCGTGTTGCCGGGGATGTGATATTTCGCACCCGGGTCGAAGTCCTCTTCGCTGCGCGGAACCGGGGCGGACACGCCCTGGTATTTCTCACGCAGCTCCCACCAGGCCTTGTTGTAGTCGGCCGGCTTGATCTTTCCGCTGAACACGCCCCAGCGCCACTGATCGATGAGTTTGCCGAACGGCAGGAACGCGATCTTGTCGAGCGCCATCTTCATCTGTTGATTGATGATGGCTTCCTTCGACGGCGTCACGTCACCGACCAGGCCGATCTTGCGTAGATAGGCAGGCGTCACCGACAGGTTGATGGCGTCGCCGATGGCTTCGTGGAAGCCGTCGTGCGCTCCGTCCTGGAACAGCATGGGCTGGTCTTTGTACCAGAGGTAGTAATAGACGTGGCCGAGCTCGTGGTAGACGGTGAACAGGTCTTCCTCGACCGGCTTCATGCACATCTTGATGCGCACATCGTCGGTGTTGTCCATGTCCCACGCGCTGGCGTGGCACACCACTTCGCGATCGCGCGGCCGTGTGAGCATCGAACGTTCCCAGAATTTCTGCGGCAACGCCGGGAAGCCGATCGAGGTGTAGAAGTTCTCGGCCGACTTGGTCATCTTGACCGCGTCCCACTTGAACTTCTGCAACAGCCGATCAGCGGATTCGATGCTCGCCGCCGGATAGGGCTTCAGCAGGTCGTCATAGACGCGATTCCACTGCTGCGCCCACATGTTGCCTAACAACTGCGCCGGAATCGGCTTGCCGTCCGGAACCTTGTCCTTGCCGTAACGCTGCTGGAGACGCTTGCGCGCGTAGCAGTGGAGGCCCTGGTACAGCGGCTTCACCTGTGCAAAGAGCCGGTCGCCTTCCTTTTCGAAATCCGCGACGGGCATGTCGTAACGCGCGCGCCACAACACGCCGACGTCGTCGAAGCCGAGTTCCTTGGCACCTTCGTTCGCGAGCTCGACGAATCGCTGGTATTTCGGGCGCATGGGCTTGGCGATCGAATGCCAGCCCACCCACGCCTCGGTGAGATCCGCGTAGTTGCGGCTGGTGGCGATGGTTTCGGCAAGATCGTCGTAAATCCTGCAGTCGGTCTTCTTGCCGTCCTTGTTGGTACCCGGCGGGCAGTACTTGCCTTCGCCATACATGGCATCGAGTTCGGTGGTGAGATTCGCAAGCTCCGCGCGCTTGGCGGGATCCGACGGTGCCGGCGCACTCACTCCGAGTTTGATGAGCAGGAGCGATCGCTCCGTCGACGCATCGAGCTTGTCCTTGGCCTTGTCGTACTTCGCAGCGGCGGCCGCCGTACGGCTGAAGTATTCGAGGTAGTGATCCGTGACGCGCGCATTCAGGTACTGCGTATCGGGCGTGATGTACGTCTGCTGCGTCCAGCCCGCGGCGTTTCCTTCCTTCGCGAGCTCGACGAGGTCGGTGTTGACCTGCGCCACGAAGGCGGTCGCTTCGAGTTTCGGCGGCGGTGTGACCCCTTTGGGTCCGCCGCAGGAGGCGAGCAGGCAGGCAGCGGCCACGGAGGTCGTGATGGCGGCGGCGCCGCGCAGATAGTTAGACGTGCTCATTTCCTGTCTCCAATCCAGCTCCGCAACGGACGCGCCAGCAGCATGATGAACACGCCGGCGCCGCCTCCGATGAGAGTCATGATCCAGAACTGATGTGGAAGTTCGCTCGACGTGAGCGAAGAGGTGTGACCGCCAACCAGGCCGGCGACCGTATTGCCGATGGCGGCGCCGAGGAACCACGTGCCCATCATGCGGCTCACGAACCGCGGCGGCGAAAGCTTCGTGACGTTGGAGAGCCCGACGGGGGAGAGGCACAACTCACCGAATGTATGGATGAGATAGGCCATGAACAGCCAGACCGGGCCGACCTTGCCGCCGGTCGAAACCACCAGCTTGGCCGCGCCGACCATCACGAGAAAACCCAGACCTAACATGATGAGACCGAAGCCCATCTTGAACGGCGCGGACGGATCGAGATTGCGCGCACCGAGCGAAACCCAGATCCATGCAAAGAACGGCGCGAACAGGATGATGCCGATCGGATTGATGGCCTGGTAGTAAGCCGCCGGGTGCATGCCTTCGTTGTAGAGGTTTCCGAACAGAGAACGATCGGTGTAGTCGAGCGCGAAGATGTTGAAGGTCGTCGCCTGCTGTTCGAAGCCGCCCCAGAACAGCGCCGCACACAGGAAGAAGATGATGATGACGCCCACGCGCTTCTTTTCGAGCGAGGTCAGGCCGCCGAAGAAGAGGACGTATCCGAAGAAAGCGACTGCGAGCGCTACTTCGAAGATGAAGAGACCGCGGGCCAGAGTCGCCTCGGAAGGAACGTTCTGGCCGAGGAACAACACCGCGGCACCAATCAGCGCGAGCACGAGAACGCCGGCGACCAGGATCCACGTCCGCTTGCGCTGCTCGGGCGCGACCACCGGGGCCAGGCCCGACGTGCCGAGATATTTCTCGGTCAGCTTGAACTGCACCAGGCCGATGAGCATCGCCACCCCGCAGATGCCGAACCCCAGGCGCCAGTTGATGTCCTCGCCGAGTCCGGCCGCGATGATGGGGCCGAGCGCGGCGCCCAGGTTGATGCCCATGTAGAAGATCGAGAAACCGGCGTCACGTCGTGCTCCGGGCTGACCTTCATAGAGCGCGCCGACCACGCTCGACACGTTCGGCTTCAAAAGTCCGATGCCGAGGACCGTGAATGCCAGGCCGATGTAGAGGATCGCCGGAGTCGCGGGGATGGCGCAGACGAAGTTGCCAATGGCGATCAGGACGCCACCGGAGAACACCGCATTGCGCTGACCGATGAGCTGATCGGCGATCCAGCCCCCGGGCACGGTCACGAGATAGGCGCAGCCGGCAAACAACGCGTACACGGCGCCGGCGGTTTCGTTGTCGATGCCATAACCAGGATTCGCGGCGGTCGTGGAAGCCGCGAGAAACAGGACCAGCATCGTGCGCACGCCGTAGTAGGTGAAGCGCTCGAAGAACTCGGTCATGAACAGCGTGGCGAGTCCACGCGGATGACCAAAAAAGCTGCGGCTATAGTCCGGCGACCCTGGGGTCGTCGTGGTCGGTTCACTCATTATATTTTTCGCCCCGAATTTTTATGGGCGCTGCTGCGCCGTGATGGCGCCGAGTCTGACTCATGCGTACCGGCGCCAGCAAGGCGGGGCTGCGTCGCGGGCGGGGCGTTTTACAGTGCTGGCGGCTCGGCGCGCCAGAGATGCGCTTCAGCTCGCCTTGGCTTCTTCTTTCTCTGCGGCGTCGGCGTTACCGCGCATCTTCAGCATGATGCGTGCCATCACCAGCCCGCCCTCGTAAAGCAGGTACATGGGCGCGGCCATGATGGTTTGCGAGATCGCGTCCGGCGGGGTTAGGAATGCGGCGACCACGAAGATGCCGATGATCACGTAGCCACGATTCTTGCCGAGCGTTTCCACGTTCACGAGGCCGGTGATCACCAGCAGCACCACGGCCACCGGCATCTCGAACGCCACTCCGAAGGCGAAGAACAGCGTGAGCACGAAGTCGAGGTAACTCGCCATGTCGGGCATGTAGCTCACGCCCGTGGGCGCCGTGCCGACCAGGTAGCTGAACATGACGGGAAACACGGCGTAGTACGCGAAGACCGCGCCCGCGTAGAACAGGATCACTGAAGAAACCAGCAGCGGCACGGCGAAGCGCTTCTCGCGACGGTACAGCCCCGGCGCGACGAACGCCCAGATCTGGTAGATCACGATCGGCATGGCCAAGAACAAACCGACGTAGAACGCCACCTTGAACGGCGTCATGAACGGCGACACGACGCTGGTCGCGATCAGCGATGTGCCTTTCGGTAGTTTGTCGAGCAGCGGTTGCGCGATGAGCGTGAACAGCTCGTTGGCATATATCGCACAGGGAATGAAGGCGATCAGCAGGCCGAGCATTGCCTTCATGAGCCGGTTGCGCAGCTCGAGAAGGTGCGACATCAGCGTGCCTTCAGCCAGATCCTCGCCTTTCTTCGCTTCGTCGCTCACGGCGCAGGACGCGAGTCGTCGTCGCGCGGGCTAGTTAGGTCGAGCTCCGCCTGGTCGCCCGCGGATTCGGCAACGGGTTCATTGTCAGGCGTGTCCGCCGCGCGTTGCGAGGGATGCATGTGATGGTCCGGCGGATAGAACTCCTCCTCCGGTTCCACCACGGGCGCGGCAGGCGCGGCGTACGGCGAAGCGGCTGCGGGCGGAGGTGCGGGTTTCGGATCGAGCGAGGTGTCGATGCCGGGATCGATGTTCACCTTGGACTCGAGGTTGTGCGCTTCCTCTTCGAGCTGATCGCGGAACTGGCGCGCCATGGCGCGTGCGCGCCCAACCCACCGCCCCACTTGCTGGGCGAGTTTGGGAAGCTTCTCCGGCCCCAGCACGATGAGTGCGAGAGCGAAGATCACCAGCAGTTCAGAAAATCCAACCTCGAACATGGGATGCTCCGCCGCGCGGCGGTGGTCAGTATCGAAGGACGAAGGCGAGAGCGCCTAAGGCTTCAGACCTTGGTCTCGCTCTTTTCCGCGTTCTGGGATTTCGCGGACTCGGAAAATTCAGCATCGGCCTTGAGCTGCTTGACCGACTCTTCGGCATCGCCGTCATTCATCGATTTCTTGAAGCCACGAACCGCGGAGCCGAGATCAGAACCGATCGTCTTCAGCTTCTTCGCCCCGAAAACCAGCAGCACCACGACGAGAATGACTAGAAGTTCTTTGAAACCTATGGGGCCCATGAGCCGCTCCTGTGGGCGTCGGGACGCCCTGAAAATGCCAGTAATTAAAGTGGGTGGATGATAAGTCAACAGAGGCGCCAAACCTAAGAAAGTTCGGCATAAGTAGAGACTCACATCACGACTAAGGCATGTCTGTTAAGTCCTTGTCATCCGGGGCGGTTCTGAGCCAGAAAGTAACCGGCCCATCGTTCACCAGCGAGACCTGCATGTGTGCGCCGAATTCGCCCGCTGCGACTTCGGCGTGGCACGCGCGAGCCGCCGCCAGCAGCCCATCGAACAAAGCCCGGGCGACTGCGGGCTCGGCGGCGGTGCTGAATCCAGGCCGCGTGCCCTTGTGGGTATCGGCGGCGAGCGTGAATTGGGGCACCAGCAGCAAGCCACCGCCGACGTCGCTCAGTGAGTGATTCATGCGGCCGGCTGAATCTTCGAAGATGCGATAGCTGAGAATCCGCTCGAGCAGTCGCTCGGCCTGTGCGGCACCATCGCCGCGCTCGACCCCGATGAGCGCGAGGATGCCGCGGCCGATGGCGCCCACGGTCCGGCCTTCGACTGTTACCGCCGCACCGCTGACCCGCTGTATCAGTGCTATCAATCCCGCACTCCCATGCTCGAAAGCCTGCAGATTGTGCCCGGTGGCAATTGCGCGCCCAAGTCCTTAATATCGCGGCCTGATTTTTTGGGAGCCCCGGGGCAAAAATTGAGTATGGCATCGCGTATTTCGCTCACCGTCTTGTTGTTGGTCGCACCACTCGCGGCACTTGCCCAGGCGCCGGTCGTCGGGGACGCCACGCGTGGCCAGGCACTGGCCTACACCTGCAGCGGCTGTCACGCCATCCCTAACTACAAGAACGTGTACCCCACGTACTCCGTGCCCAAGCTGCATGGTCAGCGCGCGCAATACCTCGCGGCCGCGCTCAAAGAGTACAAGAGCGGCGATCGCTCGCACGGCACGATGCACTCGCAGGCAGCCTCGATGAGCGAGCAGGATATGGCCGACGTGGCCACGTATCTTGCCGGCCCGAACGTGCTCACGAATTCGAAGACCGACGTGAAGCCCTCCGATCGCCCGAAGGCCAGCGAAGTCTGCCTCGCCTGCCATGGCACCAATGGCGTCGGCATCACCGCCGACTATCCGACCATCTCTGGCCAGCACAGCGACTACATCGAGCGCGCGCTCACCGATTACCAGAAGGGCGCGCGCAAGAACGCCGTCATGGCGCCCATGGTGGCGACGCTCACCAAGCAGGACATCGAAGAGCTCGCGGCTTACTACTCGAGCCAGACGCCCGCGCTGTCGGTGGTTCCGAAGAAGGTGTTCTTCTTTTCGGGCAGTCCGGCGAAATAACTATTTCGCGGCGAGCTGCTTCTCCAGGAACGTGACGATGGTCCGCTGGTAGAAGTCGCGGTTCGACTTCTTGCGGAACCCGTGGCCTTCATCCTTCGCGGCGAGGTACCAGACCTCGCCTCCCCGCGCGCGGATCTTCGCCACCATCTGCTGCGATTCGGTCGCGGGTACGCGCGGGTCGTTGAGACCCTGCACCACCAGCAATGGTTTGGCGATCCGCTGCGCGTTGGTCAGCGGTGATATCCGCTGCAGATAGCCACGCATGCGAGGCAGACGCTCGTCGCCGTATTCGGGGCGGCGCAGGTCACGGCGATAGGCCGAGGTGCTTTCGAGGAAGGTCACGAAGTTGGAGATGCCGACGACGTCGATGCCGCCGCGCAGCCGGTCGCTGAAATTCACCATCGACGCCAGCGACATGTAGCCGCCGTAAGAGCCACCCGCGACGAAGACGCTCTTGGCGTTCAGGTCTTTCTGCAAGCCTATCCACACCAGCAGTGCGCCAATGTCCTTGACCGAATCTTCGCGATCCTCGCCGTTGTCGAGGTTCATGAAGTTCTTGCCGTAGCCGGTCGAGCCGCGAACATTGGGCGCGATCACGGTGAAGCCCAGCTCGCGCACCAGGAATTGCGTGAATGCATTGAAGCCCGGTGTGTATTGGGATTCGGGGCCGCCATGAATGTCGATGTAGACCGGGTGGGGCCCCGGCGTACGCGGGCGGAATACAAACGCGGCAATCTGCCGGTTCTTTCCATTGGCGCGATCGAAGGTTGGATAGCGAATCAGCTCCGCCGGCACGAACTGAAGCGGATCGACCGGCCCTGCCTCGCTCTTCGTGTAGCGCACCAGCGAGTTGCGTTCGAGTTCGAGCACGAACACGTCGCGCGGCGACTGCGGGCTCTCCTGCGACAGCGCGAGGCGCTTGCCGGTGCGATCGAAAGCAATGCGGCCGATCTGTCCGTCGGGCAGCGGCGGCAGGATCTCGCTGTGCGTGGACAGGTTGATCACCGTGAGCCGGCTCAGACCATCGACGTTAGCCACCCAGGCGAGATAGCGGCCGTCGTCGCTGCGTGCGAGGTTTTCGATATCCCAGGATATGTGCGACGTCAGAATCTCTACCGCGCCGCTACTGAGATCTACCCGCCGCAGCTGCTCGAACTCGCTGTCGCGGTTGGTAATGAGGTAGACGCCGCGCCCTTCAGCCGTGAACAGGGCCTGCGACACGCTCGCGGGTTCGCTGCCTTCGCTGACCGGAGTGAGTGCCGCGGTGGCAATGTCCAGCACGTAGAGGTGCGACTCGTTCGCCGAGACGAAATTCCGTACCAGTAGTTTGGTGTCGTCGGGAGACCAGTCGAGCACCGACCAGTTCTTCCGAAAGCCGTTGTACACCAGGCGCGGCGGCACATTGTTAGCCGGCTCGCCGATGTAGAGATCGTAACTGACGCCGTCGCGACCCGTGCCGTGGAAGGCGACACGCCTGCCGTCATGGCTGAAGACCACGCCGCCGTGCAGACCCTTGCCGTCAGTGAGCATGCGCACGACACGAGTGGCCGTGTCATACCAGTAGAGCTGCGCATTCTCATTGCCGCCCACGTCCCTGAGGAACGCGAAGCCCGTTGCCACGGCCGACTGCGGCGACCGCGCCACGGTCACCGGCTCGCGATAGAACGTGAGTTGTTCGCGCGCTCCCAGCGGACTCGTCACACGATGCAGCTGCTCGACATCGCCGAAGCGCGTGGCAATCAGCAGGCCACCATCGGGTAGCCAGTCGACGAAACTTGCACCACGTGAGTTCAGGTAGTCGTCGAGACGCACCGTCAACGGCGTATCGACGGCCGGAATGTTGTCGAGTACCAGGTTGCCGCGTTCTTCCACCGCGCCGTGTGACCACGGACCCAAGCCGATCATGACTATCGTCAGGAGTAATTTTCGATTCATGCTGCTATGTTGCCGCAAGCCATGAATGCAGTCATGCCACGACTGACAATGTTCGAAAACGGCATCACCGCCGTCGACACGGAATATGTTCGGCCCCAGATGGACGCCGCACACATCGTGGTGTCCGGCGGCCGGGCGGCGGTCATCGATACCGGCCCCAATACCGCCGTGCCGCTGATACTCGCGGCGCTCGGGCAATTGCAGCTGGCGCCCGACCAGGTGGACTTCCTGTTTCTCACGCATGTTCATCTTGACCATGCCGGTGGCGCGGGAGAGCTGATGCGCGCCCTGCCTCGCGCCACCTGCGTCGTTCATCCGCGAGGCGCGCCTCACATGATCGATCCCGCCAGGCTCATCGCCGGCACCCGCGCCGTGTATGGCGATGAGCTGTACTCGAAGTTGTACGGCGAAATCCTGCCCATCCAGCGCGAGCGCGTCGCGATCACGCAGGATGGGTCTCGGTTCACGCTGGCCGGCCGCGCCTTCGAGTGTGTGCACACCCCTGGCCACGCGCTGCACCACCAGGCCATCGTCGACCACGATGCCAACAGCATCTTCACGGGCGACACTTTCGGCGTCTCCTACCGCGAGTTCGACACGGCACGTGGCGCGTGGATCATGCCGACCACCACGCCCACGCAATTCGATCCGGGCCAGCTCAAGGCATCCATCATCCGGCTGATGCAGTTCCGCCCGCGCAAGATCTACCTGACTCACTACAGCGAGGTTGGTGACTGCGCGCGGCTGGCCAACGACATGGTCGACGCCGTCGACGAATTCGTGAGGGTCGCTCGGGCAGCCGGCCCGGATGACACGGCGCGCATTCGCTTCGACCTGCGGCGGCTGGCACATGAGTCGCTGCGTGAGCATGGTTGCAGCATGAGCGAGGCGGCGATCGACGCGATCCTCGGCAAGGACTTCGAGCTCAATGCCGCCGGGCTGATCGCCTGGCTCAAGCGCGAGGCTAACTAGAGATGCTTTACCTGGCACTGAAGGCGCTGCACATCCTGAGCGTGGTGCTGTTCCTCGGAAACATCATCACGGGCGTGTTCTGGAAAGTGCACGCAGATCGCACCAATGATCTGCGCGCGCGGGCTCAGGCGCTCGACGGCATCATCAAGGCCGACCGCTGGTTCACGGTGCCCGGTGTGCTGCTCATCGTCGCGACCGGAGTCTCGATGGCGCTGCTGGCGCATGTGCCCATGCTGAGCACCCTCTGGATCGGCGCATCACTCGCGCTGTTCGGCGTTTCGGGCCTGGCGTTCGGTCTCGCGGTCGGGCCGCTGCAGAAGAAGCTGCTGACCAATGTGCGCGCGGGCCTCTCGGGCAATTGGGATGAGACCCAGTACAACGCGTTGTCGCGCTCATGGGGAATCTGGGGAATCGTCGCCACCGCGGCGCCAGTCATCGCGCTGTTCCTCATGGTGATGAAGCCGGCGTAAGACTGGATGATGGGCCGGGCGCGCCTTCCCTCACTTCCCGCCCGCGCTATCATCCCGACCTATGCCCAGACTTCACGTACCGCAGCCCCCGACTCGGCCGGGCGACAAGCCCGACTTCAGCTACGTAGAACTGTCGCCCGCGGGCGCCATCAACAAACCCGACGTCAATGCGCGCGCACGCGACATGGAAGAGGTGTCCGTCGGCCTGGTGCGTGTGCTCGATGACAAGCACGAAGCCGTGGGTCAGTGGAATCCGCGCCTCGAAGCCGAAGACCTGCAGGTGGGCCTGCGCCACATGCTGCTCACGCGCATCTTCGATGACCGCATGCAGCGCACGCAGCGCCAGGGAAAGATCTCCTTCTATATGCGCTCCTTCGGTGAGGAGGCCGTGGCCGTGGCGCAAGCCATGGCGCTGCAGCCCGGCGACATGCTGTTTCCGTCCTATCGCCAGCAGGGCATCTACATGGTGCGCGGCAAACCGCTGGTCGAACTCATGTGCCAGCTGCTCTCCAACACGCGCGACATGTGCAAGGGCCGCCAGCTGCCCGTCATGTATCACTGGAATGCCGGCCGCATCTTCTCGATTTCCGGCAACCTGACCACCCAGTTTCCCCAGGCGGTCGGCTGGGCCATGGCCGCGGCCATCCGCAACGAAGACCACATTGCCTGCACCTGGATCGGCGAAGGCTCGAGCGCCGAGGCTGACTTTCACCACGGCATTATCTTCGCGGCCGTGCACCAGGCGCCGGTCATCATGAACATCGTCAACAACCAGTGGGCGATCTCCACGTTCCAGGGAACGGCCGGTGGCGAGCAGCGCTCGTTCGCGGCGCGCGGCCCTGGCTATGGCATCGCCGGTGTCCGCGTCGACGGCAACGACTTTCTCGCGGTGTATTCGGTCACGCAATGGGCCGCGCAGCGCGCGCGCACCGGCGGCGGACCGACACTCATCGAACTCGTCACCTATCGCGCGTCCGCGCATTCCACCAGCGACGACCCGTCGCGCTATCGCCCCAAGGACGATTACGAGCACTGGCCGCTCGGCGATCCGGTAGATAGATTGAAGAATCACCTGATCGCGCGCGGCGAGTGGAGCGAGAAGCAGCACAAGGAATTGCACGCCGAGCTCGACTCGCAGGTGGTCACCGCCTGGAAGGAAGCCGTGTCGTTCGGAGCGCTCAATGAAGGCCCGCGCCTCGACCGCCATCTCATGTTCGAGGACGTCTACAAGGACTTTCCGGAAAACCTGCGGCGGCAGAGCGAGCAGCTCGCCGAGGAGATCAAGCTCAACGCCGAGCTCGGGCTCGCGGCCAAGGTAGATTGACCGTGGCACAAATGAACATGATCCAGGCCCTGAACTCCGCCATGGACGTGATGATGGCGCGCGATCCGTCGGTGGTCGTGATGGGCGAAGACGTGGGCTACTTCGGCGGCGTGTTCCGCGTCACCGACGGCCTGCAGCGAAAATACGGCGAACACCGCGTGCTCGACTCGCCGATCTCCGAGGGCGGCATCGTCGCCACGGCCATCGGCATGGCCGTGAATGGCCTGAAGCCCGTCGCCGAAATCCAGTTCGCCGACTACATCTACCCGGCGGTGGATCAGATCGCGAGCGAGCTCGCACGCATCCGCTATCGCAGCGCGGGCGATTTCTCGTCGCCCGTCGTGATCCGCGCGCCCTGCGGCGGCGGTATCCGCGGCGGCCAGACTCATTCGCAGAGCCCCGAAGCGATCTTCACGCACATCTGCGGCGTGAAAGTGGTGATGCCGAGCAACCCCTACGACGCCAAGGGCCTGCTGATCGCGGCCATCGAAGACGATGACCCGATCATCTTCTTCGAGCCGAAACGCATCTACAACGGACCCTTCGACGGCGACCCTAACAAACCCGCGGTGCCGTGGAGCACTCATCCGAAAGGGGCTGTGCCTGAAGGCCACTACAAGGTGCCCATCGGCAAGTGCGACATCGTGCGGCCGGGCGAGCAGGTCACCATCGTCACTTACGGCACGATGGTCTACGTGTGCGAAGCGGCGGCGAAGAAGCTCAACATCGACGCCGAGATCATCGACGTGCGCACCATGTCGCCGCTCGACATCGATCCGATCTGTTCTTCTGTCAAAAAGACCGGCCGCTGCGTGGTCGCGCACGAAGCCACGCGGTTTTCCGGCTTCGGCGCGGAACTCTCGGCGAGCATTCAGGAAGAGTGCTTCTGGTATCTCGAGGCGCCGATTCAACGCGTCGCCGGCTGGGACACGCCATACCCGCACGCCTTCGAATGGGAGTATTTTCCCGGGCAGGCGCGCGTGGCGCTCGCGCTGCGCGCCGCCATGGGCCAGGAATGAGGCCGGGAAGAGGGGAACAATAATGAGCCGCTACGTTTTCAAGATGCCGGACTTGGGCGAAGGCACGGTTTCCGCGGAAGTCGTGGCCTGGCATGTGAAGCCCGGCGATCTCGTCCAGGAAGACCAGGTCATGTGCGAAGTCATGACCGAAAAGGCCGCGGTGGAAATGCCTGCGCCGGTCACGGGACGCATTCTCTCCATCCAGGGTGAGCCGGGCGACATGGTGGCCGTGGGCTCCGAGCTCGTGGTGTTTGACACCGATGCCACCTCCGCTGCCGCGGGTGACGCGCCCGCCGCGAAAACACCGCCGCCGGCGCCAGCCGAGCCGCTGACGCCGCATCGCCGCGCCACCGACAAACAGGCCGGAGAAAAACAGGGAAACGCTGCGGCCGCCGCGGCCAATGGCGCTCACGCCAACGGCGAAGGCAAATCGTCGCGAGTCATGGTGTCGCCGGCATCACGCCGCCGCGCCGTCGAGGCCGGGCTCGATCTATCTACAGTCACGGGCACCGGGCCCGCGGGCCGCATCGAGCCGGGTGACATCGATTCCGCGCTGGCCGCCGGCGCTGCGCGCGATGCGCCGCCTTCAATCAACGCTCGCGCCAATGCCCCGCACGCGCCGCGCAACGGCACCGAAGAAGTGAAGATCATCGGGCTTCGCCGTGTCATTGCCGAACGCCTCACCGAATCGGCGCGCAGCATCCCGCAGTACTCCTATGTAGAAGAGTGCGATCTCACGCGCCTCGAAGGCCTGCGCAAACATCTCAACGACCGCCGGCCGCCTGCCGCTCCGCCGCTCACGTTTCTGCCGTTCATCGTGGCCGCTCTCGCGCGGGTTTTGGACAAGTTCCCGCAGTGCAATGCGCTGTACGACTCGGCGCGCGGTGTACTTGTGAAGCACAAGGCCGTACACGTGGGTATCGCCACGCAGACACCGCAGGGCCTGAAAGTGCCGGTGGTGCGCAACGTCGAATCCCGCGCGCTCCACGATCTCGCCGCGGAAATCCGCCGCGTCGCCGAAGCCGCGCGCAACAACAAGTCGCCGCGCGAAGAGCTCACCGGCTCCACGATCACGATCACCAGTCTCGGAAAGCTCGGCGGCATCGCCTCGACGCCCATGATCAACATGCCCGAGGTATCCATCATCGGCATCAACAAGGCAATCGAGCGCGCCGTGGTGGTCGACGGCCAGATCGCCGTGCGGCTCATGATGAATCTGTCGTCCTCGTTCGATCACCGCTTCGTCGACGGCTTCGACGCCGCCTCGATGATCCAGGCGCTCAAGGACTCCCTCGAACAGCCGGCGACGATCTTCATCGACTGATTCCCGCGATCCGGGCTGATG